>OFFJ01001471.1_pt1 | contig 17111 bp, 17 predicted proteins | sample 1521261 | NCBI WGS metagenome assembly OFFJ01 (sample SAMEA3504122, study PRJEB24116) | mouse gut metagenome | biome: mouse gut; feature: mouse-associated habitat; material: faeces | place: Denmark | collected 2011 | reverse complement strand
TGTCTATTTTACCACTTTCTGCATCTTTTTTCTAGATTGTTTTTCAGAAGTAATACAAAATCTCGTAAATAAGGTGTTGGAAGCGCCTGTTTCCGACAAGGAAATTATCATCGTAGACGACTGCTCCACAGACGGCACACAGGAAATTCTGGAGCGGGATATCCGCCCGCTAGTGAGCCAAATTCTCTATCATGAGAAAAACGCAGGTAAAGGAGCCGCCCTGCGGACTGGCTTTAGGGCGGCCACCGGCGATGCGGTGATTATCCAGGATGCAGATTTGGAATATGACCCCATGGAATATCCCAAAGTTGTGCAGCCGATTTTTGATGGCGATGCGGATGTGGTGTATGGCTCCCGTTTTGCCCGGGGCAGCCATTATGAGAACGCCTATTGGCAGAATATCCTGGCCAATAAGGGCCTGACATTTCTGTCAAACTGCTTCACAGGGTTACATATCACCGATATGGAGACTTGTTATAAGGCGTTCCGCAGAGATATTATCCAGTCTATTGATATCCAGGAGGAGCGCTTCGGCTTTGAACCTGAAATTACGGCAAAGATAGCGAAAAAGAAATGCCGCGTCAAGGAGGTGCCAATTTCCTACTATCCTCGCAAAAAGGAGGATGGAAAGAAAATCGGCTACAAGGACGGCTTTCGTGCACTGTACTGCATCTGGAGGTATCGCGGACGATGAACCATGTCGAAAAGAAGGCCACAAAGGCTGCATGGTGGAGTTTGCTGGAGCAACTGGTCCGCTACGGTTTTGTTGGCGGTATCGCTGCATTGACAGAATGGGCCACATTTTTCCTGTTTGACGGCATAGTCCACTGGCATTATATGCTGGCAACTGTGCTTTCATTCCTGATTGCTACATTTGTCAATTGGGCGGTCGGACGCTGCACAATGTTTCAAAAGGCAGCAAAAGTCGGAACAGCCTGTGAGATACTGGGAATCTATTTTGTAAGCGGCATCGGACTTGTTCTGAATCTTTTCCTCATGTTCTTCTTTGTAGAAAAAATAGGAATACGCAATGCAGCTGCAAAGATTACCGCAACAGGCTTGGTGTTTATCTGGAATTTCATATCCAGAAAGTTGTTTATTTACCGATGAAACAAGACAGATATTGAAAGACTGAGGTGCTTTATGAAAATAGCAGTAGTAGGCGTAGGGTATGTCGGACTAGTAACGGGCGCATGCTTTGCTGATTTGGGAAATGATGTTTGGTGCGTAGATGTAGACGAAGAAAAGATTGCAAATCTGAAGCAGGGTAATATTCCAATTTATGAGCCTGGCCTTCGGGAGCTGGTAGAGAAAACGGTTGGCACAGAAAACCTCCGGTTCACAACGGAAATTAACGAGGCGTTAGAGCAGGCAACAATCTGTTTTATAGCGGTTGGAACGCCAACGGGGGAAGATGGCAGCGCAGATTTGCAGTATGTCCTGACAGTGGCCCAGGAGATTGGCCAGGGAATGCAGCATCATATGTACATTGTGGACAAGTCCACAGTACCGGTTGGAACGGCGCAGCTTGTCCGGACAGCAATCCAAAAGGAACTGGATAAGCGGGGAAGAAGCGATTTGACATTTGATGTCATCTCCAATCCGGAGTTTCTGAAGGAGGGCACGGCGGTCAGCGATTGCAGCCGCCCGGACCGGATCATCATTGGAACGGACAATGACAATGCGGCGAAGGTAATGCGGGAACTGTACAAGCATCACGTTCGGAACAACGATAATTTTATCTTTATGGATATTGCCAGCGCGGAAATGACGAAGTACGTGGCGAACGCCATGCTGGCAACCAAGATTTCCTTTATGAATGAAGTAGCGAATATCTGCGAACGGCTGGGGGCGGATGTGAACCAGGTCCGGCTTGGCATTGGAAGCGACAAGCGGATTGGGTATCACTTTATCTACGCTGGGTGTGGATATGGCGGCAGTTGTTTCCCCAAGGATGTGAAGGCTCTTATTAGCTCTAGCCATGGCGCCGGATATGATCCGCAGATGCTGCGTGCGGTGGAGGATGTCAACAACCGTCAAAAGCTGATTCTGTCCGCTAAAGTGTGTGGGAGGTTTGGAGAGGATCTCGCTGGGAAGACGTTTGCGGTGTGGGGGCTGTCGTTTAAGCCGGATACGGATGACATGCGAGAATCTGCGGCAATTACGATTATCAATGAACTGACAAAAAGAGGAGCCAAGGTTCTGGCCTATGATCCGAAGGCGGAGGAAGAGGCAAGGAGATACTACTTGAAGGAGAATACGTCTGTTGAATATGTGCGGAGTAAATATACTGCATTGGTGGATGCGGACGCACTGCTTCTGGTAACGGAGTGGAAGGAGTTCCGCAGTCCTGACTTCCAGGAAATGAAAAAGAGAATGCGGAACCCGGTTATTTTTGACGGACGGAACCAATATGATGCCGGGACTTTGAGTGACGCTGGATTTGAGTACTATCAGATAGGAGTTGGGACGGTATGACAAGAATACTGGTAACCGGCGGCGCGGGTTTTCTGGGAAGCAACCTCTGCGCTCGTCTTGTGAGAAACCCGGAGAATCAGGTCATTGCGCTGGACAATTTGTTCACGGGAAGAATAGAAAATTTGCAGGAATTAACGAACCTTCCCAACTTCACATTTATAGAACATGATATTACGCAATACATAGATATGCCGGTGGATCAAATCTATAATGCGGCTTGTCCAGCGAGGCCCCCAGCCTATCAGAAGAGCCCAACAGGCACCACGAAGACGTGCGTCTTGGGCATTCTGAACATGCTAGAGCTGGCAAAGAAATACAATGCGACGTTGTTGCAATTTTCGACTAGCGAGGTATACGGCGAACCACAGGTACATCCGCAGGTGGAGACATATCGAGGGAACGTAAACCCGATTGGGATCCGTAGTTGCTATGACGAGGGTAAGCGGTGCGCGGAAAGCCTATGCTTTGACTATCACCGGGAGTTTGGTACAAAAATCAAAGTAGTACGAATTTTTAATACGTATGGGCCCCAAATGGACCCCGATGATGGCCGGGTTGTCAGCAATTTTATTGTACAGGCATTGCAGGGGAAGGACTTGACAGTTTATGGGGATGGCAGCCAGACCCGGAGCTTCTGCTATGTGGATGATTTGATTGACGGTATCTGCCGCATGATGAACGAGAGCCGGGATGATTTTATGGGACCCGTTAATTTAGGGAATCCAGGAGAATTTACGGTGTTGGAGTTAGCGGAGAAAGTTATCGCAATGACTGGAAGCAACAGCCGGATTGTGCGCTGCGCACTGCCGGCGGATGATCCCACACAGAGAAGACCGGAGATTTCTTTGGCAAAAGAAACGCTGGGATGGGCGCCAAGCATTTTATTGGATGAGGGATTGAACCAGACAATTAACTATTTTAGTAATTTGGGAAATGAGAGATCAAACACAATCAAATGCAAACGAGAGGCGGGGCATTGATGGCACAAACAACAGAGATAGTAAAAGATAAGGACCTTGAAAAAAAGTGGAATGCTCTGGACTGGTTTATCGCCAGCATACGGTACAGGGAGATCCTGCGTACTACATCATTCCAAAGGAAAGACCTTGTTGTTTGTGATATTGGGTGCGGGATTGAGGGGAAATTTTTGTCATCCATTTCAGACAGGATTGCATATGGGTATGGCTTTGACATGAAGACAGAGAACTGTAAATTGGGGAATATCGAGCTCAAGCAAATAGACGATTTACACGATGGAATTCCGCTATCAGATAACTCGGTTGATCTTGTGTTTATGATTGCTGTACTGGAACATCTTGCTGATCCGCAGCAGATCTTAAAAGAAATTCATAGGATCCTTAGACCAACCGGGGGGGAACAGTAGCATGAAAAGGGCGATTTTCATAACGGTCAGAATGGACTCGAGCAGGCTTCCGAACAAGACAATGAAAAAAATCTTGGGAAAGCCAGTGCTGGAGCTTATGGCCTTTAAGCTTCATATTATGAACGAGGCAGAAATACTGGATCACAAGCACTACTATACAGGAGAAGAGATCCGAGAGATATGCAGGGTTTGCGGATTGGATGTAGGAAATTCCTATCGCAAATTCTGGTTTGGAATGAACAGTATTGCATGTGCAAAAAAATAAACATTAAAATTCAAAAGGGGCACAAGGCGCCATAACGGGATATGTCTGCAAGTTTATAGACGAAAATACGATCAAATCATTTGCAAGCCTGACACAACCGGATATCCTTATTGAGGATGAGGACAAATTGCCGGAGAAGATGTCTGCGCCGGGGTGATGGCATGAATGTGTAAATCAGAAATCTACAGTAGTGGAAAATAGAATGTCAAAACAAACACTAGAGGTCAAAAGTGATATGCAGATCAACAAAAGGAATAATTATTTTTTAGACATTATTGGTGCAGGAATAATGTCTTGCGTAATTTTTGTATTAGCATACAGTTTCCTAGGGTTCGCTAAAGCTGGAATCAGTGTGCCATTGAGCTATCACGGAGGAGATGATTTCACCTATTATGCTTTGGTGAAGGCGGCAGTAGAAAATGGCTGGATTTGGACGAATGGAAACCTAGGCGCTCCCTATGGGAGCAGCTATTTTGACCAAGCGAATATGTTCCTTATGAATGTGGAATTCCTTTTCGCAAAAATTTTGGGCGTATTTATAAAAGATGTTGTGACTTTAGTTAATCTCCAATACCTGTTAACATTCTGCTTATGTGGAATATCTTCATTTCTCGTATTACGGATATTGGAAATAAAGCTTGTATTTGCGGTATTAGGTGGGATGCTTTTTGGATTATCGCCCTACATTTTTATGCGAGGGATAGCACATTACTGCTTGAGTGCCTGCTATCTTGTGCCATTTTCGATTCTTCTTTGTATATGGGCAACAGAAGATGATCAAGATTATCTGAAAATGGGCAAAGCTTTTTTTAAGAGGAGAAAAAATGTTTATACGATTGTTTTGGCTATCTTAATTGCAAATAATGGGATTGGCTACTATCCTTTTTTTACTTGCTTCTTTCTCTGTGCAGCAGCACTTTTTAATATTGTCCATACTCGAAAACTATCTTCAATAAAAAAACCAATACTTATAGTTGGATTTATTATAATTGCTTTTATCGCAGCCATATCGCCTGTCACTGTGTATCAGATGACCCATGGGTCTAATCTGAGTACAATGCAACGAGGAATAGATGCGGCGGAAACATATGGGTTAAAGATTGTTCAACTTTTCCTTCCATATAGCGGGCACGGAATACCTTTTTTGCAAAATCTGATTGATGAATATAATAGATATGCACCATTGGTAAATGAAAATGGAACAGCCTATTTGGGGTTAGCTGGTATTATCGGCTTTTTGCTTCTTCTTCTTTATTTTTTTGTTCCAGAAAGTGGAGATAATTCCAGCGAACACAGGTGGTTGACACTATTTTCAAGGCTTATCGTATGCGCAATTCTATTTGCAACTATAGGTGGTTTTTCGTCCATACTTTCACTGGTATTCCGGGCCCTCCGAGGATACAATAGAATTTCTATTTTTATTAGATTTATAAGTGTTTCCGCACTTTGTATCATCCTGCAGCAGATTTTTCAATTTAAGTTCTTGAGGAATGACCGCCAGAAAAAGAGGATTTTATCCATCCTGCTGATCATCTTTACCTTGATATGTCTGTTTGACCAATTACCGACATATGGAGCCCAAGATAATCTAATCTCAGCAAATAGAAGTGCATATGAGGCAGATAGCAAATTCATTAATGAAGTAGAACAGCAACTTCAAAACGGGGATATGGTTTTCCAGTTTCCATACCATGCATATCCGGAGGCTGGGCCAATAAACAGAATGGCGGATTACCAGCATCTAACCGGATATATCCATTCAAAGAATCTAAAATGGACTTATGGCTGTATGAAAGGTCGTCCAGGCGATATTTGGAACAAATATGTAGATACCCTGCAGATAGATGAACTGATTGATGTGATTCTTTCCTATGGTTTCCGGGGAATATATATTGATACACGAGCTTATGCAACTGATGATTTGGATGTATTACAGGCTCAGATTGAGGATGTTATTAGAAGTGGTCCGACAGCGAGTGAAAGCGGTACCTTACTATTTTATAATCTCTATCCGTACTTGACGGAGCACCCTGGATTAGCTGATCCGCAGATTGCAGAAGAGATGGATGCCCTTATCAATATGGGAATTTACAGGTACACAATGGGGGAGACAGTATACTTCGACGGGACCAGAATGGATGCGCACAAATATTTTGCATCTGGAGTGTCAGGCACCGAATCCGATTTTGCTTGGACTGACGGAGAAGATGTGATGTTTTATGCATATATTTCTGATAAAGTTATAGATGACTTAGAACTGAAAATCAATCTCAAATATGTATTTTCTCCTCCTCAACGTATGGTGATTACATGCGGAGATCATATTCTCTTTAATGAGATAATCGAATCAGCAGATCCTATAATAGTTTCTATACCAAAAGAATATGTATCGGGTCAACTTATCAGCTTGCAAATGCAATTTCCGAATGCTATTTCACCTACAGAAGTCAGCAATAGCACAGACACAAGAAGACTAGCGATTGGAATCACATCGTTCACTATTCAATAACTATGATATACACGCATACAGAGAAGTGGGGAATTCTATGAAAACAATTATTCTCGCAGGCGGCTTCGGCACCCGCATCAGTGAGGAAAGTCAATTCAAGCCGAAGCCCATGGTGGAGCTGGGCGGGATGCCCATCCTGTGGCACATCATGAAGCTATACAGCCACTACGGCTACAACGACTTTGTCATCTGCGCAGGCTATAAGCAGCACGTCATCAAGGAGTACTTCGCAGACTATTTCCTGCACACTTCTGACGTTACATACGACTTCACCAATGGCCGCAATGAGATGACCATCCACCACAACACCTCCGAACCTTGGAAGATTACGGTAGTAGACACAGGCTTGAACACCATGACTGGCGGGCGGATCAAGCGTGTGCAGGAGTACATCGGGGATGAGCCCTTCATGCTTACCTACGGTGATGGTGTCTGTGATGTCAATATTGCCAATCTTGTGGCGTTTCACTGCTCTCATGGGAAAATTGCCACGTTAACAAGCGTTATCCAGAAACAGCAAAAGGGCTTGTTGGACATTGGGGAGCGTGGTACCGTGCAAAGCTTCCGCGAAAAGAGCACCAACGATGGCGCGGCAATTAACGCGGGCTTCATGGTGCTTCAGCCAGAGATCTTCCGCTATTTGGAAGGGGACGCAACGGTCTTTGAAACGGCGCCCCTGGAGCGGCTGGCGGAAGAGGGACAACTGATGAGTTATCAGCACAATGGCTTCTGGCAATGCATGGACACCGCACGGGAAAAGGATCTTTTGGAAAAGCTCTGGGCTAGCGGACAAGCTCCATGGAGGGTATGGAAATGAAATACATAGATTCTGATTTTTTCAAAGGAAAACGTGTTTTTATCACAGGACATACCGGTTTTAAAGGCTCCTGGCTATGCCGGATATTGATAAATGCGGGCGCAGTAGTGACAGGGTACGCGCTCCCCGCGCCTACGGAGCCCAATTTATTTGCGTTGGCCAATTTGGAGGGGGCGATGACCTCCGTAGTTGGCGATATCCGTGACCGTGAAAAGCTCCTGGAGGCATACAATTATGCGTCTCCAGAGATCGTGCTGCATTTAGCGGCGCAGCCTATTGTGCGCACCAGCTACCAGGACCCGGTTTATACCTACGAGACAAATGTTATGGGCACGGTTAATCTGTTAGAATGCGTGCGCACTTCGCGGGTACCCGCGAAGTCGGTGGTGGTGATCACCACCGATAAGGTCTATGAAAACCGGAACTGGGCGTGGGGTTACCGTGAGGACGATCCGCTGGACGGCTATGACCCCTACTCCAATTCTAAGTCCTGCGCGGAGTTGGCGGTGCACAGCTATGTAAACAGTTTTTTCACCGACAGCGGCATCGCGGTCAGCACGACACGGGCGGGCAACGTGATTGGCGGCGGCGATTTTGCCAAAGACCGAATTATCCCTGACTGTGTACGGGCAGTCCTGGCTGGAAAACCGCTCTGCGTACGCAACCCAGACTCCATCCGTCCGTACCAGCATGTGCTGGAACCACTAGTTGCTTATCTGATGGTTGCCCAGCGGCAATATGAGGACAAACGGTTTGCCGGATGGTACAACGTTGGCCCGGAGGACAGCGACTGCGTGACCACCGGGCGGTTGGTGGAATTATTTCAGCAAAGCTGGGGTGCAGGATTTGGCTGGATCAACCAAGCTGAAGCAAATGCGGTTCATGAGGATAATTTCTTGAAGTTGGATTGTTCCAAATTAAAATCAGTGTTTGGCTGGCAGCCCAGGTGGCATATCCTGGATGCGGTGGAGAAAACCGTGGAATGGACAAAGGCGTGGTTGACCAATAAGTCCATTCACAATTTGATGGACCGGCAAATTCAGGCCTATTTGCAGGAGGTACAGAATGTCTAAATGGAACAGCGAGAGGGAGGCCAGGCAGGAAATTCTGGACTTGGTTGTTTCCTACTATCACGAGTATAAGGAAAATAAACAGTCGTTCCAGCCGGGGGACCGTATTGGCTATGCTGGGCGCGTTTTCAATGAGAAGGAGATGTGCAGCCTAGTGGACGCGTCGCTGGACTTCTGGCTGACCACTGGGCGGTTTGCGGAGAAATTTGAACAGGAGTTTGCTAAGTGGCTGGGGGTGCGTTTTGCTAGCCTAGTCAACAGCGGCTCGTCCGCAAACCTGATCGCTTTCTCTGCGCTGACGGCCCCAGAGTTGGGAGAGCGGCAGATCCGGCGGGGGGATGAGGTTATTACCGTGGCGGCAGGCTTCCCCACAACAGTGACACCAATCATTCAATATGGGGCTGTGCCTGTATTTGTGGATGTGACGATTCCTCAGTACAACATCGATGTAACAAAGTTGGAGGAGGCGCTGAGCGAAAAGACAAAAGTTGTCATGATCGCGCATACACTGGGAAATCCCTTTGATTTGGCGGCAGTTAAGGCATTCTGTGACAAGCATGGTCTATGGCTGGTGGAGGATAACTGCGATGCGCTGGGCAGTACCTATGAGCTGAACGGAAGGACCTGTTTGACCGGAACAGTAGGTGACATCGGCACTTCAAGCTTCTACCCGCCCCACCACATGACCATGGGGGAGGGCGGCTGTGTATACACCAACAATCCTTTGCTGCACCGGCTGATTCTCTCCTTCCGCGACTGGGGCCGGGACTGCGTCTGCCCTTCCGGGCATGATAATCTGTGTGGACATCGGTTTGATGGGCAATACAGCCAGCTTCCGAGGGGATACGATCATAAATACGTCTACAGCCACTTCGGATATAACTTGAAGGTGACGGATATGCAGGCGGCGATTGGATGCGAGCAGCTGAAAAAGCTGCCAGCTTTCACGGAGTGCCGGCGGCACAACTGGGCAAGGCTGAGAGCTGCGCTGGCACCAGCGGCGGACAGACTGATCCTGCCAGAGCCGGAACCCAACAGCAATCCCAGTTGGTTTGGGTTCCTGATGACAGTGCGGGAGGGCGTTGACCGGGAGAAGGTAGTCCGATTCATAGAAGACAAGGGAATACAGACCAGAATGCTGTTTAGTGGCAATCTGATTCGGCACCCCTGCTTTGACCAGTTGCGGGAAAGCGGAGAGGGCTACCGGGTGATTGACAGCCTGGGGAACACGGACCGGATAATGCGCGATACCTTCTGGGTGGGCGTGTATCCGGGCATGACCGATGACATGGTGGACTTCATAGCAAAAACGATTTTGGAAGCGGTGATGTATAAGTGAAAGCATCCGACTATATCGTAGAATTCTTGATTAAGAAGCATATTACAGATGTGTTCGGGTATCCTGGCGGCATGGTAACACATCTGATGGATTCCCTAGACAAGTATAGCGGACAGATAACTGCTCATATCAATTATCATGAGCAGGCATGTGCAATGGCTGCCTGTGGTTGGGCGGAGATAACAGGGCTTCCTGGTGTGGCATACGCAACCAGCGGACCAGGCGCGACAAATCTTCTTACCGGTATTGCATGTGCCTTTTTTGAATCACTTCCCTGCATCTTTATTACGGGACAGGTTAATACATACGAGCAAAAAGGAAAATTTAAAGTCCGCCAAAAGGGATTTCAGGAGACCGACATTGTGTCTATGGCACAGCCTGTAACTAAAATGGCTGTTATGGTGCAAAAGTCAGAGGATTTGCCAGGATTGATGGAAATGGCTTTTCACATGGCGATGGAGGGGCGGCCGGGACCGGTTTTGCTGGATATCCCCATGGATATTTTTCGAGCAGAAATTGGGAAAAAACACTCTTCGGAAGTTCTTTCCGCGCCAATGCAAGAGGAGTATCATAGAGCAGAGGTAATAGCGCGTGAAATCTTATACCAATTACATCAAGCACGTTGTCCAGTTATTTTAACGGGTCACGGTATTTCTCTATCTGGCACTAGAGAAGCGTTCCGCAAACTGATAGAGCATATCAAAATTCCGGTTGTAACAAGCATGATTGCGGTTGATGCAATCTCCTCCGATTCTCCATACCGTTTTGGAATGATAGGAGCATACGGTGTCCGCTGGGCAAATTATTTGCTCAGCCATAGCGACTGTATTCTGTCGCTGGGAAGTCGGTTAGACTGCCGGCAAACTGGCGTCAATACAGAGCTATTTGCTCCGAAGGCCAAGATACTCAGGGTAGACGTTGACCCTGGTGAACTGGAGAACACGATAAACGATACTGAGAAGCAATATTGTATATCATTGCAGCATTTAGTGCCGTACCTGCTCCATGAGGCATTGCAATTACCGTGGGATTTTTCAAATTGGCTGAATTGCTGCACACATGTCCGTAAAAGATTAGAGCAAATAGAACAAATAGAGCCAGGAAATCGCTTTGCAGAAAGATTGGGGGAAATATTGCCAGCAAACGTAACTGTTACAACGGACGTTGGACAAAACCAAGTTTGGATTGCACAAAGCTTGTTCATAAAGCAGACACAAAGAGTGCTGTTTTCAGGTGGTCATGGTGCTATGGGGTATAGTCTGCCTGCTGCGATTGGTGCATCCATTGCAACAAAACGCCCTGTGATTGCCGTGACTGGTGACGGCGGCCTCCAAATGAATTTGCAGGAACTTCAATGTATTGTGCGGGAAAAGCTTCCGATAAAGGTTGTCCTAATGAATAACCGATCTCTTGGCATGATCCACCATTTCCAGGAAATATATTTCAAGAGCAACTATGCGCAGACGGATTGTCAAAAAGGCTACACGGTTCCAGATTTTCTAAAGATTGCACAGGCATATGGAATTCGAGCAGTACGTTATTCAGAAAAAATAGATATTGAACAGCTAGTATCTGATAATGACCCTGCTTTAATAGAGGTACATTTGCCCCAGAACACGCGGACCTTCCCGAAGCTTGGAATAAACCGGCCAATACATGAACAGGAGCCGTTGCTGGACGAGATGGTGAAAACAGAACTAGAAGGGATTTTTAATAACATGAATATTTACCCCCCCCCCCCCGATGCATACTGAATAAGAGACAGATTAGATACAGTTTCGCTAAGAATGACAAGGTGCGCCCAACGCTTCTTCGAGGAGGGCGGGTTGCATGAGCATATTTGGGACTGAACGTACTGGGAGTTGTCTCCAAAAATTTGAGCCTGGCAGTAGTTACAAAACGGATAGCCATGAGCTAGCTCTGAAAATTCGGAAACATGTAGTTGGCATGATTTACAACAGCCGTGCGTCTCACATTGCATCCGCATTGTCTGTTGCAGATATTCTTGCTGTTTTATACGCAGATATTTTACGCATTGATACATCGAATCCACAAATGACAGATCGAGACCGGTTTATTTTGAGCAAAGGACATGCTGGGGCAGCAATATATGCAGCATTAGCAGAAGTCGGTTTTTTCCCTGTTGAAAAGCTGAAAACATACTATATGAATGGCAGTGTCTATTCTGGACATGTCTCGCACAAAGGGGTCCCAGGCGTGGAGATTTCTACAGGAAGTCTGGGACATGGAATGGCCATTGCTTGTGGAATGGCTATGGCAGCTAGGAGCATGAACAGACCGTTCCACACATATGTCATTGTAGGCGATGGGGAGTGCAATGAAGGCGTTGTGTGGGAAACAGCCTTAGTTGCAAATCAGTATGCCTTAAACGATTTCACAGTAGTAGTGGATAGAAATGGTATGCAAGCTATGGGGCGCAGTGAAGACTTGATGCAGATGGAGCCCTTTGCAGATAAGTGGCACAGCTTTGGTTGGGACGTTATTGATGTCCCGGATGGGCACGATCATGAACTGTTGCGGGAGGCGTTTTTCCGGCCGAAGACTGGGCATCCAAGATGTATCATTGCGAGGACTGTCAAGGGAAAAGGAATCTCCTATATGGAGAACAACTTGCTTTGGCACTACAAATATCCTGAAGGGGCGCTCTATGAGCAAGCTGTTGCAGAACTGGAGGGCCGCAGAATATGAGAAATGCTGTAATTGAGACGATTGAATGCTTAGCGGAAAACGATCCGAGAATTATGGTTGTGACTGCGGATCTGGGGTATGGTGTACTGGAACAGTTTGCAAAAAAATATCCAAGTCGCTTTTTTAATGTTGGTATTAGTGAGCAATTTATGGCTTCTGCGGCAGCGGGTATGGCTCTTTTGGGCAATATTGTTGTAACGTATTCTATTGGAAATTTTGCGACATTGCGCGGTATAGAGCAAATCCGAAATGATATCTGCTATCACAACGCAAACGTAAAGATCATCGCGGTTGGCGGCGGATTTGCCTATGGTCAACTGGGGATGAGCCACCACGCAACGGAAGATATCGCCATGATGCGTGCGCTGCCCAATATGCGAGTTTTTGTACCAGCGGATCCAGAAGAGGCTGTTGCTGTCGCAAACTATGCGCTCACGGTGGATGGTCCGTGCTATATCCGCCTGGCCAGGCGAGGGGAACCTATACTTTATAAAAAAACACCAGATTTGGATATAGAAAAGATTCAGGCAGTGTCAGAGGGGACGGATGTTGTGCTGTTGGCTTGTGGTCCGCTGTTAAACGAAGCAATGAAAGCGGCAGAGCAATTGAACGAAAGTCATATTTCGGCGGGGGTTTTTAGTATCCCCAGCGTTAAGCCGTTGGATACGGAGACCATCACAAACATTGCGCAAAAGTATAAAGTTCTGGTCAGCATTGAGGAACATCAGATAATAGGCGGTCTGGGTGGCGCAATTGCAGAGGTACTGAGCTCCGTAAAGGGTAGCCGGGCATATTTGCATCGGCTGGGTTTGCAGGACGAATATACAAGTATTGTGGGAAGCTACGACTATCTGCGCCGCTGTTATGGCTTAAATGGGACAGCGATTGCGGACGTGGTATCTAATCTATTGAGGTAATCGGTGAATGAGAATTGTTATAACGGGAGGCAATAGTTTTATAGGGCAGCGGCTGGCCAAACGAGCAGGGATGCTTGGATGGGAAACGCTTCTCGTGGCGCGGCCCAGCCGCAGAGTTGTACTGCCCCCAAATGCAACGTTGATTGAGTTGGATATGGTCGACTATAGCCGACTGGGCGAGTTGGCAGGTCCATGCGATTGCCTTTTTCATTTGGCCTGGGATGGAACGCGGGGAGAGTCTCGGATAGATGCTCTGCAGCAGAGGAAAAACCTGGAATGCTCCCTAGATGCAGTACAGTCTATGCTGTTGGCTGGCTGCAGAAAAATTATCTCAGCGGGATCACAGGCGGAATATGGCCCGCACAATGAGCAAATTACAGAAGAGAGCGCGTGTAGGCCCAACACAGAGTATGGAAAGGCGAAGTTGGCCTTTTATGATGAATTAGACGCCCTATGTAGGCGTAAAGGCGTTTCATATAAGGAACCGCGTTTTTTTAGCCTGTACGGTCCCGGAGATTATCGTGGAACAATGATTCTCAGCATCCTGCGGGACATGTTAGCGAACCGCCCGTGCCGCCTAACAGAATGCAGGCAGATGTGGGATTATCTGTACATAGATGATGCCATCAAGGGGCTGATCCACCTGTGTAAGGAGCCGTGCCCTGATGGGGTGTACAATTTTGGCAGCGGGGATGCCAGGCCGCTGCGGGAGTATGTGGAGGATATGGCACAGCTGACGCAAACAAAAAGCGAACTGTTATATGGGGCGGTGCCCTATCCTCCAACGGGTATGGTATCTATCTGGCCGGATGTATCAAGGCTGAAGCGGGAATTGCATTGGGCGCCGAAGGTGTCCTTTGAAGAGGGGATTCAGTCAATTTTAAGATCTATTGCTAGGGAAAAAAGTTCATGAGATTACCGGAGAAACAGGGAATCAGCCAATTTATAAAATTTGGGCTGGTGGGTGTTAGTAATACTGGGATTTCGCTGCTGATATATTACATATTTATATGGATTGATTCAGATTATTATTTGCTGGGAAATATTGTAGGGTGGGGCGTAAGTGTTGCGAACGCTTTCTTCTGGAATAACTGCTTTGTTTTTCAAAAGGACGCAGAGAGCACAGGAGATCTGATAAAAAGAGTATGTAAAACGTATCTGAGCTATGGAGCGACATTTTTGTTGTCCACAATGATGCTCTATATAGAAGTTGACCTTTTGAGCTGGTCTGAGGTTGTTTGCCCGATAATTAATCTACTGATTACGATTCCAATTAACTATGTATTTAACAAATTCTGGACCTTTCGTTAAAGAGAGATGGGATAACAATGAGAAAACTTTCCATTATGGTGCCGTGTTACAATGAGCAGGAAAATGTGCGGCCTCTCTATCAGGCGGTACGGGATATTTTACAGAAGGAACTCAGCACATATGATTGGGAAATGCTCTGGATTGATAACAAATCAAGGGACCAAACAAGGGAGATCCTTCGAGAACTGTGCCGGGAGGACGCCCGTGTGAAGGCCATATTCAATATGAAGAATTTCGGTCAATTCAACAGTCCCTACTATGGGCTTTGCCAGACGGACGGAGACTGTACGATCCTCCTATGCGCAGACTTTCAAGATCCGGTAGAGTTGATTCCAACGATGGTGCGGGAATGGGAAAAGGGGCATAAGGTTATCAGCATGATAAAGACAACCAGCCGTGAAAGTAAGATCATGTATTTCTTCCGTTCTATCTACTACAAAACCATCCGTGCCATGAGCGACATTCCACAAATTGAGCATTTTACTGGATTTGGCTTATATGACAGGAGTTTTATTGACGTGCTGCGGAGTTTGCGTGATCCTACGCCGTTCCTGCGCGGCATTGTGGCGGAGTACGCGCCGGATCATCTGGAAATACCGTATGAACAGCAGAAGCGGCGAGCGGGAAAAACGCACAACAATTTCTTCTCGCTTTTTGATGCAGCGATGCTGAGCTTTACAAGCTATACAAAGGGGGGGCTGCGTGTGGCTACGTTTAGCGGCTTTTTGATTTCTGTAATCAGCTTCTTGATTGCGCTGTTTTACCTGGTGGAGAAACTGCTCTACTGGGATAGATTTGTTGCGGGTAATGCCCCTATTTTGATTGGCGTGTTTTTCTTAGGTGGAGTACAACTTTTTTTTACCGGACTGCTAGGGGAGTATATTATGAGTATGAATACCAGGGTAATAAACCGTCCGCTAGTCATTGAAGAGGAGCGACTGAATTTTGCAAAACCTGATGTAGTTCTATGAACCGCCCCGTATTGTGCGGACAGCACAAAAAGGCCTCTGGTAGGAAATATTTAGAATTATGCGGAGAGGCGTTGCGCAAGCGGCGTCTCTCCTGTTTTCAACTGGATGCGCTCGTGGTTATAGAAATAAATAAAATCGTCAATCAGTTCTTTGGCTTGCTGAAAAGTCCTGATTTTCTGCCGGTATATACACTCAGTCTTGAGGATAGAGAAGAAATTTTCTGCCATAGCGTTATCATAGCAGTTTCCACGTCTTGACATGGACGGAGTAATACCGTATTCTTGTGTCAGGTTGAAGTACCCCTGTGAAGTGTACTGGAACCCCTGGTCGCTGTGGAGCTGCAACTCCGCAGCGACCCTCTTTTTCTCATCTTTCATGGCAAGGCGTATCGTGTCCAGAACCAGGCTTACCGTCTGCTGAACAGCGGTTTTGTAGGCCACAATGCTGTTGTCATAGAGATCTCGGATCATGGACAGATAGATAACCCCTTCGTCTGTATGGATATAAGAAATATCTGTTACCCATTTTTGGTTGGGAGCATCTGCGTGAAAGTCTCTGTTGAGAAGATTCTCATACTTGTGCATCTGCTGCCCCATCTGTACCCACTTCCTTGGTCTGCGGATTTCAGCCAGGATGTTATACTTTTTCATCACTCGCAGCACTGTTTTGGGGTTGTGGTGGATCCCCTGCTTCTCTAACCACAGCCACATCCTCCGGTAACCATAGGTCTGCCTGCATCTCTCTTGCTGTGACTGAAGAAGCTCTGCCAGCTCCGCATCCGGTTCCGGATCGCCAATTCGCTTGCAGAAACCGTAATATCCGCTCCTGGACACTCCAAAGAATTGACACATGACCGATATGGGATACCGCTCCTTGTGCCGGTATATTACCATGTACTTTACCTTTGCCCTCACTTCCTTTCTGTGAACTGCAGAAAATCCCGCAGCAATTCATTCTCCATTTTCAACCGTTTGATTTCATACGCCTGCTCTGCCACAATATCCACTGGTTCCGCTCTTTTCCGTGGCCTTCCTTTCGGGCGCAGCTTAAGCCCAGCTTTTATCTTTCGTTCTTTTCGCCTTTCTCGTTTTAATAGGTCCTTTACCACATTTTTATCTCTTAACCCCAAATGCTCCGCTATTTCCCGTTGGCTTCTTCCTTCTGACAACATTGCCTTTATTTCTGGCAATAGCTCCTGTACATGCGTGTATCTCCTTGACATATAGTACACCCCCTGATGTAGTCCTATTTTCCTACATCAGGGGGCTTTTGTCTATTCTCCGCTTTTATAGTCACCACAGTTGAAAAGCGGTAGCAAGGGCATCATCAAAGGAAGAGACA
>OFFJ01001467.1_pt1 | contig 17163 bp, 19 predicted proteins | sample 1521261 | NCBI WGS metagenome assembly OFFJ01 (sample SAMEA3504122, study PRJEB24116) | mouse gut metagenome | biome: mouse gut; feature: mouse-associated habitat; material: faeces | place: Denmark | collected 2011 | reverse complement strand
GACGCATTATTGTCTGCGGCAAAGGACGGGGATGGGGATGCCTGCTATTTCCTTTCCCGCTGCTTTTCCGGCTCCTGTTACAGCTGGGAATACCACCCCTTTGAAGAAAACGAGGCGGCAGCCTATGCCATGCTTCATCAGGCAATCTCCCTGGGCAGCGCTGCGGCGGTTCTGGGGGCGCTGCGTATGGATATGCTTACCCCGGAACTGCGGGAGATTATGCCCTTTGACAGCATTCAGGAGGCATGGGAGGTAATCCTTGAAAAAGCCGAAAATGGCTGCGCATTCTGCCAGTATATGATTGGGAACACTTACTATTTTCTGGATATCATAGAGATCAAAGACTTAAAGGAAAGCGACTTTTTAAGTAAGGATGCCTGGAATGACTGGCGGCGGTGGGCGATGGAGCAGAGCATTCCCTGGTTTGAGAAGGCATTTTCCGGCGGCACGATTCTGGCAGGGCGGAATTACTGCCATTATTACCAGCATGGCAGAGGGGAACTGATCCCGCCGGAGCCGGGAAAAGATGTGCCGATCATTCGTCAGGGCGCAGAACGGGGTTATCCGGAGTGGATGTATGCCTATGCCAATCACCTTGCCTATAAAGAGGATAACTACAAAGAAGCTCTCCCCTGGGCGCTGAAAGCGGCGGAGGCCGGACATCTGTGGGGCTGGCATATTGTAGGGGATATTTATTGGGAGGGCACGGCGGTGGAACGTGACTTGTCCTATGCGCTCCAGTGTTATGAAAAAACCGCCGGCTATGGCAACGACAGCTATGCCTGCCGCCAACTGGGGCGTCTGTATTTCCACGGTTGGGGTACGGCTGTGGACTACGCACGGGCCGTTCAATGGCTGGAGAAGGATGAGGAACCGGAATACGTCCAGTATGATCTGCTGGGGATTTGCTATCTGCTGGGGTACGGTTGCCGACAGGACCCGGCGAGAGGAAAATTATTTTTGGAGAAAAGCAAAAATTCGCCCTATAAAAGTTATGGGCTGGGGATGATGTATGCCGAGGGGATCGGTGTGCGGGAGAACATTGAAAAAGGTGTTGAGTATCTGAAAGCGGCAGGAAATTACGGGCCGGCATTAGAGGCGTTGAAACATTACAGGAAAAGCTTGTTTGGGGTATGGCGGCGGAAATAATGGAGGCATTTATGACAACAGCAAAAGAGTTGGCGGGCGGTCTGCGGCCAAGGGTAAATGGTGACGGAACGATGGGCTTTGAGCTTTAGGATGGCGTTTTCAAGACAGCCCATACTGTGCACGATATAACCGTCAGATAGTGGAGACGAATGATAAATGCGGATTTTTGGAAGCTATGAATAAGAGGTGGTTTTGAACTATGTTGATTGATAAAGAGATGTTTGATGTCGTAGAGTCGATGCTTATCAAGCAGGGAAAGATTGCTGCTTTTGAGGCAGAGAATGGCAAAATACTGGGGCGAATGATGATTACGCAATCCGATGTGCCAGAGGGTATAGATATCAGGGGTGACGATGGAAAGACTCCACAGGCATTCGAAGCTTCATTTGATTTTTATGACTCAACAGTGGGATTGGCATTGTTTACCGATTCGAAAGAGGCTGCGTCCGGCATATGGATTACGCCACAAAAAGAGGGAGCAGAGCCGCCGACACAGGATTGGATTGAATTTTTTGTAGAGAAGCTAATGGAAAGCATTGAGGATGACGGTTCCTATGGCTCACCGATCTATTCCTTTGTGAATGATGCATGCGATATGACCATTGTTCCAGCAAAACCAGAAACCAACTAAAGTAAATACGGCTGATTGTGAGACAATAGACATCACGGTTCTTCGCAGTGGAGTAATCGGGGTGAGTAAAGTCGGATACGTTATGCAATAGTATAAGCTGAGGTGATTTTTATGACTGAAGTATTAAAGTTTAAGGCTGGTTCAAGGATTTCGTCCACACAGAAACTTTATGAGGGGTATGAAGTCGGAGAAAACCATATAACCGCCAATGTTGGGATAGATAAGATAGAAAAAGTCATGCAGCATTTTATCGTCATGCATGATGAACCGCAGTTCTTTATTTTGGAGCTTCCTGCAAATCTGGCAGATGAGACTGAAGTTGCACCTGGAGTGGTGCGCGGGCTGCATAAAGATATTTACTACATTGATGGCTGTTCTCGTGAAGAGGCGCTTGCAATTATGGGGCGTGTCGGAAATCTTTTATTCAATGATGGTCTGTCTGCATTCGGATATGGCGGCCACGAAAGCGGCGATGAGATAATGTTTGGGAAGTACAATGTTCTGACTATATATAGCCAGAACATTGAGAAATACACTGACTTTTTTGAAACGCATGAAATTGACAAAACAGATAATCTGATTACGGCATGGGATACTTTTTCGCAGGAATACCCAGGAACGAGCGAGAGATATGAGCTTGACGGAAAGACTGTTTATGATATTCCGACACAATTTGAAGAATGGGGTATGTATCTTGCTGAGCAGAGAGAAGAATAATGAGTGGTGTTAATTTTTCAGGAGGGATTTACAGGATAAGGAAACAGTACGGAATCGATCCAAGGCTTGTAATGTGGATACAGCGAAATACAGGACGTGACATGCAGACATTCAGCGACCTGGCTAAGATGAAATATATGGACAGCAGAAAGAGAAACTTCTCATCTGCGAAGAAAATTGAGGATGTGCGTCTCCCCTCCTGGCTGGCGGTAAAGGACAATGATTTTTCCCTGATTGGGGAAATGACGAAGCTAAAACAGCTGTCTCTCCACGATGTCGCGATAGAGGATTACTCTTTTCTGGCAAAATGCGTGAATCTGAGCGAGCTGGATCTACAGGACACCAACTTCTCAGACCGCCGCCTGCTGGCAGAATTGCCCGCCCTGAAGAAGGTCATCCTGCCTCCATACAGCCAGCTGGAACATACGGAGGTGCTGGAGCAGCTGACCTGTGTGAAAGAGATAAAAGAAGAGAAAACGGAAGATACCACACAGGCGGAACCGTCCAGTGCAAGGGAAGAACATTCTACAGAACAGCAGACACCCTGCGAACCGTTGCACCTGGGTGACACCGCGCACCTTGGCATCGACGGCATGGGGATTGTCCTGTTTTCGGCAGAGGTCATGAAATCCGTTGCCCCGGGAAGCAATTTCCTGACGGAGGAATTCACGAATCCGGAACAGGTTGGTGCGCACGTCAGAAAAGGGGATATCACGGCTTTCTGCACAGGCACGGGAGGGGATTTCGTACTCTGGTTCCGCTCAGGTTATCCGGATTCCAATATCGCGAAAGAATTCCCGGTGATGATCCGGCTGGCATTGGAAGTAAGGGGTGGCGCTCTGCAGTTCTGTGATCTGTTCTGGCTGAACGACTGGAATACAGATTTTCCCCGGGAGCAGATCCTGTCCCTGCCTGATGGATATTATCATATCACAGTCTGCACACGGAGGCCGGAATCCGGATACTGGGGAGATGACCAGATTATCTGTCTCTTTTTCAACAGACTGGAGGAGATGCCGGAGATTACATGGCCGGGGATTCCCATTTTGTTTACGGAAGAAGAGGGGACAGAATCCCGTGGAAATGGACATGAGTTTTTACAGCAATGCTCCTGACAATATGGCTGTCATTATGGACTGCGGCGACCTGGAAGTGCTGTATGGGGCCGCCAGTGAGGAGGGATATGAGAAGCTGATGGAGGTCATGGAGGGGATTGGGGAACCTATATAAAGGATAACAGGAAGGTAAGGAGGAGTTACGAACATGGGACTATTTGGTAAGAAGAAAGAAGAGAAGTCGGCTCAGGGTAAATCGGAACATAAATCCGGGCAGAAAACAGGAAAGCAGCCGTCAGAGAAACAGTTGGCAGAAAAGCAAGTGGAAACTGCCTGGGAGCGGCTTAAGGACGGTTCTGTTTTGCAGCGGCATGGGGGGACGGCATCTACAGCGGCTACTGGGGGCTGGACGCAGAGGGAGAGATTGCCTGCCTGGTGGTGCTTTTCATGAACCCGGAGTATTTTTGATGGAAAATAAAGGGATTAAGAGATATCCAGGGCGTATGCTTGCATTCAGGGGAAAGGAGATTTTGATTGGGTGAGAGGAATTCAAATTTTGATACTTTAATCGATAAAATAAAAGAAAATAACTGGGAAGTCCATGGAATGGAAGTATATTATGGCGGGAAATCTGCAAGTTCTGATAAGCAATATTCCGGACAGGAACGGATTCACGAGTACGGCGACGTCGCGAGGCGGAGATATCCCATTTATTCCGCAACAAAGACTATTACCTCACTGGCAGTGGGGATGGCGGCGGATGATGGAAAGATGGATATAGGACGTTCTGTCCTGGCTTATATTCCGGAAAAGACGCTTTCCGTATTGCCGGAAGAGGCAAAGGAACGGTATCGGAAAGTGACAATTAAGCGTCTGCTCACCATGTCCGTTTCCGGCTTCCCCTTTCGGCCGGAAGGGGAAAGTTGGCTCTGTAATTCTCTGCAATATCCTGTAGAGCCGGAAAAGACGGTGTTTGACTACAGCAACGTCTCTGCTTACCTGGCCGGAGTGGCAGCGGCAAATGCTTTGGAGGAAGATTTGTATGCTTACCTTCAGAGACGGCTGTTCCGGCCCCTTGGAATCGAAAACCCGCCTTTTCAAAGATGTCCCGACGGGTATTTTTACGGGGCTTCCGGAATGGAGCTGACGGTAAATGAGCTGAGCCGCATCGGATTTGTGCTGATGGATGAGGGATTGTATCAGGGGACGAGGATCGTGTCGAGAGAATATGTAAAGGAAGCCTGCAGTATCCAACAGATGAACCGGGAAGGCGGTTACGGATATTTTGTCTGGAAATATCAGGACGGTTTCCGAATCAGCGGCAAATGGGGACAGAAATGCTATATTTTCCCTAGCAGAGGGCTGATGGTCACTTATCTGGCGCACATGGAAGAGGACTCAGATCAATTGACAGATTATGTGTGGGAAATGCTCAACGATTTCTGAGCACTGAAACGCATACCAACTTTCTGTTAGATGGGTCAGGAGATGTGTGCATGGATGCCTGCCGCCAACGAGGGCATCTAATTACAAGAAAAACCTGCTTGGGACATGGCGGAGAAAATAAAGAAGACAGGAGTATCTTCCCTGTCCGTGCCGACGGGTTCCCCTGGGAATGGTCAATTTTTATGTCCGTAATCTCGTTAATTCAGATTTTTGATGGAGGAGAAAATATTATGTTGGAATTTGCCCCAAATACCTATATGCTGGAATATCAGGATGGCGCCTATCTCTGCAACGGAACGAAACGGGTAGAAGCGCCGCTGAATTTAGAGACCCTTCAGGAGGCTGTCAGGCAGTGCCCGAAGCTTCATACAGTCTCGTTGGATGAGGTCCCCTTTGATGACCGCTGCTTTCCTGTTTTGGCACAGACTCCCAAGCTGAATATGTTGGCCCTTCTGCGGGGCAGGCAGATTGCCGGGCATGGGCTGGAACTGTTAAAGGACCTCCCCTTAAAGGATCTGTTCCTGCAGCGGACGGCCCTGGATGATGAGGGACTGGTCCAGGCTGCACAGATTGGAAAGCTGGAGAATCTCTACATAGCCGCCTGCCATCATGTGACTCCTGAGGGGCTGCTGGCAATTTCCTGGAGGGATAAGCTGCGGGTCAGCGATACCGACATGCAAGATGACGAAGGGCTGGCGGGGCTGTTTACAGAGGCGGAGCGCAAAGCCTATGAAGATGCCCACACCTACAAAACCATGAAAAACAGGATTTCCCTGGACAGTCCCGAACTGCAGGCTCCCGTTCATGCGCTGCGGGAATTCTTTGACGACATGAACCGCTAGGAACAGATGGCGGAACGAAAGGGCAGCGGCAGCCAGGCGGATATTGATGAGCTGTTTGCCAGGCGGGTGAGCCGGTCTCCCCGTCCCGGCTGGCGTCCTGTCCATCTTTCCTGGAGGAGAGGCGGGACTTATACGGATTATCGTCTGACTGCAGGCGAACGGGTCACGAAAAGCAAGTTCTGGATTTATGCGGAACAGGGTATTTTCTACTATCGTTATTTGATGCGTCTGGTTGACGGCAAGTGGATGATTGACAACGCCCAGTGGTGCCGGGAGGGGCGCTGGTCATTCTGTGGGCTGTGACCGGCCCTCTGCTGCTTTCGCAGAGGGAATAGAGGCCACTTATCTGGGGGAAATTCCTGTTCCTGATGCCGGATACTGTCTGGGAAGGAGAATCTGGCGGGCAAATTTTTGTGGCAGTTGCAGAAGACTGATGGCTCTCTGGTTCGAGTGGTCAGTTCCGGGACGAGACAGAGGACGGCTCTGTACGAAAATACGTTATTGAGAAATGATTGGGTGAAGGGTATAATAGAATTGCAGTCAAGATAAGCTGGGCGGGCAGGAAACGGAAAGCAGGAAAGGAGAAAGTCCATGGGTAATTATTTGAATCCCGGCAATGCCGGGTTTGCCGGAATCAGGAATGATGTGTATGTAGATAAATCGGGGCTGATTGGGCTGATCAACCAGACCATCGATACGCCAAGGCGTCTGACCTGCATCAGCAGGCCGCGCCGCTTCGGGAAATCTTTTGCGGCTCAAATGCTGTGTGCCTATTATGACAAGACCTGTGATTCGGCAGAGCTTTTTGACGATCTGGAGGTTGCGGGCGACAGGCATTACCGGGACTATCGGAACCGGTACGATGTGATTTATCTGGACATGACGGAGGCCATAGGGGAAGCCTCTGTGGCGAACGTGGTGCCCTATATCCAGGAGAGCATCCTCCAGGAACTGACGGAAAGCTATCCGGAGCTGAAGGCTGCGAAAGGGTTTGCGGCAACGCTGGCCAATGCGGCGGAAACAGCGGGAAATAAATTCGTCATGATCATAGACGAATGGGACGCGCCTATCCGGGAGGCCATAGGGCATCCCAGGCTGCAGAGAAAATACCTGGAATTCCTGCGCTCCCTGTTCAAAAACAGCGGGATGACGAGTAAAATCTTTGCGGCGGCCTACATGACAGGCATCCTCCCTGTTAAAAAGGACGGCTCCCAGTCAGCCATATCGGACTTTCTGGAATATACCATGGTCAAGCCCAGACAGTTCGGAAAATATGTGGGCTTTACGGAGGATGAGGTCAGGGAGCTCTGCCGGACTTACGGCAGCGATTTTGAGAAGATGAAGCAGTGGTATGACGGCTATTCCTTCAGGGATCTGGCATCCGTCTATAATCCCAATTCCGTTATGAAAGCGATCCACAATGACGACTTTGACTCTTACTGGACACAGTCGTCGGCGGCAGACAGCCTGATGGGATATATCAGCCTTGACTTTGACGGACTGGGCAGGACGGTCACGGAGCTGATCGGCGGCGTGGACACGAAGGTGGACACGAGAGGATTTGCCAACGATCTGGCGACCTTCCGGGACAGGGACGATGTGCTGACGCTGCTGATCCATCTGGGCTATCTGACCTATGATGAAGAGACGCAGCGGGCACATATCCCCAACGAAGAAATCCGGCTGGAATTCTCCAGAGCCATCCGGCATGTAAAACGTGACGACACCATCCGGAGAGTGCAGGAGAGCACACGGCTTATCGAGGACACCGTCCGCGGAGACCAGGAGGCCGTGGCAAGGCAGATCGAGAAGATCCACGAGGAGGAATCGCCGCTGTACTATAACAATGAGCAGGCGCTGCGGAGCGTGATCAAGCGGGCTTATTTCAGCTATGGAGACGAATATGTGATGTTCGAGGAATTGCCGGCAGGGGCCGGTTACGCGGATGTGGTGTACCTGCCCAAGAGGAATTCCATGCTGCCGGCTCTGGTAGTGGAGCTTAAGTGGAACCAGTCGGCGGATGGGGCCATCCGTCAGATTCTGGACAGGCGGTATCCGGAGGCTTTGAAAGGCTACGGCGGCGATATCCTCCTGGTAGGGATCAGCTATGAAAAGGAAGCCCCGGCGGGGAAGAGGACACATCAGTGTCGGATTGAGAAATATACAGAGCAAAGATAGGAGCGTATGTAAGATGACACAAAAAAGAAAGAGGGCCGCGCTTGCCCTGTGGCTTCTGCTGCTGGCGGGTTTATTGACGAGCTGTGCGGGAATGCCGGGAGGAAATGTCCCCGGTGTAACGGACGCGCCGGGTATGTCCGGCAGCCAGACCACAACCGATAGCAGTAGATTCGGGCAGTCTGCCCAATCCGATAACGATAACGAAAACAAAAACGGAACGGATTTTCCCGGAAGCTATACAGTGCCGGAGGGCTGGGCAAAGATGGAAAGATACTCCACGGAAAATAAAATCTTCTATGCGGAGGAGGGGCACGAAGATGACGAAATGCCCGATAATATCTCTATCGAAGTCGGCACAAACCGATACAGTGCAGATGAGCATGAAAAATTCCGTGAGGCAATCCACAGGCAGCTTGCCATGCAATTACAAGGCGTTGATGCCGAACTGACGGGAGACGGCACTTTTACGGAGCAGGATTATATCGTCTACATTTTTACCATCAGCCAGGAAGATGTGGTCACAAAGCAGTATTATATCGTGGGCGACCAGCGGTATTGCCTGGTTCATCTGACGAACTTTACCGGCTCCGAAAGCGTGGACGAGGCGGCGCGGGCTATGGCGGACAGTTTTGTCTGGGACAGTCCGGACTAAACCCATACCTGTTCCTGCGTTGCTGCCCACATCAGCTACTGCGGCAGGAAGTTCTGTCAATTTTTCCCCGGGAGAAAGGCAGCCAGAATCCGAAACGGGTTGGTGAGACTAAACCAGGGCGGCCTGGAACTGGAAGCATCCGTGTCTTCCAAAAGTTCACCGTTTCTTCATGCTTTTTTAATTGACGAAAGAATAGCGGCGGCGTAGAATCTTACTTAAAAGCTTTGAGAAGCCGCCGGGTTCGGATGATGAAAAAGCAAAATAAAGGAGTGGTGAATGCATGTTGAAACTATTCAAAAACCTGAGAAAAGAGGAGTGGGCGCTGGCCCTCCTGTCAGTATTCTTCATTGTAGTACAGGTGTGGCTGGAGCTCACCATGCCGGAGTACATGGCGGAGATCACCATGCTGGTACAGACGGAGGGGAGCACTATGGGAAAAATCCTGTCTGCGGGCGGGAAAATGCTCCTCTGTGCATTTGGCAGCCTTGCTTCGTCCGTTGTCACCGCCCTCAGCGCCGCAAAAATCGCCACCACATTCGGAGGAATCCTGCGGGGGAAGCTGTTCCGGAAGGTGCAGTCCTTTTCCATGGAGGAAATCGGACATTTCTCCACCGCGAGTCTCATCACCCGCTCCACCAATGACATCACCCAGATACAGATGCTGATTGCAATGGGGCTTCAGATGCTGGTGAAAGCGCCCATTACGGCAGTCTGGGCGATTCGGAAGATTGCGGATAAAGAGTGGCAGTGGACGCTTACCACAGGGATTGCCGTACTTGTGCTGCTGGCTGTGGTGGGAATCTGCCTGGTTCTTGTGATGCCGAAGTTCAAGCGGATGCAGGCGCTCACCGATGACCTGAACCGCGTGACCCGGGAAAACCTCACAGGACTTCGTGTGGTGAGGGCCTATAATGCGGAAAACTATCAGAGGGACAAATTCGAGAATGCGAACCAGGCCCTGACCGGAACCAACCTGTTCGCCCAGCGTTCCATGGCTTTCCTGATGCCCAGCATACAGCTCATCATGAGCGGCCTTTCCCTTGCGGTCTACTGGATCGGGGCGGTGCTCATCAATGAAGCGGGCATGACGGGCAAGATTGCTTTGTTTTCCGATATGATGGTATTCTCCCAGTATGCGATTCAGGTGGTCATGTCCTTCATGATGCTGGTGATGATTTTCATGATACTGCCCCGTGCATCGGTCTCCGCAAAGCGTATCGGAGAGGTTCTCGACACGAAGCCCTCCATTGTGGACGGCGCGGTGACAGAAGGGAGAGAGGGGATGTCCGGGGAAGTGGAATTTAAGAACGTGTCCTTCCGCTATCCGGACGCAGAAGAATGTGCGGTAAAGAACATCACCTTTACGGCCAGGAAGGGAGAGACAGTGGCCCTGATCGGCGCCACAGGCTGCGGCAAGAGCACGGTCATCAACCTGATTCCCCGGTTCTATGACGCCACCGAGGGGGAAATCCTGGTGGACGGCGTGGATGTGCGGCAGTATACCCAGCAGAGCCTGCGGAGCAAAATCGGCTATGTCTCCCAGAAAGCTATATTGTTTACCGGGACCATACAGTCCAATGTGGCATACGGGGACAGCGGAAAAGAAGACATTTCTTTTGAGGACATAAAATCGGCAATTGCCACGGCACAGGCAAGTGACTTCGTGGAAAAAGCGGAGGACAAGTACGACGGGTATGTGGCACAGGGGGGATCGAATTTTTCCGGCGGGCAGAAACAGAGGCTGTCCATTGCCCGGGCCATTGCCAGGAAACCGGAGATCTTGATTTTCGACGATTCCTTCTCTGCCCTGGATTACAAGACAGACCGTGTACTGCGGAAGGCTCTGGATGAGACATGCCGGGACGCCACCCGGATCATCGTGGCCCAGAGAATCGGAACCATTCGCGATGCGGATCGGATCATCGTCCTGGAAGATGGCAGAATCGCCGGAATGGGGCGGCACGAGGAGCTTATGGAACATTGCGGGGTCTATCAGCAGATTGCGCTGTCACAGCTTTCAAAGGAGGAACTGGCATAATGGAAAATAAGGAATATAGACCCGGCCAAATGAAGAGAAGGCCCATGGGCCCGGCGGGAGGCCCTCCCGGAAGAGGCGGGGAAAAGGCAAAGGACTTGATCGGCACATGGAAAAAGCTGCTGGGCTATTGCCGCAGATACAAAGTTGTGTTCGTGATTGCGCTGATTTGTGCGGCGGCGGGGACGGTGCTGACTTTGGCGGGCCCGGATCAGCTGTCCCGCATGACGGACGTGGTCACGGAAGGGATTGCGCCGGATACGGAAAAACTGGGGGAAATCATCAAGAGCGCGGCGACCTCTCAGGGCGCGGATGTGGTGGTGGACGGGGTCACGATTTCGGTACAAGACCAGCTTGCCATGATGGACGTTCTGTCCGAACAGGATGGGGAGGATGCGCAGGCCGCGCTGGGAGTGCTGGAAGAACTGCCGGATTCTGTATATAATCTGATTAAGCCATCCATCGATATGGGCAAAGTCGCTGAAATCGGCTTTCTTCTGATTGCCTTTAATGCGCTCAGCTACCTTCTGTCGGCGGTTCAGGGATGCATCATGGCCACGGTCACCCAGCGGGTCTCCCAAAAGATGCGCTCTGACATCTCCGGCAAGATCAACCGTCTCCCCATGTGGTTCTATAACCGCACCACCACAGGAGACGTGCTGTCACGGGTGACCAACGATGTGGACACCATCGGCCAGTCCCTCAACCAGAGCATCGGCAATCTGATTTCAGCGGCGGTGCTCTTTTTCGGAAGTCTCTTCATGATGCTGATCACAGACAGGTGGATGACTCTGGCAGCAGTGGCATCCAGCCTGCTGGGATTCGCAATCATGCTGGCCATCATGGGAAAGAGCCAGAAATACTTTACCAGACAGCAAAAGCATCTGGGTGAGCTGAACGGGCATATCGAGGAAATCTACGCGGGCCATACCGTCGTAAAAGCCTACAACGGGGAAGCGAAGGCACAGGAGACTTTTGACACTATGAACCGCAACCTCTGTGAAAGCGGTTTCAGGGCCCAGGGCCTGGCCGGCCTTATGATGCCGATTATGGGATTCATCGGAAATCTGGGCTATGTTGCGGTATGCGTCGTGGGCGGTGCCATGGCGCTGAACGGCAGGATCACCTTTGGCGTGATCGTGGCATTCATGATGTATGTCCGTTATTTCACGCAGCCGTTGTCACAGATTGCCCAGGCGATTCAGTCTCTGCAGTCTGCGGGAGCGGCCGGAGAACGGGTGTTTGAATTCCTGGAAGCGGAGGAAATGGAGGATGAGAGCGGCAAAATAGAGACGCTGGACAACATCAGGGGTAAAGTGGAGTTCGAGCATGTTCGGTTTGGCTATGAGGATTCTGATGTCACGGTCATTCACGACTTCTCCGCGGTGGCGGAGCCGGGACAGAAGGTTGCCATAGTAGGGCCCACCGGGGCCGGGAAGACCACCATGGTGAACCTCCTGATGCGGTTCCATGAAATCCAGGGCGGGGAGATTCGAATCGATGGGATGCCTACCGGCAAAATGACAAGGGAAGCGGTGCACTCCCAGTTCTGCATGGTACTACAGGACACCTGGCTCTTTGAAGGGACAGTGCGGGAGAACCTGATCTACTGTACGGAAAATGCCAGTGAAGAGAAAATGCGGTCGGCCTGTAAGGCTGTGGGGCTGGATCATTTTATCCGTACCTTGCCAAAAGGGTATGACACAGTGCTGAACGACCAGGTGAACCTGTCCCAGGGCCAGAAGCAGCAGCTTACCATCGCCCGCGCCATGATTGCGGATAAGCCGATTCTGATCTTGGACGAAGCCACCTCGTCCGTGGATACCCGCACGGAACAGCAGATTCAGTCAGCCATGGATAAGTTGATGGAAAACCGTACTTCTTTCGTGATCGCCCACAGGCTCTCCACGATCAAAAACGCGGATCTGATTCTTGTCCTGAAGGACGGGGACATCATAGAGAGCGGCAGTCACGAGAGGCTTCTTGCCCAGGGCGGTTTTTATGCGGAGCTATACAACAGCCAGTTCGAACAGGTCTCATAAGGTGTTGACTTGCGACAGCACCTAAGGGATTGTCTTGCGACGGCACCTATGGGGTTGTTGTCCGGCAGCACCTAAGGAGTTGTCTTGCGGTAGCACTTATGGAATCGCGAAAGGAGCGTTATGGAAAAGTGTAAATATATCACAATAGAAAGGGAATATGGCAGCGGCGGGACGGAAATCGCCCGTCTGCTGGCCGGGCAGATTGGAATCCCCTGTTATGGACAGGAGATTCTGGAGGAAGTTTCCAGGGAGAGGGACATACCTGTAGAGAAGATTCAGCGCTATGAGGAGACCGTGACCAACAGCTTCCTGTATTCGATCTATATGATGACCCAGTTTACATCGGGCAAAAACGATATGCTGACCGCGGAGGGGCATATCTATGTGGCGGAACAGGCTGTCATCAGAAGGCTTGCGGGGAATGGGCCGGCCGTTTTCCTGGGACACTGCGCATCGGAAGCGTTGAAGGAATACAGAGGAGTGATGAATGTATTCATACGCTGTACGGACGAAGGGGCCAAGAGACGGCGCATTGCGGATGAGTACAGGATCCCGGAATCCCAAATGGACATCGTCCGGCGGAAGTTCGACAAGAAACGAGCCAATTATTATTACGCGAACACGGAGAAAAAGTGGGATAACCTTAAGAATTATGACATTGTCCTGGACAGCGGGAAGCTGGGGATAGCCGCTTGCGCAGACATGCTCAGGGCACTTATGACTAAGGAATTGTAATCTGTTCGTTTCTCCAAATACCTATGACACCGGACTGCCCTGAGCCCACAGATACCGGAGCATTGAAAGCAGGAAATCTTATGATATAAGGTGGCCTGCTTTTTTGATGACTTCTGCAGCCTATGGCATTTTACCGCCCAGAAACCGCCTTTTACCTGAAAATCCGAGACAAAAATACATAAATGCCTTATACTATTGCCATACCGACAGGGGGAAAGCGAGGTGGTTATAGTGAAAGTGAAAATCGAAGTATCCGCAGCTGTGACAGGCATACTGTTGAGCATGGCGATTTATGTGTCGCCATGCAGAAAGGAATGTGTTATACTTAGAGTTGGGCAGGGGATTTCTTTTCCGTCCATATTAAGAATCCCCGTGATTTATTATAAAGGTTAGAAAGGCATTGCTATGATATTAGAAGAATTGGAAAAGATTAAATCCTTTGGCGACGATATAAAAAGTACTGTGACACCGGAGAATATCGCAGACAAGGAAAGAGAACTGGGATCCGTCCTGCCCCAGGCTTTAAAGGAATTATACCTGACCTTTCATCCAGATGACCCTGCCTTTTCGGGAAAGGGAAATCTGATTCCTTTTGAGGAACTGAAAATCTACAAACGTATCTGCTGGGCAGATACAGTGATTACGATTCTGCCCTTTTGCCGACATGAAAGGTACGGTTATGGTTTGAAGTAAGCCGGTATCATAAAAGCAAGGATATTATGAGCAACAACAATCCGGAAGATCCCCAGATGTGGGGCCTCTATGTATCGTCGGAAACACGCAAGGAAGAAAAGCATCTGAATGGTCATGAAGTGCCGTGTAATCAGTCAAACCTTTCCAGATGGATTGTAGAGTGGCTGGGATATCAGCAGACCCTGGCCCAGCCCAGCGTTATAGCTGTCAACTGGGATAAGACGGCAGACTTTTGGAAAAGATTGAGGGAACTTCCTCTGAATGCTTTTTATTATATCCCATTAGAACAGCTTTCCAGTGTCAGAATGAATTTTAATGTAAACTTTATGGAAGAGCCATTCCAGCTTTTATGCGGATGCATTACTTATTCAGGAACGGCCTATTTTGGCGGCAAGACTGACAAAGAACTGGAGCAGCTCATGAAGCGGATGGGCTTCAAATATGTCTGGATAAAAAGCCAGGACGGGCATCCCATCTTCAATTCGGCTCCGCCCGAACAGCCCCAGGAACGGGAGCTGGAATCCATTGCCCCGGTATTACAGTTCCTCTGTGAATTTGCCGGGATTGAGGGCAGGGGAGCAAAGGAGGAAAGCACCGGCCGGGCAGAAGTCCGTCTGGGAAATCCGCTTCCGCTGCCGATGACAGAGTTTTACCGCTATCTGCCAGGTAAGTTTTATCGCAGTTATAATGTGGTACGTCCTCTTTCCGGCCTGAAGCAGACAAAGGACGGCAAACTGAACTTTTTGGAAGAAAACCAGGCAGTGTATCACTGGGCGGCAGAACTAAACAGTCCGTTTCTGTACCGCCGTGCCAATGATGGCGTTTCCCAATGGAACGCATATGGTATTTTAGACGGTTTCCTTGCGGCAGAATTTCTGTGGGCGCTGGCCTGTGATGAGGAACTGGATTTGATCCTTTGGGAGTTCCCGGATTTTGAACCGGCAATGCTTCTGGAAAGAGGGAAGCTGCATCGGTATCTGTCCTCGATTGCAGGCATTACAGACAGGATAGCCGCAGGCAATACCCGGATACTTTATCAGACTATGGAAGGACAGGCTGTTGGGCTGTATGACAGCGAAGAATGTACCTTTTGGTTCGTGACAAAGGATGAGTAGGCCCAGGAACGGCTGGAATCATTATTTGATAGTTGAAACAGGGCGGTTTTTATGACGACAGTAAAACGCAAAATGTTAGATAAATTTTTAGGCTGTATGTAAAATCGGGGCTGGACAACAGAGATGAATGAAGAACAGAGATTCTGCCTGCCTGAACATGTGGCATGAGCGCAGGCTTTCAGTATGCGGTGGCGGAAAGAAAAGGGGAGGGAGAATAAAGATGGGATTTCAGGAAGAGATGAAACGGATGTTTTTGTGCATTGTGGCGGGGGAAGTAGAGCCGGTGGAGTGGGAAAAATGGTGGAACAGCAACAGGCTTAAGCTGGAAGAGAACCTGACCCGTGGAGACAGAGGGCGGATCATGCCTGCTTTATGGAGTGCAAACTATTACTGGATGACAAAGACACAGGGCGGTGTTGCCTATTATTTCCATGCCCAGGGGCGCCCGGTGAAGACGTCCGGTTATTATGAGGAAAAAGCACGGGAGGAGATTCGCGACAGGCAGAAAGCCATGGAAGCCTACCACAGGAAAACGGCGCCTGCCAGGCGTCTCTGGGAGGAATATCTGGAGAAACATCCGACGGAATCCATTTCTTTTGACTGGAAAAGCCTGCTGGGGATGCCGCCCGGCCAGAAACCAGCGAAAGTTTTCGGCTATAAAAACGCGAGGACAACCGAACAGTGGAAAGAATGCGGGGAAGAACTGAAACTGCGCTTAAAGGAGAACCTGCAAGCAAAGATCGCTCCTGTCGCAAAGGAATACGGCATGAAAAAGCAGGCCCCAAAACCTTTGTGCGGGAAAAGAACGGCCTGGTATTCCGGATTCAGTTTATCGGTTATTTCAGGGGCGGCGGATATGAGGCCATGAACTGTTATCTCTGTCCCATATACGCCATACAGTACGGAATTTTAGGCCTGCCGGGGCACATCGGCCAGGGGGAATATTTTCAAAAGATGCGCAATGGGTGGGGCGTGATTCAGTATGGTACGGTAGCTGTGGATGTCGCCATGGTAGAGAGCATCAACGGAAAATTTGATGATATCCTGACTTTCCTGGCCGACGGCGTGCTGCCGGAGTGGCAGAAGATTGACAGTCTGGAAACCTACTTTGCAAAAGAGCGCCGGGATTACCTGAAAGCCACAGAGAAAGGCCCAAACGATCCGAGAACCGACCGGCCTATGTGGAATATGGATACGGAGGGAAAGCCGGATCCCTGGAAAGCGGACAGCTATCTGTTTGGCGTATGGGATCTGCTGACTGGAAAGGAAACGGAAGGATATGCGCACCTTGAAGAATGCGTGAGACACAATTCCGATTATATGGAAAACCGTCTGAAGGAATTTCCGAATGCCTGCAATGACCCCAGAGACGCCATGGCGGTGATGTACCGCAATGCGCAACTCTTTCTGGGGACAAAGGAGATTTCGGATATACAAAAACGCCAGGACGCAATCCGGGAGACCTATGAGGAAGTATGCCGATTTATGCGATACTACCACGGCCTGACGAAAAAGACGGAAAGGAATGGATGACAACCGGAGGAACTGCCGGCGCGCTTTGTATCAACTGCATTAGCAGCTTTTCGGGGGATTATTGGAAACGGTAAAAAAGAATGACTAAGAGGCTGTATCTGAGTATAATAAAAAATCCACAAAAGGCGGTTGTATATGGAAATCACATATCATCAGGAAGGTGCCTGTCTGATTCCAGACCTCAAACTTTCGGACACAACGGAGTACCATATCGGGAAGTATGGACGGATGAGAAAGCGGTTTTTAGAAGAAAACCACAGGGGCATTTATTCGTATATGCGTTGTCGGAAACTTTATGGAAGCACCTTGCGGAGATTGATGAAGAATCCAATGAGATGAT
>OFFJ01001464.1_pt1 | contig 17179 bp, 16 predicted proteins | sample 1521261 | NCBI WGS metagenome assembly OFFJ01 (sample SAMEA3504122, study PRJEB24116) | mouse gut metagenome | biome: mouse gut; feature: mouse-associated habitat; material: faeces | place: Denmark | collected 2011 | reverse complement strand
CATCGACACCATGAAGGATTTGTTCGTCAACTTCATCGGCGCGGTGGTCTTCTCCTTTATCGGGTACTTCTACGTGAAGGGCCGGGGCAAGGGCGGCTTTGCCCGGCGCTTTATCCCCCGCTTCCAGCACAAGCCCGCGGCCCAGCAACAGGGCGGCGGCCAGGCCCAGCCAGAACCCAGCCCGGAACAGCCTGAATAGCCCGCTTCCTTCCGGGGCATACTTCCCCTGTATTCGAAATGACTGTAGGATACAAGGAGGTAACGACCATGATTAACCAGACCAATCCCAGCATCAAGTGCACCGTAAACAGCTGCACCTACCACAAGGACCAGCACTGTACCCTCAACGAGATCCAGGTGGGCCACTGCCAGAACAGCGTGTGCAAGTGCGGCGAGACCGAGTGTGCGTCCTTCAAGCTGGGCGACCACGGCACCAACTGCGGCTGCCACTAAAAAGCGCTGAGCCATTGTAATCGGTGCGGAGAGACGGGAAGGGCCAACGCCCTTCCCGTCTCTTGATAATTGTGCCAAAATCCTGGGAAAAAACCCTCGGTTTTTGGCATAGCGGCGCAATCTGCCTGCCGCCGAACATTTTACATTGACAAATATGCCGTAAAAAGCTATTATATCTTCAATACGCTAAATGATTCATGCGTGTTTTCAGACGCACCGCGGAGCATGGCTCGTCCTGTGGGGGCGCGGCTGTGCTTTTTTGTATTGAAGGAGGTTTCCAACATGTTGATGCGAGGGTCCCAGATCGTGATGGAGTGCCTGCTGGAGCAGGGCGTGGACACGGTGTTCGGCTACCCCGGCGGCACCATCCTGAACATTTACGACGAATTCCAGCTCCACGGCTACAGCGAAAAAATCCGCCACTACCTCACCTCCCACGAGCAGGGCGCGTCCCATGCCGCCGACGGCTACGCCCGGTCCACGGGAAAGGTGGGGGTGTGCTTCGCCACCTCCGGCCCCGGCGCCACCAACCTGGTCACCGGCATCGCCACCGCCTACTACGACTCCTCCCCGGTTGTGTTTATCACCTGCAACGTCAGCGAAAACCTCATCGGCAAGGACTCCTTCCAGGAGGTAGACATCACCGGCATCACCATGCCCATTACCAAGTGTAATTTCCTGGTGAAGGACGTGAACGAGCTGGCCGACGTCATCCGGGAGGCGTTTGCCATCGCCCGCTCCGGCCGGCCCGGCCCAGTGCTGGTGGATATTGCCAAAAACGTCACCGCAATCCAGGGCGAATACCAATACCTGCCCCTGGCCGAGCATCCCAACCACGGACGGCTGGCCACCCTGCTGCGCCGGTCCAACCGGGATCTGAAAAACCCCGAGCCCAACCGGGGGGATATCGACAAGTTACTGGAGCTCATCGCCCAGTCCCAGCGCCCAATGGTGCTGGTGGGGGGCGGCGTGATCCGCTCCAGGGGGGCCGTGCCCGAATTCCGCAGGTTTATTGAGACCCTGGACGCCCCGGTGGGCTCCACCATCATGGGCGGCGGGGCCTGCCCGGGCAATCATCCCTTGTTCACTGGCATGGTGGGTATGCACGGCTCCCACGCCTCCAACATGGCCACCGCCGAGTGCGACCTGCTCATCGCCATCGGCTGCCGGTTCTCCGACCGGGTGGCTACCGCCCCCGCCTCCTTTGCCCAGAACGCCAAAATCGTCCATATCGACATTGACCGGGCGGAGATCGACAAGAACGTGCAGACCTTCCACCACATCATCGGGGACGCCCGGCGGGTGCTGGAGCTGCTCAACGAGAAGCTGCCCCAGCACGATTACGCCGCCTGGAAGGCCCAGGTCTTCGCCCGGAAGGAACTGCCCCTGAAAAAAGACGATATCCTCCACCCCCACGAGATTTTGGAGACCATCTCCGACCTGACGGGCGGCGACGCCATCATTGCCACCGATGTGGGCCAGCATCAGATGTGGTCCTGCCAGTACTACCATTTCTCCCGGCCCGGCCAGCTGCTCACCAGCGGCGGCTTCGGCACCATGGGCTTCGGCCTGGGGGCCGCCATGGGGGCTAAAATCGGCAACCCCGGCCAGGTGGTGGTCCACTGCACCGGGGACGGCTGCTTCCGCATGAACTGCCACGAGCTGGCTACCGTGGAGCACTACAGCATCCCCGTCATCACCGTTATTTTTGATAACCGCACCCTTGGCATGGTCCGGCAGTGGCAGAACCTGATCTATGACAAGCGGTTCTCCCAGACCACCCTGAACCGGGGGCCGGACTTTGTCAAGCTGGCCCAGGCTTACGGCCTGCGCGGCTTCCGGGCCAAAAACCAGGCGGAGTTTGAGGACGCCTTCCGGCAGGCGCTGGAGGCGGGCTGCGGCTGTGTCATCGACTGCGCCATCGATATAGACGCCATGGTTCACCCCATGGTGGGCGGAGGCGCCCCTGTCACTGAGTTCCTGCTGCATTAAAAGGAGGGAGAAAGCCATGAATACCACCATTAAACGCCACACCCTGTCGGTGCTGGTGGAGAACACCGCCGGCGTGCTCAGCCAGGTGTCCCGGCTGTTCTCCCGGAAGGGCTACAATATTGAGTCCCTGGCGGTGGGCACCACCGACGACCCTGCCGTGTCCCGCATCACCATTGAGGTTCTGTGCGGCGAGGCCCAGATCGGCCAGATTATCAACCAGCTGCGCAAGCAGTTCTCCGTCTATTCCGTGCGGCTCCTGCCCCCGGAGCAGTCTATCCGGCGGGAGCTGGTGCTCATCAAGGTGAGGGCGGAAAGCCGGGAGGTACGCAACGAGGTCATCCAAATCGCCAATATCTTCCGGGCCTCCATCATCGACGTGTCCACCCAGAGCCTGACCCTGGCCATCATCGGCCAGGAGTCCAAGGACGACGCCCTGGAAAAGCTGCTGGCGGAGTTCGGCATCCTGGAGCTGGTCCGCACCGGTATGGTGGCCCTGGAGCGCGGGGAAGCCACCATCCGCAACAACTCGGGAAACAAGGTGCGGGAGGAGTTCGACCTGGGCAAGAATATTTTGTGATTGTATCACGGTTGTCATTCTTTTGCCCGATGCTGTGATATTATAGTTGGAAAGCGTATCCATTGACTTTACTTGAAACATATAAGGAGTGTTTACCATGGCAAAAATGTACTACGAGAAGGATTGTGACCTGAGCTGGCTGAAGGGCAGGAAGATTGCCATCATCGGCTATGGCTCCCAGGGCCACGCCCATGCCCTCAACCTGAGGGACTCCGGCTGCGATGTGTGCGTGGGCCTGCGCGAGGGCTCCAAGAACTGGGCCAACGCCGAAAAGGCCGGGCTGGCGGTCAAGACCGTCCCCGCCGCCGCCCAGTGGGCGGATATCGTGATGATGCTCATCAACGACGAGGCGCAGGCCGAGGTCTACAAAAAGGATATCGCCCCCCACATGACCGAGGGCAAGGCCCTGGCTTTCGCCCATGGCTTTAATATCCGCTACCAGCAGATCGTCCCCCCCGCCGGGGTGGATGTCTTCATGGCCGCCCCCAAGGGCCCCGGCCACACCGTTCGCTCCACCTACGTGGCGGGCAAGGGCGTGCCCTGCCTGGTGGCGGTGGAGCAGGACGCCACCGGCCACGCCTATCAGATCGCGCTGGCCTACATCGCCGGCATCGGCGGCGCCCGGGCCGGGGTCATGGAAACCACCTTCCACGATGAGACGGAGACCGACCTGTTCGGCGAGCAGACCGTGCTGTGCGGCGGCGTGGTGGATCTGATGCGCTGCGGCTTCGAGGTGCTGGTGGAGGCCGGATATGAGCCGGAAAACGCCTACTTTGAGTGCATCCATGAGATGAAGCTCATCATTGACCTCATCAACAAGGGCGGCGTGGCGGCCATGAACTACTCCATCTCCGACACCGCCGAGTTCGGCGAGTACGTCAGCGGTCCCCGGGTCATCCCCCACGAGGAGACCAAGGCCCGGATGCGCGCGGTGCTGTCCGACATTCAGGACGGCACCTTCGCGGGCAGGTGGATCGCGGAGAACAAGAACGGCCGCACCTTCTTCAACTCCAAGCGTGCCCAGCTCAAGAAGCATCAGATGGAGATCGTGGGCAGCGAGCTGCGCAAGAATATGATCTGGGGCGGGGACAGCGATCTGGATACCGCATCCAACTAAAAAAGCTGTCAGGGAGCCTCCGGCTGAACCGGGGGCTCCCCTTTAAGGAGGCTTATATATGCGTTCCGACAACGTGAAGAAGGGCGTCCCCACCGCCCCCAACCGCTCCTTATTTTATGCCCTGGGCTATACCCGGGAGGAGCTGGAGCGGCCTCTCATCGGCGTGGTGTGCTCTTATAACGAGATCGTCCCCGGCCATATGAACCTGGATAAGATCGCCGAGGCCGTCAAAGCGGGCGTGCGGGCCGCCGGGGGCACCCCCGTGGAGTTCCCCGCCATCGCCGTGTGCGACGGCATCGCCATGGGCCACGTGGGTATGAAATACTCCCTGGTCACCCGGGATCTCATCGCCGACTCCACCGAGGCCATGGCCCTGGCCCACCAGTTTGACGGGCTGGTGATGATCCCCAACTGCGACAAAAACGTGCCGGGCCTGCTCATGGCGGCGGCCCGGGTAAATATCCCCACCATTTTCTGCTCCGGCGGGCCCATGCTGGCCGGAAGGCTCGGCGACGGGCGGCGCACCTGCCTGTCCCACATGTTTGAGGCGGTGGGCGGCTACTACGCCGGTAACCTGGATGAGGCGGGGGTGGAGGAATACGAGGAAAACGCCTGCCCCACCTGCGGCTCCTGCTCCGGCATGTATACCGCCAACTCCATGAACTGCCTCACCGAGGCCATCGGCATGGGCCTTCGCGGCAACGGCACGATCCCCGCCGTGTGGTCGGCCCGGCTGCGGCTGGCCAAGCACGCGGGAATGCAGATCATGGAGCTGGTAAAAAAAGATATCAAGCCCCGGGATATCATGACCCCCGCCGCCTTCCACAACGCCGAAACGGTGGACATGGCCCTGGGCTGCTCCACCAACACCATGCTTCACCTGCCCGCCATTGCCCATGAGTGCGGCATTGAGCTGGACCTGGATATGTCCAACGAAATCTCCTCCAAAACCCCAAACCTGTGCCACCTGGCCCCTGCCGGGGACACATACATGGAGGATCTGGAGGGCGCGGGAGGCGTCCACGCCGTCATGATGGAGCTGAACAAAAAGGGCCTGCTGGACACCTCCGTCCTGACCTGCACCGGGAAGACCCTGGGGGAGAACCTGGAGGGCGTAGTCAACCGCAGCCCCGATCTGATCCGCCCCATCGACAGCCCCTACTCCCCCGACGGCGGCATCGCCGTGCTGAAGGGCAATCTGGCCCCCGAGGGCTGCGTGGTGAAGCGCTCCGCCGTGGCCACGGAGATGATGCGCCACCAGGGCCCCGCCCGAGTGTTCAACTCGGAGGAGGAGGCCATCGACGCCATCTACGCCGGAAAGATCCGAAAGGGCGACGTGGTCGTTATCCGCTACGAGGGCCCCAAGGGCGGGCCGGGGATGCGGGAAATGCTCAAGCCCACCTCCGCCATCTGCGGCATGGCCATGGGCTCGGATGTGGCCCTCATCACCGACGGGCGGTTCTCCGGCGCCACCCGGGGCGCGGCCATCGGCCACATCTGCCCCGAGGCCGCCCAGGGCGGACCCATCGCCCTGGTGGAGGAGGGCGACCAGATCTCCATCGACATACCCGCCTGCAAAATTGAGCTGCTGGTGGACCAAGACACCCTTTCCGCCCGCCGCGCCGCCTGGGTATGCCCCGAGCCAAAAATCAAGACGGGCTACCTGGCCCGGTACGCTAAGCTGGTCACCTCCGCCGCCCGCGGCGCGGTGCTGGAGTGACCTGAACGCAAACACAGCCGCCCAGCTCAGCGCATTTTGATTAGGGATTGATTCCTCTGCCGGTCTCTTCCCTGCATATAACACAAGCCCCCCGGCACAGCCGGGGGGCTTTCTCGCACCTTATTGGGGATTGATGGTGTAGTTGGGCGCTTCCTTAGTGATATAGATGTCGTGGGGGTGGGACTCCTTCAGGCCCGCCGCGGTGATCTGGGTGAACTGGGCCCGGGTGCGCAGCTCCTCAATTGTGCCGCAGCCGCAGTAGCCCATGCCGGAGCGCAGGCCGCCCATCATCTGATAGATGGTCTCGGACACCGGCCCCTTGTAGGGTACGCGGCCCTCCACGCCCTCGGGCACCAGCTTCTTGTTATCCTGCTGGAAGTAGCGGTCCTTGGAGCCCTTGGACATGGCCCCCAGGGAACCCATGCCCCGGTAGACCTTGAACTGGCGGCCCTGGTACACCTCGGTGTCACCGGGGGACTCCTCACAGCCCGCCAGCAGCGAGCCCAGCATCACCACATTGCCCCCCGCAGCGATGGCTTTGGCAATGTCGCCGGAGTACTTGATGCCGCCGTCGGCAATAATGGGCACACCGTACTCCGCCGCCACCTGGGCCGCGTCAAACACGGCGGTGACCTGGGGCACGCCGATGCCCGCCACCACGCGGGTGGTGCAGATGGAGCCGGGGCCGATGCCGATCTTCACGCAGTCCGCCCCCGCCTCAATCAAGGCGCGGGTGCCCTCGGCGGTGGCCACGTTGCCGGCCACCAGCTGCACATCCGGGTACAGCGACTTGATGCGCATGACGCACTCCAGGATATTCCGGGAGTGGCCGTGGGCGGAATCTAGGCACAGCACGTCCGCCCCCGCCTCCACCAGCGCGGCCACCCGGTCCAGCACGTCGGGGGTGACGCCGATGGCGGCGCCCACCATCAGCCGCCCCTTCTCATCACGGGCAGAGTTGGGGTATACCTGGGCCTTTTCAATGTCCTTGATGGTGATCAGCCCCTTCAGGCGGAACTGGTCGTCCACAATGGGCAGCTTTTCAATCTTGTGCTTGCGGAGGATCTCCCGGGCCTGGTCCAAGGTGGTGCCCTCAGGCGCGGTCACCAGATGGTCCTTGGTCATCACGTTGTCGATGAGCTTGCTCATATCGGTCTCAAACTTCATATCCCGGTTGGTGATGATGCCGATGAGCTTGCCGTTCTCGCAGATGGGCACGCCGGAGATTTTATACTTGGCGCACAGCTCGTCCGCCTCCGCCAGGGTGTGGCCGGGGCCCAGCCAGAAGGGGTTTGTGATCACGCCGTTCTCACTGCGCTTCACCATATCCACCTGCTCGGCCTGCTGGCCGATGGACATGTTCTTATGGATCACGCCGATGCCGCCCTCACGGGCCAGGGCAATGGCCATGCGGGACTCGGTAACCGTGTCCATAGCCGCGCTCATCACCGGGATATTCAGGGTGATCTTCTTTGTCAGCTGGGTGTGCAGATCCACATCCGCCGGAAGCACATTGCTCTCCGCCGGGATGAGCAGCACATCGTCAAAGGTGAGGCCCCGCTTGCCGAATTTGTACTCCGTGTCAAATATGCCCATAGTCTCATCTCTCCTGTCTTAGAATTTATTCCACTTCAAATTCTGCGTAATAATTACAGACATCGTACTCTCCAGGCCCCTGGAAATCCATGATCTCTTTACAGACCCTGTAACGTCCCGGCAGGAGTTCGCCGTAGAGGTCACTCCAGTCCAAAGAAACGCTGTGACTGCTGTCTCTGGCAATCTCATACGCCTCCAACGTCCAGAATACCTCATCATCGCCGGAGGCAAAGGGCAGCGCAGACCATATGCCGTCCTCCTCCCGCTCCACATGATACGCCCTGCCATATTGCAGACAGCCTGCGGCCTTCCCGCCGGACTGCTCATAAGTCAGGCGGCATCCAGTGGGGCCGGCCTCACTGGCCGTCAGCGCCAGGCCCCAGGGATCACCGGCAGTCCCCGGAGGCAGATCCTGCGTACAGCCTGCCAGCGACAGCGCCAGGGCCAGCAAAGCAGACAGGCACAACGCTTTTTTCATAAAGGGCTCCCTCCATTAGAATATTTTTCCCATTGTACGCTCTGTCCCGGGCAATGTCAAGATATACAAACCACAACGTCATTTTTCGGCACTTTTGCCCAGGAGAACTGGCGGACAAGCTCCTCGGCTGTCACTTTTTCCGGCCTGTCCATCAGACCTGCGTAAAAGGCCAGCAGCCCGGTGAGCTCCTGGGGCGTATACCGCTCCCGCAGCGCACCCATATCCAGATCCCGGTCCCGCTTGGCCAGCCGCCGGCCGTCGGGTGAGAGCAGCAGCGGCGTGTGGAAAAACCTTGGCGGCCCGTATCCCAGCACCTCATGCAGCCATGCCTGCCGGGGGGCGGAGCACAGCAGATCCCTCCCCCGCACCACATGGTTCACCCCCATGAGCGCGTCGTCCACCACCACCGCCAGCTGATAGGCAAACACCCCGTCGGACCGCCGGACAATAAAGTCCCCGCAGTCATGGGCCAGATTCTCGGCGTAGGGGCCGCAGTTCCCGTCCTCCAGCGCCACCGTCACATCGGGGCACCGCACCCGCCAGGCCGGGCGGCGGCCCTGACCCTCCAGCGCCTGCCGCTCCGCCGCCGTCAGGTGATAGCACTTCCCGGAGTACACCACCGCACCGTCGTCCCGGTGGGGAGCGCAGGCCGCCATCCGCTCTGTCCGGGAGCAATAGCACGGGTAGAGAAGCCCCCTTTCCCCTAAAGCCCGAAAGGCATTCTCGTAGTAGGCCGTGCGGCGGCTCTGCATGTATTCCGGCTCCAGCCCGCCCTCATCCCAGTCCAGCCCCAGCCAGCGCAGGTCGTCCATAAGCTGTGCGGCAAAGTCCGGGCTAGTGCGCTGGGTGTCCAAATCCTCAATGCGCAGCACCAGTTCTCCCCCCACGCTACGCACGTCCAGCCAGGCCAGCAGCGCCGAGAGCAGATTTCCCAGGTGCATCCGTCCGCTGGGGGTGGGGGCAAATCGTCCCTTCACCGTCATTGCCCGCTTCCCCCTTCAGTCAAAAAATGTGAGCTGCCGGTCCCCGCCGCCCAGGGCAGCCGCCCGTATGATGGATTTCATGTCGTACAAAAGGCCCCTCTCCCGGCAGGCGGCGGCAAATGCCTTCCACAGCGCTCCCGCCCGGGGGGAGGCGCACTGGTAACGCTCCCCAAACTGCCGCAGGTAGCGTGCTTTCAACCCCTGGCCGGGAAAGGCCCGCTCCAGCCCGTCCAAAAAATACTCCCGCTGGCCCTGCCGCATGGTGACGCCCAGGGCGGGATAGACAAATTTCGCCCCAGCCCTGGCCGCGCCATCCACCACCGAGAGCACATTTTCTACGCTGTCCTCCAGAAAGGGCAGCACCGGCATCAGCAGCACCCCGGCGAACAGCCCCGCCCCGGACAGCTTTTCCAGCGCCGCCAGCCGCCGGCTGGGGGACGGCGCGTTGGGCTCAATTTTGGCCGCCAGCGCGTCGTCCGCGGTGGTGACGGTGAGCTTGCACACCACCGCGGAATGGGCTCGGATGGAGCGCAGGATATCAATATCCCGCGCAATCAGGTCGCCCTTGGTGGCGATGGCCACGCCGCAGTTGTAGGCGTCGATCAGCTCCAGGGCGTGGCGGGTGAGCTCCAGCTCCCCCTCAAAGGGATTGTAGGGGTCGCTCATGGACCCTGTGCTGATGAAGGCAGGCCGCACCTTCCGCGCCAGGTCGTCCCGGAGGATGCGCAGGGCGTCCGCCTTGGCCCGCACCGTGTCAAATTCCTCAATCTGGTAGCAGCTGCTGCGGCTGTCGCAGTACAGGCAGCCGTGGCAGCATCCCCGGTAGATGTTCATGGTGTGGTCGGTTCCAAACCACTCCGAAGACCGGCTGCGGTGGAGCAGATGCTTAGCCGGTATGGTCTCCACGGCTCTCTCCCCCTTCTGCCGGGTGGCGCAAGCCCCTCCCGGTATCCAGCCGGGAGGGGCATTGTTCATCGTTTGTTGAAAATACGGAAGATATCGTCAAAGGGATCGGCCTCCACCTGCTCGGCGGCGGTCTCCGACAGGGGCTTGGGCGGCATGACAGGCCCCACCCCGGCCGGGACGCACTTGGGCTTGTCCTCCGCCGGGGCCTTGGGCCGGGCCTTGGCCTGGACGGGCTGCTCTCCCTCCTTCTCCGGGACAGGGTTATCAATAGCGCCGAAGCCGGTGGCGATGACGGTAACCCGCAGCTCGTCCTCCAGCGTGTCGTCGAAAGCGGTACCCATCATGAACAGCGCGTCGGGGTCGGCCACCTGCTTGACCATCTCGGCGGCCTGCTCCACCTCCTCCAGCCCCATGTCCATGGGCCCGGTGATGTTGACGATAATACCCTTGGCCCCCTGAATGGAGGTTTCCAGCAAGGGGCTGTTGATGGCGATGCGGGTGGCCTCCTCCGCCTTGTTCTTGCCCGCGGCCCGGCCCACGCCCATGTGGGCCAGCCCCGCGTCCTTCATCACGGCGGTGACATCGGCAAAGTCCAGGTTGATGAGGCCCGTGGTCTTAATCAGGTCGGAGATGGACTGCACCGCCTGGCGCAGCACATCGTCGGCGATGGCAAAGGCGTTGGCAAAGGTGATTTTCTCATCGGTGGCGTACTGGAGGCGGTCGTTTGGGATGATGACCAGGGAATCCACCTTCTGCCGCAGCTCCTCGATGCCCTGGGCCGCCTGATCCATGCGGCGGCGGCCCTCAAAGTTAAAGGGCTTGGTGACCACGCCCACGGTCAGGATGCCCTTCTCCTTGGCGATCTCGGCCACCACGGGGGCCGCGCCGGTGCCGGTGCCGCCCCCCATGCCGGCAGTGACGAACACCATGTCAGCCCCCTCCAGGAGGGCGGTGATCTGCTCCTTGCTCTCCTTGGCGGACTCCCGGCCCACATCGGGGTTGGCCCCCGCGCCCTTCCCGCCGGTGAGCTTCTCGCCGATGGCCAGCTTCTGGGTGGCCTCAGAGGCGCTGAGGCACTGCCGGTCGGTGTTCACCGCGATGAACTCCACGCCCTGCATCCCGGAACGAACCATTCGGTTCACAACATTATTGCCGCCGCCGCCTACGCCGATGACCTTTAAAACGTCCTCGTGGTTGGCGGTGGAATCCATTACAAAAGCCATACCCATGATCCTCCTATGTAAAACAACGAATAGTTATCCATTCCAAAGCGCAAGCTATATCTTGTTGTATTGTACCCTTTTTTCCCCATACAGTCAATAGAAAGCTGCGTGCTGGAGAAATTTTTTAGTGGTCGGGGATGAACCGCGCCCGGTCCTCGGTCACCGTCAGATCCAGCAGCCCGCCCTGCCCCTCCTGGATTTTTCCACTGGACAATCCGCTGTCCAAAGCGGCCTGGGCCAGCCGTACACAGTAGTCGTAATCCCCGCCCCGGGGCAGCTTGATGCGGTAAATGCCGTAATACAGCGTCATGGAGGTGGCCGAGCCGCACTCAATCCGGGTGCTCTGCTCCAGCATCCCATAGTTCTCCACCGCCGCCAGCAACTCCTTCACATAGCCCAAGGTGGCCTGCTCCCCTTCCTCCACCTGGAGCATCCCTCCAGCGAAAGGGCTCACCGCCGTCAGGCCGTCGATCTGCACGGTTTTGACGCTGCCATTGTCCTTTTCCAACAGCTTCCCCTGGGAGGAAATGAGCCATCTGCCCTCGGAGGAGTCCACCGACGCCGACGCCACCCGCTCCGTCACCCGGATCACCAGCTTGTCCGGGTAGGAGCGGTGAATGCTCACCCCCTCCACATAGGGCAGCTGGGCGCGTATGCCTGCGGAGATCCGCCCCCTGGACAGGGCGATGAGGTTGTCCCCCAGCTGGATGCCGGAGGCATCAATGATCTCTTCCGGCGTGTAGCGTACATTGCCCTCCACCTGGATGGCGTTCACCCGGAAAAAGACCACGCAGGCGGTGATGACCGCCGCGGCAATGAGCAGCACGGACATCACCTTATACAGCCCGCCGAAGCGGCCCCGGCGGCGGCTGGGCCGGCTGTGCCTGCGCTGTCTTGCCATGGTGGTCACCTCCATTCTCTTTTGCGGTCCCGCAATGGGGCGCCTCCGGCAGGGGCTGCTTTCTGCTTGTTCAGAAAGTGACCAAAGGCACCCTGAGGGGGACGCCGCCCCCCTCGCGCTGTGCGCTCCAGGCGGCTATCCTCACGCTTCCCGCCGCTCCACATCGGCCCCCAGGGCGCGGAGCATCCCCTCCAGGCCCTCATAGCCCCGGTCGATGTGGTTCAGGCCGGACAGGGCTGTGACGCCCTCCGCACCCAGGGCCGCGGCGGCCAGCGCCCCTCCTCCCCGCAGGTCGGCGGCCTCTACCCGCGCCCCGTGGAGCCGCTCCACACCCCGCACCAGGGCCACCCGCCCCTCGGTGGTGATGTCCGCCCCCATGCGGATGAGCTCCGGCACATGCCGGTACCGGCTGTCGAACATGGTCTCCACAAACAGCGTGCACCCCCGGGACGCCGCCAGCGCCGCCATGACGGGCGCCTGGGCGTCGGTGGGAAAGCCGGGGTAGGGCGCGGTGCGGATGGTGGGCGCCCCTTTCAGCGGCGTATCCCGGTCCCGCTCCAGCTCCACATACTCCAATTTGCTCTCCACCCGGCACCCCGCCTGGTGCAGCACCGAGAGCACTGTGGCCAGATGCCGCCAGTCCACCCCGCCCAGCCGCACCCGCCCTCCGGCACAGGCTGCGGCGGACAACAGGGTGGCCGCCACAATGCGGTCCCCCATGACGGTGTACTCCCCGCCGGACAGCGTCCTGCCCCCCTCCACGGCGATGGTGGAGCTGCCCGCCCCCCGGACGCAGGCCCCCAGGCAGTTGAGGAAGCTCTGGAGGTCGCCGATCTCCGGCTCCCGGGCGGCGTTGGCAATGGTGGTGGGGCCGGACGCCCCCACGGCGCACAGCATGGCGTTCTCCGTGGCCCCCACGCTGGGCAGGGCCAGATGCACCTCGCCCCCCACCGGCCTCCCATGGCAGTGAATACCCCGTTCCTCGCTCACCTCACACCCCAGGGCGCGGATGGCGGACAGGTGCAGGTCAATGGGGCGGGGGCCCAGCTCACACCCGCCGGGATATGTAAGGTGGGCCTCCCCCATCCGGGCCAGCAGCGGCCCCAGAAATATGATGGACGAGCGCATGGAGCGCATCTGCTCCTCCGACACGGAGCAGCCGGACGCCCCGGCAGGGTCCACCGTGATGGTGTGCCCCTCCTGCTCCGCCCGGCACCCCAGGCGGCGCAGGATATTCAGCGCCGCCGTAACGTCGGTGAGCTGCGGGCAGTTGCGCAGCACCACCGGCCCTCGTGCCAGCAGGCAGGCGGCCAGAATGGGCAGCACGCTGTTTTTCGCCCCGTGAACGGCCAGCTCCCCCTCCAGCGGCGTCCCGCCCCGAAGATACATCACACTCATGGCAAAGCCTCCCCATAGAAAGAAATCTCGCTTCATCCTATGCGGAAGGGCTTTGAGCCGTTATTTCATGAGCTTAACAAGGTTTTCATAGATGTCCTGGGCGGCATGGGGCGCGGCCAGCTCCCTCAGCGCCCGGCCCATGGCCGCCCGGCGGGCGCCGTTGGCCAGCAGCTCCATGGCCGCCCGGTAGAGCCCCTCCCCGGTGCACTCCTTTTCCTCCATCAGCTCCACCCCGCCCCGGTCGCACAGCACCTTGGCGTTTTTAAACTGATGGTTGGCCGCCACAAAGGGCGAGGGCACCAAAATGGCGGGCTTGCCCAGGGCGGTCAGCTCCCCGATGGTGGAGGCCCCCGCCCGGCCGATCACCAGATCCGCCGCCGCCATCACCACCGGCATGTCGTCAATATAGGGCCTGATCTCCCGGTCCGTCACCGCCACGCCGCGCCGGGCAAGCCCGGCGGTCATGTCCTCATAATCCCGCCCGGCGGCGTGGATGTAGTGGAACTGCCGCCCCTCAGCAGCCCAGCGCTCCACAAAATCCACCGTCTTTTCACTCATATGCCCCGCTCCCTGGGAGCCCCAGAAGGAGATCACCAGCGGCTGGCTGTCCAGCAGCCCCAGCCGCAGCCTGGCCTGCTCCCGGTCCAGGGTGAAGAACTCCCCCCGCACGGGGGTTCCGGTGACGGCCACCCGCTTGGCGTCCTTGTAATACGCCGCCGCCTCGGGGAAGCCCACCATCACCAGCCCCACCTGATTGGCCAGCGCCCGGGTGGTGAGGCCCGGATAGGCGTTGGACTCATGGATGGCGCAGGGAATGCGCCGCCGGGCCGCCTCATGGACGGCGGGATAGGAGGCATATCCCCCCGTGCCCACCACCAGATCGGGCCTGAATTTTTTTAAAATGGAGGCGGCCTCATACTGCCCCACGGGCAGCTTGAGGGCGCTGCCCACATTATGCTTGATGACCTTCCAGCTCCACGAGCGCTCAAAGGTGGACACCTTCACCGTCTCAATGGGGTAGCCCGCCTGCTTGACCAGCCGCTGCTCCATCCCCCGCTCCGCGCCCACAAACAGGATCTCGCAGCCGGGGTGGTGGGCCTCAAACTGCTGGGCCACGGCCAGAGCTGGATTTACGTGGCCCGCCGAGCCGCCGCAGGTAAATATCACTCTCATATCGTCCTCACATCGCCGAAGCAAGGTCCGCCCGGCCCTCTTGCTTCCCCTCTCCCCGCAACGCCGAAGGCCGGCCTTGCGCAGGCCCCTGTTTGTCTCACAAGCTCCATTCTATTGCCTCCACCTTTCCTCCTATTCCGCCTTGGGGGCGGCGATCTGCCGGGACACGCTGAGCACCATCCCCATCTCCGCCAGCTGGATGGCCAGAGCTGTGCCGCCGTAGCTGAAGAAGGGCAGGGAGATGCCGGTGGGCGGCAGAAAATTGGTGACCACGCCGATATTGAAGAAGGTCTGGAAAGCCGTCAGCGAGGTGATGCCCACCACCAGCAGCGTCCCGAACCGGTCCCGGGCGTGGAGGGCCAGCCAGAACCCTCGGATGATAAGCAGGGCGAACAGCGCCATAATAACGCACGCCCCCACCATGCCCAGCTCCTCGCAGGCGATGGAGAAGATGTAGTCGTTGTGCTCCTCCGGGAGGAACAGGTGCTTCTGGCTGCTGTTGCCCAGCCCCTTCCCCAAAAGCCCCCCGGAGCCTATGGCGGTCATGGACTGGATGGGCTGGAAGCCGCCTTTGCGCGGCTCCAGGAAGGGGTCCTGCCAGATCTCAATGCGGGCTTTCATGTAATCCGTCTGGGTGATAATCCATATCAGCGCGCCGCCCACCAGCGCGCCGCCTGCGGCAAACCAGCCCAGCGAGATGCCGGAGGCAAACAGCACCGAGGCCGCCGCCACCACCACCAGAATCATGGCAGACATGTGGTGCTGCGCGGCGATGATGCCCAGCACCAGCCCGCAGATGGAAAAGCCCTTCATCCTCTCCAGCCCCCTTTCCAAAAAAAAACGCTCCTTTTCCGCCATCATAGCACGGCGGGATGGTCCTGTCAACGGCTGCGCGCCCTACTTCCAGAGATGGATCACTCCCGCGTCCTGGAACTGCTTGAGCAGCAGCAGGACCACCGGGAAGAGGATCATGCCGCCCACGCCCAGGAAGCGGAAGCCCAGGTACATGGCCAGCAGGGCGGTGATGGGGGGCAGGTCCGCCTGCCCCGCCAGAAGGCGGGGCTCCAGCAGGGTGTGGACGATCAGTCCGACGGCGTAGAGGGCCAGCAGGGCCAGGCCCTGCTCCATGTTTCCCATGAGGAAGCACCCCAGAGCCCAGGGGAACAGCACCGTCCCCGTCCCCAGCACCGGCAGGGCGTCCACCAGGGCGGTGAACACCGCCGCCAGCAGGGCGTAATCCAGACCCATCCACAGAAATCCCGCCAGCAGTACGCCAAAGGTTGCCAGAATGAGAAGCATCTCCGCCCGCAGCCATTTGAGGATGGTGGTGCGGAAGCACTGGGCCGCCCGGCGGCACTTGTCCTGCCACGCCAGGGGGAGCTGCCGTTTCAGGAAGGCCAGGATGGCGGGATAGTTGAGGCTGGTAAAGTACACCGCCAGCACGGTGGTCACCAGAAAGAGCCCGGCGTCCGGCAGCTTTGCCAGCAGGGAGGACGCCGCCCCCATGATCCGGGTCCCCGCCGCCCCGGCGATGGAGGGGCCCTCCTCCATCAGCTGTCCGGCCAGCAGGTCCAGGACGGAGCGGATGGGGGAGGGGCTGGCGGCGTACCAGCCCTCGATCTTGTCCAGCATTCCGTTCCACAGGGCGGGGAAGCGGCCGATGAGCTGGGGGAGGCGGTCGGACCACTGGCGCAGCTCCATGGCCAGCCGGGCCGCCAGCAGCACCAGGCCGCCCCCCAGCACCAGCAGCAGCGCCGTGGTCACCACCCCCGCGGCGAAGCTCCGGCGCACCCGCATCCACCGCCGCAGCTTCTGCACCGAGGGTTCCACCATGGCGCTTAAGGCCAGGGCCAGCAGAAAGGGAAGCAGGGGCGCCAGCAGCCATTTGAAGAACACCACTGACCCGCCCAGCCAGAGCAGGACGGTGATTGTCCTTTGTAAAAAGACACTTAGTTGTGACATATAGACAAATGTAACCTCTTTTCCTCCTGCCTGTCAGGAAAGATTGTGGAATTTTCCAGGAAAACATGGGTTGTAAAAGGGGGGCGGGTGTGTTACACTAACATCATTCGAGGACATGTGACCGCAAGGGGGATACACTATGGGGACACCGACCAAATTTTATATTGTGGCGGCCTCGGCGCTGCCGGAGATTTTTATCAAGGTGGCGGAGGCCAAGCGGATGATGCTCTCCGGGGAGGCGGCCACCGTGGGGGAGGCCACCCGGCTGGTAGGCATCAGCCGCAGCGCGTTTTATAAGTATAAGGACGCGGTGCAGCCCTTCAACAACATGAAGTCTGGACGGATTATTACTTTTTACGCCATGCTGAAGGATAATCCCGGGGTGCTGAGCAATGTACTTGCTATTTTTGCCGGGAGCGGGGCGAATATACTGACCATCAACCAATCGATCCCGACCAACGGCTGCGCGGCGGTGACCATATCGGCGGAGACCTCCGATATGGAGATCTCTTTGGAGGAGCTGATCGGGCAGGCCGGGGGGCTGGAGGGGGTTGTCAAATTCGAGATCCTGGCGGGGTAAGGCGGCCCTGCGGGCCGCCGCCAAATTGTTTCTCCTCGAAAGCCCGGGGGCTTCTCGCCCCCGGACCCCGGACCTACTTTTCGCGCCCGCGAAAAGTAGGCAAAAGCGGGCTTAAACCTG
>OFFJ01001463.1_pt1 | contig 17197 bp, 18 predicted proteins | sample 1521261 | NCBI WGS metagenome assembly OFFJ01 (sample SAMEA3504122, study PRJEB24116) | mouse gut metagenome | biome: mouse gut; feature: mouse-associated habitat; material: faeces | place: Denmark | collected 2011 | reverse complement strand
GAACGCAAACATGCTGTTAAGAGGTCTGCGCTTTGTCAATAAAAACGGCCAGCCGTTACGCATGATGCCCAAGCTGGAGCTGGACCCGGCGCTGCTGGAAAATCCGATTTACCACTAGGGAGGAAATAATGGAAAAGGGAACGGTCTATTTTTTCACCGGTCTGGCCGGGGCGGGGAAGACTACCATCGGCGGGCTGTTTTTCCAGAAGCTGAAAGCGCAGAAGCCCAATGTTTTCCTGGCCGACGGAGATCAGACCCGGAGCATTTTCGGCCGCTCCGGCTACTCCACCGAGGCTCGTCTGGATGCGGCCCAGCGTGGTTTCCGACTGTGGCGTGAGCTGGCGGAGCAGGGCATCGACGTGGTGGTTTGCAGCATTGCCATGTATAACGAAATTCGCAGATGGAACCGTAAAAATATTGAGAATTATAAAGAGATTTACATCAGAGTGACCCGGGAAACCCTCTACCACAGGGATCAGAAGCAGCTGTATTCATCGGGTCGGAAAGAGGTTGTTGGGGTGGACCTGCCCTATGATGAGCCTGAGGATGCTGATGTGGTCCTTCAAAATGATGGGCAGGAGACGCCGGAAGAGATTGTTGCTCGCTTGAGAGGCCTGTTTGAGCTGTAAAAAGGAGCTAATTATGAATATTGCCTTAATAATTGCCGGCGGCAACGGCCAGCGGATGCAGCAGGAGATCCCAAAGCAGTTTTTGAATGTGAATGATAAGCCGGTGATTGTCTACACATTGGAGGCGTTCCAGCGTCATCCGGATATTGACAAGATCGCGGTGGTCTGCCTGGACGGCTGGCATGATATCCTGCGGGCCTATGCCCGGCAGTACAGGATCGATAAGGTGGACTGGGTAATCTCCGGAGGGGAAAACGGACAGGCCTCCATTCGAAACGGCGTCTTCGAGGCAGAGCGGAGATATTCAGGCGACGACATCATTCTGGTCCATGACGCGATCCGTCCCATGGTATCCCAGGAGATCATCTCGGACTGCATCGTGCAGTGCAAAAAGCACGGTTCCGCCATTGTGGTCACGCCCTGCAACACGGTTGTGCTGAGACACACCACAGGGCAGAGCTCCAAAGAGGTGGTCCCCCGGGACCAGCTGGCCGTGACCCAGACGCCCCAGGCCTTTCCCATTAAGCGCCTGGCCGACGCCCACCGGAAAGCGCAGGAGTTGGGGATCACCAATTCTATCGCAAGTTGTACTCTGATGGTGGAGCTGGGGGAGGAGATATTTTTCTCCATCGGCGCAGAGACCAACATCAAGCTGACCACGCCAGACGATCTAAAAATATTCAAGGCGCTTTTGGCCCTCAGAGACGCCCGGACTTAGGCGGGTGAAGCCATGAGACTTGTGGAAAATAAGCGGTACGCCGCCTGCCTGGAGCGTGCGCTGTCCGGTTTGGAGCTGTCTCCCTTGCGGGGAAAGCGGCTTCTGGTTGCCGGGGCCACCGGGATGCTGGGGAGTTGCGTGGTGGACCTGCTGCGCGGTTACGGGCAGTGCGAAGTAATCGCCATGGGAAGAAGCGTTTCAAAGGCTGAAGAGCGATTTGGCCCGGCCGATGATACGTACTCCTTCCGCCAGCAGGATGTGGCGGAACCGATCGAGGAGATTTTGGGCAGCGTGCACTACATCATCCATGCTGCCAGCAACGCGGACCCGGTCCGTATGGCCAGTGACCCAGCGGGGACGCTGATGGCCAACATGCATGGGACCAAAAATCTGCTGGACTACGGCCTGTCCCATGGAATGAGACGGTTCCTGTTTGTCTCCTCCGGGGAAGTCTACGGCCAGCCAAACGTCAATCTGGACGGCTTCACAGAGGACTACTGCGGCCCATTGGACCTGTCCAGTCCGCGCAGTTGCTATCCCGAGGGGAAACGGGCGGCGGAGGTGCTGTGCCAGAGCTATATCAGCCAGTTCGGGGCAGATGCTGTAATCCTGCGGCCCTGCCATCTGTTTGGCCCGACTGTGACACGAACGGATAGCCGGGCTGTTGCCGAATTTCTATGGAGTGCGGCAGACGGCCGGGATATTGTCATGAAGAGCGTGGGACTGCTGGAACGATCCCACTGTTATGTTGTTGACGCGGCCCGAGCATTGTTGATTGGACTGTTAAACGGGGAATGCGGTCAAGCGTATAATATTGCGGACCGGCAATATCAAATGCGTATTTTTGATTTTGCTGAGCGAGCCGCCCAGGCGGGAGGCTGCCAGGTGATTGTTCAGGCACCCAGCGAGTTGGAACGTGCCGGTTATTCCAAGGTCCGCCGGGCAGTGTTGGACGCCTCCCAGATAGAGGCCTTGGGCTGGCATCCGCAAAAGGCAAATGCGATAGAAGAGACTGTAAATGTCCTCCGGGAGAGTGGACAAGACAGATAAAAGAAGTGAAGATATATGCGATATATTACGGATTTACATGCCCATAGCACCGCCTCCGACGGGCAATATGCCCCTGCTCAACTGGTCCGCCGGGCGAAAGACCGGGGGGTGGAGGTATTGGCTCTCACCGACCACGACACGGTGGACGGCATCGCTGAGGCGGCCTCCGCCGGCCAGGAGTTGGGGATTAAAGTATTACCCGGGGTGGAGTTGAGCGCCCGGGAACACAGCAATTTTCATATTCTGGGTTACTGCTATGATCCGGAACATCCGGCTTTGCGCCAGCTTTGCGAAGAACAGCGGGCAAACCGCGTCAAACGCGAAAAAATGATCCTGGATTTTTTGTGTACGGAACGCGTGAAACTTTCCATGGATGACGTGGAGCTGTGCGCAGGGGGCAAGGTGATTGGCAGACCACATTTCGCCCAGGCAATGGTCCAGCGTGGCTATGTAAAAACGCGCCAAGAGGCCTTTGAGCTTTATCTTGATACACCGAAGTTTTGGGAAAAGGTCCCGCGGCTGGAGGCGGACGCGAAAAGCTGTGTCGAAGCGATTAAAGTGTCCGGAGGTAAGGTGTCGCTGGCCCACCCATATCAGATGAAGCTGTCGGATCAGGAACTGGAAGAGCTGGTAAGGAAGCTGACTGATTGGGGTCTGGATGCCATTGAGTGCTATTATCCTAAATACACTCCAAAGCAGCAGGCGCTGTATCTGAAGATGGCGGAAAAATTCGGGCTGCATATTACCGGCGGCAGTGATTTCCATGGAGAAAAAGTGAAGCCGGATGTGCAGCTGGCGGCTCTTGATTTGAACGTGGATTGGTTAATGGAGCTGATATAAAATTTTGATAGAGGTATGAGGGATTTGCAATGGGCTGTGAAGATAAAGATTTTTTAGCTTGCCTGTATGACAAGACGCTGATTATTTATGGCACTGGAAATGCTGGAAAGATCGTGGCTCCCTATTTGGCACGCAATCCTCGTATAGATTTGCGGGGGATCACAAACAGCAGAATAATGGCAGAAGATGAGGGAACCTATTTGGAGACAGGGCTGCCTTTGAAAAGCCTTCACGAGTGGTTCAGACTTTTGCCAGATGCGACTATTTTGATTGCGGCGCTTAGAGGATATGATGAAATTTATCAGAAATGCACTGATATAGGCTTTCAGAATATAACTTTTGCCTCGGGACAATTAATTGACTCGGCTATGACTGCCGCAGGGGATATCACGGAGCAGCAACTTATGTGTGGGCTGGACGCGTTATGCTTGGCCAATGAGATACATGATACCCATGTGGCTGCTTTCTCCCAATTCAAAGGTTGTCACCGTGGAGGCGATGTCGCTGTAATTGGCTGCGGTCCGACGTTGAATAACTACACGCAGATTCCCACAATTCCCCATATTGGCACAAACAACTGCTTTTTGAAGAAGGATCTAACGTTAGATTACTATTTCCTTCTCCATTATATACCTGAATGGTGCGCAGAATTGCGATCGAGAAATTTTGAAAAATTTTTATTGATTAATAGAAATGATAATTCAAATGACAAATTTCCGGAATATATCGTTGAAGAGAACAACGCAAGAAGATTTTTTCAAGCGCCGTTGAGCTCAAGAATACAGGCCAATATAGAATACCATCCACTAATGGGCTTCTGCTCCGTAATATTTCCGGCAATTCAGTTCGCGCTCTACACCAGACCCAAACGTATCTTCTTGGTCGGCTGCGATTGCTCTATTGCCGGCCATTTTGACGGACGGCCACAGGACAGATTTGGAGGCAAAACCGAAATCAAAAACAGCGTGATGCTTTGGCTCGAAGGTTACCGTAAGCTCAAAATTTTCACCCAAAGGCACTATCCGGATACCGAACTTATTTCAGTTAATCCTGTGGGTCTGAGAGGACTGTTCCGAGATGTATATACGGAAAGTTTTTTGGAGGAACATCCCGAAATTGAGCGAGGCAAGTATGAAATATTTACTCCTTAATAAAATACTTGTACAGAGAGGGTGCGAAACGTGGAGATTACAGAAGCTGAGCGTGAAAATTGCCGGCGTTTGATCGAGAAGAATTTATGCAACATTAAAGGCCGGGACATTGTAATTTGGGGAACACGAGAAGGGGAGGGGGCCAAAGCAGCATTGGAGAAGTTGGGCTTAGAGTGTAAGTTTTTCGTTAGCTCACGGCCTCGAACAAATAGCTGCTGTGGTTTACCGCTTCGTACGCCCGATGTATTGGATGTCCAAAAGCACTACGTGATTGTTACAACGAGATCTCCCGAGGTATATCAATTTTTAAGGGGGATCGGGTATAAAGCATCTGGACAGGATTGTTGTATCTCGGCCAGTAAATGGCAGGAAGATACATTGTTTTTCGGCTGTTTTGTAGGCCGTGGGACTTATGGCTATGAGACCTTTGGTCATGATTTATCAAGGTTCGTAAAAAGAATCGGAAGATATTGCAGCATCAGTAAATATGCGCGTATTGCATCAGGTAAGGTATTGAGTTACGTTTCCACCAATCCCTTTTTATGGAGTACGGCCTATGCCCCAGAAAGGGAAGAATTCCAATCAAAACTTGAGAAAAATGGTATGCGCATATTCTGTATTCCTCAGACAGACGACGAATTGATTGAAATTGGGAATGATGTGTGGATTGGGATGAATGCTGTTATCATGCCAGGTATCAAAATTGGAGACGGCGCAATTATAGGTGCTGGTGCAGTTGTTACAAAAGACGTAGAGCCATACGAAATCGTGGGCGGCGTACCAGCGAAACGAATCAGATACCGCTATCCGCAAGAAATAGTTGACGCATTTTTGCGGATCAAGTGGTGGGATTGGTCCATTGAAAAAATTGAGGAAAATCTTGAGCTGTTCTATCAGCCAGAACTTTTCTGTAAGACCTTTGATCGGCAATAAATAAAGCATACAAGTGGGGGAACAAACATATGCAAAACAGTTTTATTCCGCTTTCTGTTCCTAATTTTTCCGGTCGGGAAAGGAACTATGTGGATGAGGCTATAGATACGCAGTGGGTTTCCACGGCCGGTGCGTTTATCAGCCGTTTTGAGGCGGCAATGGCAAAGCGGGTTGGCGTTCCCCAAGCTTGTGCCTGTCAGTCGGGGACAGCGGGTCTTCATCTCTGTCTGCGGCATTTTGGCGTTGGCCTGGGGGACCTTGTGCTGGTGCCTACGCTTACTTTTATTGCGACAGTCAATGCGGTGATGTATCAGTATGCGGAACCGGTGTTTTTTGACTGCGACGACCATATGTGTATCAATGCGGCTCAGGTGGAAGATTATCTCACCCATATGTGCCGTGTTGAGAATGGCCGTACGATTGAGATCAGTTCTGGGAAAACGGTAAAGGCGATTATCCCGGTGCACGTGTTTGGCGATCACTGCGATATGGACAGGCTTATGCAGTTGGCTGAAGATTACCATTTGTATGTGATTGAGGATGCAACAGAATCCCTTGGCGGAACCTTCGTCAAAGGGGCGTACAAAGGGCGCAATACCGGGACGGTGGGTCATGCGGGGGTCTATTCCTTCAATGGAAATAAAATCATTACGACTGGAGGCGGCGGAATGGTTGTCTCCCGCGATGCGGTAGCGGTAGAGCATATGCGGTATCTGTCCCAGCAGGCTAAAGATGACTCGGTATATTTTGTACATGAGGAGTACGGTTATAACTATCGTATGACTAATCTACAGGCCGCCCTTGGCCTTGCCCAACTGGAACAGTTGGAACAATTTGTCGAAATCAAACGCCGGAATCACCGCTTGTATGCGGAGAGGCTGGCCGATTGCCAGTACGGGAAATTGCTGCCCTTCAGTTGTGATACAACGAACTGCTGGTTTTATTCGTTCGCGCTCAATGAACCTGATGCTGAAATGCGGGACAAACTGATCCGCTATATGAATGACCAGAATATTCAGGTGAGGCCGATCTGGAAGCTCAATCACATGCAGACTCCTTTCCGGCGGTTCCGGGCAATGGATTGCAGCAGCGCTGTTAGATTCTATAACAGGGCCGTTAACATTCCTTGCAGTACTAATTTGACCCAAGAACAGTTGGACCGTGTGTGCATAACACTTTTAAATACGAGCTATATGGCCGTGAAGAAATAGCGTATTTGATGCTGATGTCCACGTTGAATATGGTTAAGGATGTGAAAAAATGAAGGATGTTGCCTTATCAAGGGATCTTTTAAATTCAAATAAAATCTTGTTCCATTATGGGAAGATGCTGGAAGATATCTCACGTGGCAGAACAGATTTTAATCCAGTGGCCATTGAAATCCATCCGACGGCAATGTGTAACCATCGTTGTACCCATTGCTCTTATAAAGAGCGGAACGAAAGCAGGGCATCGATTCGGAAGGATGTAATGGATCAACTGGTAAATTCCATCATCAAGATGGGAATACGTGCCGTATATTTTTCTGGTGGTGGAGAACCGACGCTATATCCTGGTTTACGGGAGTACATCGAAAAACTGTATGCGCATAAAGTCGAGTGCTCCATTATCACAAACGGCTCTTGTTTTGCGCAGATGGGGCTGATTGAAATTGCGGACAAGCTAAATTACATAGCGATTTCCTTACCTGGTGTGGATGAAACCACTTTCAAAAACATCACAGGAACAGATAATCTAAGCACCGTATTGGAGCTGCCGCAAAAAATTAAAGAAAGGTATGGAGAACATAGTCCGATTATTGGGTCCCGAATTGTACTGACGAATAAAAATTATGAACAGGTCAACGCTTTTCTCGATACCACGAAAGAGAGTGGTTTTGATTATGCACTTTTCAAAATTGTCCGAGATTATGAAGATAATGGACAGGGATTGAATAAAGCCGGTGAGGTGCATTTGCAAAAGCTGATTGGCGACTATTGCGCGATAGATCCTAAATTTACTAATCTGAAAAGTATATTTAACTACCGAAGTCTTCCGGAATTTAAAAATAAATGCTGGGTAAACCAGTTTGGAATGCTTGCAAATGTGAGTACGGATGGACGGGTTTATCCTAATATCGTGGAAATCGATAAGAAAGAATTTTGCATAGGTAATCTATATGAACAGAGCCTTGAGGAAATGTGGAATGGCCTACGTCATTCGGAGGTCAAGAAAATTTCCAACTTGAAGTGGTCTGAAGGAGCGTGCCGGAATTGCCGGGCAATGGCCTATAATCAAATTATTAATGAATTGCAAGAACGGCTCCCTGTTTATTTTGATCCGTTTATTTAGTGCTTGGAATAAGCGTCAATGATTTAATGATTTTGCAAAGCCCGGTGGGATGTGTTCTTTACGATTATGAGCTGTTATAGCTGCTATTCCAATTTTGTAGCAAAGATCATGAAAATATTATGAATAAGGTTGTATTTCTTGATTGGAAAGGAAGATTACAATGAATAATTTGAGACAGACAGATAGGCCTCTCCCTACGGAATCATCAGCGGCATATGATAAAAAATATGAGGAGGGCTATGGTTTACAGTATCCAGATGGACATGTGATTAGATGCTACGAACGGGTATTCAGGTATGAATTGGGCCTGAGTGGTGGACGGCTTTTAGATTTTGGGTGCGGAAATGGTGTGCATTCAAAGTATTTTATGGGCAAGGGCTTTGATTGCTATGGTGTAGATATTGCAGCCGGGGCTATCCGCCAAGCCCAAGTGTTTATGGGAGAAAAAGCGATTTGGATCCAGCCAAACCAAAGCTTGAAGCGCTTTTTTTCTGATGGCGAATTTGATGTCGTATTTTCCAACCAAGTTCTTTACTATATGAATGACACCGATCTGAACAAATGCGTAAAAGAACTATATGATTTTACAAAGCCTGGTGGAATATGCTTTTTTACGATGATGAGCAGTTATAACTGCTATTCCAATTTTGTAACAGAAGAGTATGAAAATGGCCTGAGTAAGATTGTATTAGATCACAGGTTGCATGAGACAACATACATCAATTTTATAAAAGATGAAGAACATCTAAAAAAGGTTTTTGCACCATTTGTTCCTCTCCATATTGGGTACTACGACTATGGATTTTTGCACGACGACAGTGAGAACGGATCATCGCACCACTATATCTTTATAGGAAAGAAGGAGTTCAAATGAACCAGAATGAGCATGAGCACGAGTTTTATGCAACAGAGGATCATCGGGATAAGCCTAAAGAAAATTTTAAATTGATCTACACCGTTTTAGAAGAGATCCGAAAGCAAAAAGATTGGAAGAGTCTGTGCGATGTAGGGTGTGCAAGTGGGGACTTTTTGTATTATGTACGGACGCAGTACGATGAAGACAAAAAGCTAACAGGAATTGATAATTTTGATAAACTATTGTGTGCAGCTAAAGAACGTGTGCCGGGGGTTAGATTCTTAAAAGGAGATATTTGGAGTGGAAATGAGTTGCCAGGAGAAAAATTCGATGTGGTTTGTATGTCTGGTGTGCTGTCCTTGCTAGATGAGTTCAAACGCCCGTTTAAGAACCTGATTGAATTGGCGGCTCCTGGCGGGACTGTTCTAATATTTAATCCGTTTAATTCCCGCGGTTGTCATGTGGAGCATAACTATATTATTGACGGGGTACCGGGGCGAATTATGATATATTCTCAGCAGGAGCTTGGCCAGTGGCTAGAAGAGCAAGGATATACCTATGAGTTTATCCCATTCCGGCTGTCTATTAATCTTGATCGAAGCAAGGATAATCCTCTGCGCAGCTATACAGTCGCATTAGCTGATGGAACGAATGGAATTGTCAATGGACTTGGGATATGGTTTGAACAGTATCTGTTAAAAATTTCGGTTTGATTATATCTCCAATAGACGGTTAATACCGACAAATGGTTGATAATATATCGTTGCTTTATTAAAAGTTTTGCTCCAATAGAAACATTAACTAATGGTAAGCCAGACTACTCTATTATACAAGGATATGAGAACAATGCGATACTGTAAAAGATGTGTCATGCCTGATACAAGACCAGGAATTCAATTTAATGCTGAGGGAATTTGTTCTGCTTGCCAGGCTTACGAAAACATCGCTAAAGTTGACTGGACGAAGCGGTTTCATGAGCTTGAAGAGTTATGCTCCAAATACCGGGGAATGAATGGAAGTGGATACGACTGCGCCATCGCAGTCAGTGGTGGGAAGGACAGTCATTTCCAGGTTCACCTAATGAAGGAAGTCATGGGAATGAATCCGATTCTATTCTCTGTAGAGGATAACTTTACCATGACTGAAGCGGGAAAACATAATTTAAGGAATATTTCTGAGGAATTCGGGTGCAATATCATTTCGCTGAAGCCAGATATTAAGACGCAAAAGGCGCTGATGCGTTATACATTTGAAAAGTATGGTAAGCCTACTTGGTTTTTTGACCGCCTAATTTATACATTTCCCCTACATATGGCGCTGGCATTCCACACACCGCTTTTGGTCTATGGAGAAAATGTCAGCCATGAATACGGCGGCAGTAATGATGAGGAAACCTACTCCGCGAAAGGGCAGTTAAATAACGGGGTCGCCTCCGATATCTCCATTGAAGAACTGGTTAAGGCAACAGGCCATTCAGAGCAGGCGCTGGAATTTACAAAAGCACCTGCCCAGGAGCAGCTTGACAAGCTTGATCCGATATACTGCTCCTATTTTGTTCCCTGGAACAGCTATAAGAACTACCTGTACGCAAAAACACGGGGGTTTCATGATCTAACCGGGGAGTGGGAACGGACGCAGATGGCAGAGCAATTTGATCAAGTTGACAGCAAGGGTTATCTGGTTCATGCGTGGATGAAATATCCAAAGTTCGGCCATGCCTCCACCACAGATTATGCTTCTAGGTTTGTCCGTTATGGCATGATGAGCCGTGAGGAAGCGGTTGAACTGGTCAGAAAGCGTGACCACGCTTTAGATCCCATATGTGTGAGGGATTTTTGCATGTTCACGGGATATTCTGAGTCGGAATTTTGGAGAATAATGGACGGCTTCTATAACCCCGATTTATTTATCAAAGACGAATTTGGCGCGTGGGTACTTAAACATCCGGTTTGGGAATCGTAAGAGGTGCTGGAAGTGCATATTGGGGAAGTGCGTAATGAAAACACCGTCTATTTTATGTGTTGAAAAGTCAAAAAGCATTCGGGAAGCCATGAATTATTTGAACCAAACGGCCCGAAAAATTCTTTTTGTCTGCGAAAACAGTATCCTGATGGGGACCTTGACAGATGGTGATATCCGTCGGTATCTTCTCCATGGCGGCAGTATAGACGACAAGGCAATTTTAGCGGCAAATCAGAGGCCTGTAACGGCGAAAGACAGGATGGAAGCCTTGCAGCTGCTGAAGACAAAGGAGTACCTTGCGATTCCTGTGACTGGGCGGGACGGAAGATTGAACGACATCGTTTTCGCATCGGACGAGCCTGTTTCGGCTCTGCCGAAGCTCAGTCTACCCGTGGTCATCATGGCGGGCGGAAAGGGAACACGATTGGATCCTTACACGAGGATACTGCCAAAACCGTTGATTCCAGTGGGAGATTCCCCGATTATCGAGCACATCATGAGGCAATTTGAGGGATATGGCTGCTCGAATTTTCATATAATCGTCAATTACAAAAAACAGCTCATGAAGGCATATTTCAATGAGAGCGGCCAGCACTACGATGTGACCTGGTACGATGAGGAGCAGCCGTTGGGAACGGGTGGCGGACTTTTCCTGCTGAAAGGGATCATGAAGGAGACCTTTTTCCTTACCAATTGTGATATCCTGCTGCGCTCGGACTATGCCGATATGCTCAAATTCCATCGTAGCCACGGTAATATGATAACGCTGATCGGGGCATATAAAACGCTTACCATCCCGTATGGCGTTGTAGACATTGGAAACGATGGGGTCATTGAGGCCATGCGGGAGAAGCCGGACTTGTCCTTTCTCACCAATACTGGAATGTACCTCGTGGAGCCGCAGGTCCTGGAAGATATTGCAGATAATACAACTATTAGTTTTCCGGAAATCATTGAGCTGCAGCGCCAAAAGGGAAATAAAGTGGCTGTCTACCCGGTGAGCGAAGAGGAGTGGATGGATATGGGACAGCTAACAGAGCTGGAAGATATGAGACAGCGTCTGTATGAAAAATAAGAAAATTTTGTTGATCGGGGGAGGCGGCCATTGTCATTCCGTGCTGGACAGTTTATTTCGGTTACAGCAGTACGACGAAATTGGAATCATTGACCGAGAACCTAAGTCGCAGGTTTATGGAGCGCCAATTGTTGGAAGGGATGATGACCTCTTCCAACTTTTTATGCAGGGGTGGCGCTACGCATCTATAACAGTTGGAAGCATTGGTGTACCGACGAGACGGCTTGCGTTATTCCAAAAACTAAAGAAAATCGGGTTTGAGCTTCCTGCCATCATAGATCCATCAGCCTTGACGGGAGTTGCATCTGAAATAGGAGAAGGCGCCTTTGTCGGCAAACGCGCTGTCATAAATTCTGGAACATACGTGGGGTGCGGCGCGATTATTAACACGGGAGCTATCCTGGAGCACGATTCCGTTATCGGGGATTTTGCGCATATTGCTCCTGGTTGCATCCTGTGCGGAGAAGTATCGGTAGGAGAAAACACGCACGTTGGGGCCGGATCTGTGGTCCGACAACAGATCCGTATTGGTTCATACTCTCTAATTGGTGTGGGAAGTGTCGTCGTCGCTCCAATCGGGGATCATGTAAAAGCGTTCGGTAATCCATGCAGGGAGGTGGAAACAGGATGGGAGCCTATATCATCGCGGAAGCCGGAGTAAACCACAACGGCAGTTATGAATTAGCCTGCCGGCTGGTCGATGCGGCAAAAGCGGCGGGCGCAGATTGTGTTAAGTTCCAGACCTTTCGGGCGGAGGAGCTCACGTCTGTTCACGCGGAAAAAGCCGCGTACCAGAAAGTCAATATGGGTGGTGACTCCACGCAGATAGAGATGCTGAGAAAGCTGGAGCTGACCAAAAGCGAATTTGAAAACTTGAAGGCATACTGTGTTAAAACAGACATTGACTTTTTGTCCACCCCATTCGATTTAGAGAGTATTGTGTTTCTGGACGGGCTTGGGGTCCCATTTTGGAAAATCCCTTCCGGGGAGGTCACGAACCTGCCCTATTTGCTGGCCCTTGCCAAGACAAAAAAGCCGGTGGTCATGTCTACGGGGATGTGTGAATTAGAGGAGATCCGTGCGGCTGTAAAAAGCTTAACAGACAAGGGGACGCCAGAAATTACGCTTCTGCAATGCAATACGGAGTATCCAACGCCTTACGGGGACGTGAATTTAAGAGCTATACAGACCTTACGGAAGGAATTTGGCCTGAAAACAGGATATTCCGACCATACGTTGGGGATCGAGGTGCCTATTGCCGCAGCAACGTTGGGCGCAGTTATCATAGAGAAACACTTCACGCTGGACCGAAACATGGAAGGTCCGGACCACAAAGCCAGCCTTGAGCCGGACGAGCTGGCTGCCATGGTGCGGTGTATCCGCAACGTGGAGCGCGCTTTAGGGGACGGTGTTAAAACGGTAAGCGAGTCAGAACGGAAGAATCTGGATATTGTAAGGAAGAGTATTGTGGCTCGATGCGCTATTTCCAAGGGTGAGGTGCTCACAGAGAAAAACATTACAGCCAAGCGTCCAGGAAATGGAATCAGCCCCATGTGCTGGTTTGACGTGCTGGGCAAAACGGCCAGCCACAGCTATGAGAAAGACGAGTTAATTGAGTTTTGAAATGCTTTCCGCCTATGTGGAAAAGTGCGATTGAGGTGTTAAGTATGAGGAATCTGGGTATCATACCGGCGCGCAGCGGTTCAAAGGGGCTGCCGGATAAAAATATCAAACCACTGCTGGGGAAGCCTTTGATGGCATATGCCATAGAGGCGGCAGTGGAATCAGGGATGTTCAACAAAATTCACTTGTCTACAGATTCGGCACAATATGCTGAGATTGGCCGCAGCTATGGTGCGGAGGCGCCGTTTTTGAGAAGCTCACAGAATTCAGGCGACGCTGCGTCCTCTTGGAGCGTCGTATTGGAAGTGCTAGAAGAATACGAGCGCAGGGGAACGGTGTTTGATACGGTGATGTTACTACAGCCTACCTCGCCGCTGCGTACATCGGAAGATATCCGCAACGCTTATCAAATTCTGCATGAGAAGCGTGCATTGACGGTTGTTTCTGTCTGCGAGGCGGAGCACCCGCCAATTTGGAGTAATATTTTGCCAGACGGCGGCTGTATGGAGGGATTCTTATCCCACATGGCAACAAGGCAGCGGCAGGCGATGCAAAAATACTTTCGGCTAAACGGGGCGCTTTATCTGTTTGCTGTGGATTATTTCAAAGCGCAGAAGTACATTTCCTATGATGCCAGTTGCTTTGCATATATCATGCCCCAGGAGCGGTCTGTGGATATCGACAGGCCGATGGATATTCTAATCGCTGAAACGCTGCTTCGGGCTCAAAGATGCCATGAGTCCCCGGAGGGATTGAGGTAAAAATCTCCCATTGGATTTATATACAGGCTATGAGGGATGAAGAATGAGAATTGTACTGATTGGATGCGTAAAGTCTTCGGAATACTTTTTGAATTTGCTGATTAACCATGGATATGCGCCAGTGGGGGTTGTCACAAAAAGCCAGTCCCAATTCAATTCAGATTTCGTAGATTTAGCGCCGCTCTGCGAAACCTCCAAGATTCCGTATGTTCAGGTTATTGATGTTAATGAAGCGTATAGTATAGACTTTATCAAAAGGTGTAAACCAGATATTATATACTGTTTTGGATGGTCACAACTCATCAAGCCGCTAATTCTTAACATTCCGCCGCTGGGAACTGTTGGATTTCATCCGGCGAAGCTGCCCCAGAACAGAGGAAGGCATCCGCTGATTTGGGCGTTGGCGCTGGGCCTAAACGAGACTGCGTCTACTTTTTTTATGATGGATGAACACGCCGATACTGGGGGAATCATTTCACAAGAGATCGTCCCAATTTCCTATGAGGATGATGCTTCTACACTATATAATAAGGTTCTCAAAACGGCAGGAACGCAGGTGCTTTCGTTTACAAAGTCGTTTGAGCTCGGTACAACAGCAATAACCCCGCAAACAGAACAAGGAAATTCATGGCGCAAACGTGAAATTCGAGATGGAAATATTGACTGGCGTATGTCGGGCAGAGCCATCTACAATTTAGTTCGGGCACTGACAAGGCCATATCCTGGCGCGCATTTTTTTAAAAACGCGGTTATGGTAAAGCTTTGGAAGGTAGAAGTGTTACCAGCAGTACAAATGGAGAATATTGAGTACGGGAAAGTGCTTTCGGTTGAATCTGATACCGAGTTTCATATAAAGGCGTATGATTCTGTGGTTCATGTTCTTGCGTGCGAACCTGTTTTGCTAAAGGAAGGGGAATATTTATTATGAGAGCAATTGTTGTCTCCCCGCATCCTGATGATGAGACATTGGGCGCAGGAGGGACGATCCTAAAGCTGATTTCGCAAGGTGAAGAGATTGTTTGGCTCAATGTCACAAATATGAAACCGGAATATGGTTATTCGATCCAATCTGTAAAAAAGCGTGCAGACCAAATAGAACAGGTGAAGAAAGCAACAGGATATTCTGCCTTTTATGATCTGGGCTTGCAGCCGGCTGCATTAGATCAATATATGAAAACAGATATTATATCTAAAATGAAAGATGTTTTCGATGAAATAAGGCCGGAACTGGTTTTTCTTCCGTCCCCACAGGATGCCCATTCAGACCATAGAATCGTGTATGAGTGTGCATTGGCGTGCACGAAAGCATTTCGTGCACCGTATGTGCGGAAAATTCTCTGTATGGACATCATTTCGGAAACCAACTTTTCAGTGGAGCCATTTAACGCAAACTGTTATATCAATATCAGCCAATTTATAGAAAAGAAATTGAACATCATGGCGCATTACCAGTCTGAATTTCTGGAACCGCCGTTTCCGCGCAGTAAAGAAGGCGTGCTTGCACAGGCAAGATACAAGGGATCCGCCTGTTACTGTGAGTATGCGGAATCGTTTCAAATCGTTAAGGAAATCATCACATGACAAAAAGAAGTATAGGAGAAAATAGGCGCATATCCATCTGTGTTTTGACCACAACTCGAGCTGATTATGGTATATTGCGCCCGCTGCTGTTTCGATTGATGGAAGACAGTGCGTTTGATTTGCGCGTTGCGGTAAGCGGTACGCATTTATCACCGGCATTTGGTATGACGGTCAGCGAGATTGAGGAAGATGGCCTCCCAATTGATTGCAGAATTCCGATTCTTTTTGAAGAAAACGATTCGCCGAAAACGATGTCTTGCGTGATGGCCAGAGCACTGGAGGGGTTCAGCGTGTATTTTGAGAACTGTCGCCCGGAACTTCTCGTTGTATTGGGGGATCGGTTTGAGGCCTTTGCAGTGTGCGCTGCCGCAGTGAATAACCGAATTCCCATTGCGCATTTGCATGGAGGAGAGGCAACAGAAGGCGTGATGGATGAATGCTTCCGCCACGCGATCACAAAAATGAGCTATCTGCACTTCACGTCCACCGAAGTATACCGCAAACGGGTTATACAGCTTGGTGAAGCCCCGAGCAGAGTGTTTAACGTGGGTGCGATGGGCGTAGAAAACGCGCTCCATGTAAAGCGGATTTCACCCAATCAAATGGAACATGACCTTAGGTTTCCGCTGTTTCAAAGACCGTATGTAGTGGTAACCTATCATCCTGTCACCTTAGAACCGGAGTCTGCGCACGAGCATATAGAGAATTTATTATCTGCAATACATGAACGCAATGATTTGAATTTCCTAATTACAAAATCCAATGTTGACCTTGGGGGAGAGTATTTTAACCAAATGCTGGCCTCCTTTTCTGAAACGCACGAGAATTGCTGTGTTGTCAGTTCTTTGGGGGTGCGGCGGTATATGAGCGTGTTGGACAGGGCAATGTGTGTGATGGGAAATTCCTCCAGCGGGATCGTTGAAGTGCCTTCTTTTGGGATTCCTACCATCAACATCGGAAACCGACAGCGGGGACGGGTTCAAGCAAACAGCGTGATTAACTGCCTGCCCGTTAAGAGAGATATCCTTCGTTCGCTGGATTTGGCGCAGTCGAAAGATTTTCGGGCGAAGGCTGCTGCCACTATAAATCCATACGGAGATGGGAAGACGTCGGAACGCATATGTGAAATCGTTAGAAACGCTTTTTTATCAAGTGCAATAGATTTAAGGAAAGCATTTTATGACATTCCTTTCAGCTGCTAATGCAATGCGTCGTATATCTAATCTTCTTATTAGCTCAGTGCGGCTGGATGGCCTTGTGTAGCTGCTTTAAGGGAACGCACCAGAAACCCCGAGTCTCTATGATAGAGTAGAAAACTTATCCATTAGACAATAAGAATGGACTCGCGGCGGAGGGGAGACATTAAAATATACGAACAAAGGCTCTTAAATGAGTTTGCAGGATAAAACTACAAACTGATCGCCACACCCGTGCCACTTGTCGTTTTTGCCCGTTAAGTCTTGATTTATCAGTGCATTTTAGACTTGACGGGCGAAAACGACAAGTCTAATTTTTCAAAGGCTGTTCGCTTTTAATCGCCATTTTCTTATATTATGTGTCCGGTGTAAAATTACAGAATCTTTGATATAACCCTTGCAATTATGTCCCTCTCGGGCTATAATACAGCAATCCCCATATACGAAGGAGGCATGTCTATGCTCTCTCTGCTGGAGGGCCGCGTCAGCGA
>OFFJ01001461.1_pt1 | contig 17228 bp, 6 predicted proteins | sample 1521261 | NCBI WGS metagenome assembly OFFJ01 (sample SAMEA3504122, study PRJEB24116) | mouse gut metagenome | biome: mouse gut; feature: mouse-associated habitat; material: faeces | place: Denmark | collected 2011 | reverse complement strand
CCGCCGTTTTCCGTCACATAAAGGTCCGCCTCGTCCCCGCCGTTGTGGCTCAGCGTGGCAAAGCCAAGCTCCTCGTCAAGAAAAGTAAAATCAATCCCCATTCCCATATCGCCCCCAAAAGGCGAATCGGAAACCATATCCCAGGAAAGCCCCCTGTCCTCACTCTTTAAAAGGCCGTACCACCGACTTCCCGCCGCCGCGTCCATTACCACCATCCGGTAACTCACCCTGCCGTCAAAAAGCTCGCACTCCTTTTCATAATCTCCCTGATAACATTCAAAAAATTTTTCTTCTGAGAAAGCGTTGTCCTCACTCTCTTCTCCCTCTATGGCGGCGCTGTCCTCCATTTCCCAGATATGATATCCACCGTCCAGATTCACAATAGCCCGCGCAACCGCCCGCTGCACCTCCTCCCATGAAGCTGTCGTTATCTTCTCCACAGCCTCCCCGATATTCATCCGATAATGGGATTTGGGCGTGATAATCCAGATATTTCTGAAAGGGTCGCTTTCCTTCCCTTCCGTCATACCGTTTTGCAAAAAATACCTTTTATCCTCCGCCGCATAAAAAAGCCAGTCCGCAATATCCGCCGCGCACGTCTCAATATCATCTTCCCTATAACAGCTGACATAAAGCTGGTCCGTCTCTCCCGGATGTCTTTCAGTATCCCACCTCTCGTCGTCCGCGTCATACATCGCGCCATCGTCCGGGCCATACAGCCCAAAAAACCTGCCCTTGCCTTTAAAAAATCGCCGGGCATCGTTTTTCATAAGCTGAAACAGAAAATTGTCAAAGCTTTCAGAACTGCTTTTGACCTGAAAATAAAAACTGTTTCCGGCCATCCTTATATCGGGCAGCCGAAAGGTAACTACTGTTATTTTTTCTTCCGTTTCCGCCGACACCCGCTCAAGCCCATCGCCGTATCTCTTTTTTAAAGTCCGCTCCACCGCCGCTATTTCGTCTTCCGTCCATTTCTGCTCCGCACCCTCAGAAATCTCTGTCTCGTTTTCCGCCTCTTTTATTTCGTGCTGTTTTCCCCCAAAAGCATCCCTCTCGCCCCAATACAGGCAGACGCCGGTTACTAAAACCGCCGCCGCACACGCTGCCAGAATTATCAACCATTTATATTTACCCTTTTTGTCCTCCATATCCGTCCTCGCTTCACAATTTTCCCTGTCCTGTTCTGCCATTGCCTGGATACCTCTGCTTCACAGGCACGCATCTTTGACCTGTATATTATATACCAGATACAAAGTTTCTTCCAGATGACTCGGTTATTTTCCGCCGTTTATACAGTTGTGTACATTTTTTGCACGCCACCGGCGCCAAAAGAACGGTAATCTGCCACGGCAATCTGCTACGGCAATCTGCTACGGCAATTTGCCGTTTCTACCGCTGGTCGGTTGCCTTTTGAACCAATGAGGTTTACACTGTGGCTTATAAAAACCTGAAAATACTTTACCCGGAGGAACCTCATGTTTGAAATTGATAAATCAGCCTTTGGAACATTTCTCGCCGAACGGCGGAAAGAAAAGGGCTACACACAGAAGGAACTTGCAGACAAATTATTCATATCTGACAAAGCAGTCAGCAAATGGGAACGGGCGCTCAGCATGCCTGATATTTCCCTGCTGATTCCTCTTGCCGAAATACTGGACGTCTCTGTCACAGAGCTGCTGGAGGGACGAAAACTGGACTACGCCTCAAAAATGGATACAGAGCAGGTGGAAGTTCTTGTCAAAAAAGCGCTGACTCTTTCCGACGATAATCCTGAAAAAAGAAAAGCCCGTTTGAAAAAGCATATCGCCGTTTTCGGCGGGTGCAGCTTTCTGGCGCTTCTGGAAACAGTTGCCGGCATATGGCTCACATCGGCTGCCGGCTCCGAAGGTTTCTCCTTAAATCTTCTTACGATGGAAGGGTTAAGTGTTGGATTTGGAATTTACTTCTGGTTTTTTATGAAAGAAAAGCTCCCCGCTTATTACGATGAAAATGAAATCAATTCCTACAGCGACGGCGTTTTTCGAATGAATATTCCCGGTATGCACTTCAACAACAACAACTGGCCCCATATTATCAGCCACCTGCGAATATGGGCGATTATCACTATGGTAACCATTCCGTTTCTCTGCCTGCTTTTGTCGCTCATCCCCTTTGGTTTTTGGGGAAGCTTTGGGATTCAAAATGCGATTTTGATTGGATATCTGGCGGGTCTGTTTGTCCCGGTGTGGATTGCGGGGAGGCGATGCGGATGACAGGAGGCCTCCCCCAACCATTACCCGGCCTACAACACTTTTCCTGGCATATAATTTAGTTCAGACACTTCAAGTTTATTTACTTTTCCGCTATTTTCAAGCCATACTGATAAATTATTAATCTGCTGATTTGTAAGTTTTCCGCCTAATAAAATATTAAGGTTTTCTATCTTTCTTTCCACATCTATGTACAGTCTTGGAATCAGGAAATTTTTGTCATCAATTTTGCATTTATGAGAGACCCGAATCAATCGTAATTCTTTTTCATACTCATAACTTTGCGTCTTATAAAGAAAACGCACTTCGTTTAATCTATCAGCGATAAAAGCTCTCACTTCTTTTTGAGCACTTTTAAATAAATTATCTGTGTCCTGATTTTTATCTACTTCTAATTGACACAGCCTGTTTTCAATCCGGCATATATGGTAACAGATTTTATTCAAATCCCCCTTTATTTTGTCTTGCGTTTCACTATGATAATTCACTTTATATAAAGCATATTCATCGGTTCCACCATCCCATACCAAATCCTGAAATGAATTTTTTATATCAAAAAAATCCATTTCAAACATGATAGCAGCTCCCTCTTCATTATCTCCATAAATATTCCACATTTGAAAACTGTCTTTTTCTGTAGAAAAGCTGGTAATATAAACATTACTATCAGTCTGACCTATCGGATATATTGAATTGCTAAAATAGCTTTTCAGGCTGTCTTTTTCTTCCTTTACTATATCGTCTTCTGAATCTAAGGCAGCCTGCCACAATAATTTATTAAACACTCCTCCTTCATATCTGTCATTCATGTAAGCGCTGTTCCATAAACGTAACTTGGGCTCTTCTCCTTTCTCGACCAATAAACAGTTAAGTGTGCTCAATTTCGTATAATGGTAAGGCAATCCCATTTTTACCTTATCCTCATAAGTAAACCGTCGCTCATCTTTTATGTGTAAAATATACTTATACATCTGTACAATATGCGCCAATATAAAAGCCCTGTCCGGTGTGTTGAAGTAATGAAAGTCCATACTCTCCATCAAATTCCCAAATGCCTGATTCTCTCCGCAGTCAGCCAATTTCATATGACAGAAATTTCTATACAAAATATTTTCTTTTTCATTATCATTTTTTAACCGTTGTAAAATAAGCTCTGCAAGATAATAAAAGCTTTTCATACTAATGATATTCTCTGAATACTTAATTCTGTTTACAATATTTTGCATCACCTTTTCATCCTGCTTTTGTTCATATAACAAAACAGCACTGATAAGCCAGCCCGAATTGATACCTATCTCATCTGACTTAGCGCCAAGTAACTTGCCAAAATGAACGTAAACATCACTAAAATCAGAATTTTTTGCTTCCAGCAGTTTCCCTAACAGAATGACCCCCTGCAAATATAGGGCTGTTTTATTATTTTCTTCAACATCAAGAACCTTGCAAATATATTTTTCCGCTTCCTGCGTTTCTCCCAGGTGCAGTTTACAATTTGCAATGTTATTGTATACCATCATTTCCTGCTTTCTATCAAGTTTATTCTCGGGAGACTCCAACAAATTTTCATATATGAGCAACGCTTTATGATAAGCGCCCTCTTGCATTAAACACCAGCCATAGTCAATCTCTGTCAGCGTATCTTTATAATTATAACTCTGATTTTTCCTCAGCATATCCCGAATTTCGCTTAAAATCCCACATGCACTCCGAAATTCACGCTTACATATTTTGCATCTCGCAAGATTGTAATATGCCTTAAGTCCCAAACTCCCTCTCGCAATATAGCTTTTCTGCGCGTAAATCTGTTCAAAACATGGTATGGCGTTGTCATAATCTCCTATCTTAGTATAGGCCCTCCCCAAAATCAGCTTCAAATACAAACTGTTAGCCAACGCTTTTTCATTTTTAGCGTCCGTTATTTCTTCTATCACCTGCTTGCACTTGATTGTATTAATTTCCAGTTTACATTTATAATGATTGATGAATGCGAATTTATTACCTCTATCTCTCAATTTTTCAAATTCTTTTTCTGCCCTATCATAGAAATCGCTACTGATTTTCTCGTTCCTCTTTCTGTAAAAGTCTCCTAATTTACGATAGCAGACGCCAAGATTATTGCATGCATCAATATTTTTGCTATCTAAATCAACACGATTTATCAAAAGAAATATTTTTTCAGCATTTTCATATTCTTTTCTTTTTCTGTAAATGATTCCTATGTGAATTAAAGACTGTAGTAAATATTCGCCGATATAGACCTTTATTTTTTCTTTATTCACACTCTGCAAACTACTTTCAATCCGGTAATCATGCTCAGCTTTCTGCAATAATGCCTGTAAAACATCACATTTATGTAATTCTCTTTTTATATTTTCATCTACATACTTTTCTAACGCGATAATTAATGATAAAAATATTTCCTGCGCCTTATCCATATCATAACTATATCGCTTCACCCGGCCAATGTTAATCTGAGCATCCAAAAGTAAATGAAGCTTTTTTTCGCTGTCTATATTAACTCTGTCCACATTTTCCACAACATCCTCAAAAATGGCAAGAGCCCTGTCATAATCGCTTCGTCTCCCTACATCTGCCGTATTTCGATAGTACTTTCCTTTATTCAGCATCAACAGCAAATCTATTTCATCTATATTTGAACTATCAATATATTCTTCCATATAGCCAATTGCTCTGCGGTAATTCTGCTGTGATGTTTCAAGAACTTCATTTTGACATTGCGCAAGACGCATATAAACATTACCCAATACCAGAGACATCATTTTAGATAGTCTTATTTCTTCTTTGTACTCATGCGTATTAATCTGCTGAATGATTTCTTCTAATTCCGCTACTTTCCCCTTGCCATATTCACCATCACTTACCTTATCAAAACGTTTTTCAAAGATATCATCAGCTTTATTATACTGTCCCATTAAAAATCCACTGTCATCGACTCTGTTACACTCACTCTCGTTGAAATAATTTTTCATTGATATACCGTCTCCTTTCATCTTTTATATGTCTTAACAGCAACTCTGCAGTTTCTCATTTTCAGCTATCTTCGAATATATATAAATTCTACCATTTTTATACATAATCTAACAATATACCTATAATTCTTAAATTTAATACTTATTATTCTTTTCGTAAAAATGCTCTAAGCCTTCCCTACTAATCTTTGGATTATTCGTTGATTAACAAGGATACTCAGAGCATACACATAATTTCATAAGAAGAATTCATCTTCATCAACTGCCTTATTCTTATATGGATATTAATTTTTGGCTTCCTAATAGCCGTTCACCGTCTTTCCAAGGCCCCCACATGCTTTTTCCAAGGTAACCTTAAAAAATTTCATGGCATTTTCCACATCCTTTATGAGACAATTAGCCTCTCCGCACGCTATTCCTTCCATTCGCCCCTCGGTCCTGCCTTCTTTTCTTCCTTTCCGTTCAGACTGGTCGAATAATTCACACACTGTATCATCCGCCTCTCTGATTCCTTGTTCCTCTAACCAGTTTTCTACTTCGCTTACGTCAATTTCTCCAAACAGTACCTTTATCATTTTAATCAACACCACTTTATGCACAACCTTCCCGTCCGAGCAATAACCGTCTCCTTCTGCAAGGAAATCTACCACGATTCGTATATAGTTCTGTAAAAAATCTCTTAAACTATCCGTAAAAACATCTGCGATATACCAAAGATATTCTGCCTGACAAGATTCGTCATAAGGAACTTCTTATTCCCATTTTTTATCATACAATTATATACATCTTTTTTATTCCTAAAAATCTTTTTTCAAACAAAACTTATTGAAATGCTTAAAAAAGCCCGGCGTCAAAAAGTTTTTCTTCCTTATTATAATAGGGAGCCGCATTCCCACGGCTCCCTCTCGTTTTTACATTACTGCTATCGGCTTGCTTTCGAACAGTCTACGCCTGTTTTCCTTCCAGCGGAATCGTATCGTCCGCGTACAGCTCCGATATCTGGTCTTCCAGGTCCTTCTCCTGCTTTTTCATGTCATGGTGTTTCCAGGCAAACGCCGCAATCACCACAATCAGGATGATGAGCGCCGGTAAATCCCACCAGCAGAAGCCCAGTGTTGTATGCTCTAAAATGTATGACATATTCATTCCTCCCATTCCGGTATCACAGATACCTTTCTGAATATACAGTTAACTATGGAAAACTCCGCATCGCTCAAAGCTGCGACGCTTTTTTACCCGTTAACTGTTGCAGCATCCCCTACAGCTTCCTTCTGCATGGTTTCCAGTCTTTCCGTCCGCTCCTCGTCAAACTTCTTTTCACGTTTCTTTTGTTTATGGCTGTGCACCACAAGCTCTACCAGTGTAATTACTCCTGCAAGGAGAGCCGGCAGTTCCCAGAAGTGCATACCTAAACTGTTGTGCGTAAAATTATATAAATTCATCCACATATTGCCACCTCTTATTCTCAATCTGCATTTCCGGTTCTGAGGAGCCGTCGGGCAAATCCTGACGGATTCCTCAGAACCATCCCATGGCACACGCAATATCCTTTATGCCCGGATTAAATGCTGTTTTTAGTTCTGTGATTTTTACATCTGCGTTTTCTTACCTTGCACTGTTTTCATTATCTGTGATTCCAAGCTGTCTTTTCAGCGTCTCCTCCGCTAACTGGTCTTTCAGCTCAGCCAGCTTCTTCTGACGCTTCTTCATGCTGTGGGTGAACCATGAGTAGATAATCAGGGTTGCCAGCATCAGCAGGAAGCTTAAGATACAGCACTTGTGGTCGTCAAGTTCTCTGTCAGCAAGAGGGATTTCCACTTCGTCTACAGGAACTATAACAACATTTCCGTCATCGTCCTGAGTGATAACGCCATCCAATGGTACCAATTCGTCGCCTATCTCTACCAATCCGGCTCCGCCTCCAAATATACCGGGCGCTGCAACAACAGCTGCCGGCGCTACGGGTACAATCACTGCCTCAGGCAGCGGACCGTCACCAACGGGCGCTACAGGCGGTACAGGTGTGTCAGGCGTATCATCCGCAGGTACGGGTTCACCGCCTCCGGGAGCCGGTGTTACGGTCGGCTCTGTTTCCGGTTCCGTACCGGGTTCTGTCGTCGGTACTGCACTGTAAATTACGGTAAGTATCGGGTCCGGGTTCTGTTGGGCATCATACAGTGTTGAATCAAACAATACCGACCACTGAACCTGCCTACCTTCAAACGTAGATGTATATCCTGCAATCGATGGTATGGTAAATGCAAAGCTCTCACCATATGCAAAATCCTGTGTCAGCGTTTCTGCCGCTATGCTTCCGTCAGCGTACTGATAATAAACTGTCAATGTATGCAGTCTGTCTACCTGAACAGGCTCTGTCGTATCCTCCAGTTCGCCTCTGAGTCCTTCGCCTCCCGGTGCCGGCGCTGCCGCCGCCTGGTTGGCAATCGTTTTCCCATCGGCTACAATGTCGTCTCTCGTCACTTCATAGCTATAATGCAAAACTACACTTTCGCCCGGTTCTAGGCTGATATTCTTATCACTGTTGTCATTTAATGGATTTCCATTTCCGTCCACAAGAGTCGCTGCTCCGATGGCTCCCTGCATCGTATCTGTTATGGAAATACCAGATACCGTTACATCTCCCGGATTTTCCACTCTTACGTTAAATGTGATGCTTTCGCCTGCAACATATCCTCTTGCCGTATTTCGAGGTGTGCTTGTAACCGTCTTCTCAACTTTAATGCGCCTGTCTTCAACCTCTGTCAGGGTATCCTTTGAACTGGGTGTACCGCTTCCCGGACCTTTGCCTGTTGCAACATTTGAAATTGTCTTTCCAGCATCTTCCTCAACCACCGTATAACTGTATGTGATTACGGCTTTTCCGCCAAGCGGAATATCGGTCGTCAGTTCAAACTGTCCGGCTTCTTCATTCCACCTTACTCCTGCTTCGCTTTCCTCATTTTCCGCAGTTTCTATTGTGGCTCTCACGCTGTCAGCATTAATCATACCACTGGCATTTTTCATTGTATCCGCTATGGTCATGTTTGGAAGCGCTACGTTTCCGTCGTTAATGACTGTTATCTCATAATTAATATCTTCTCCTATTGCATATTTTCCGTCTCCGTCCCTATCTGTGCCAAGAGTGCCTTTCAATATGCTGTATGCCGGAGCAGCGCCTTCAATCTTAAGGTAGTCTGTCTCACCCTCTCCTTTCGTTCCATCTATGGATTCCGCTGACAGTTTATTCTTCAGAGCCTTGCCTGTGCCTTCAACGATATCTTCCGGCTGCACGACATATCTGTAAACCAAATCCTTCGTACCATGGGGAACCAGCGTAAAGCCGGATTCAATTCCTTCTACCAGTTCAGCCGTTCCGGCAGCACCGCCCAGCATCTCATCAACCAGGTTGATTCCGGTCAGTGTCACGTCGCCTTCGTTATCTACCTTTACCTTGAAGATAATTTCTTCTCCCAATCTGTATGCAATACCATCCTTCGGAGGTTCCGGTGTCTTGGTAACTGTGAGCTTCCTGTTCTCCACTACAATTTCTTCCGAATCGTCAGAATCAGGGTCGGTAGTAATGTCGTCACCGTCCACTGCCACAGTGTTTCCGATTTTCTTACCGGCATCCTCTTTCTGTATTACGTAGTCATAGGTAATTACCTTTTCCTCACCGCGGGCAATCTCGCCGTTAATTTCAAAGGTATACTCCCACTTTCCTTCGTTTAAGGATGAGGTCATTCTTGCTCCGGTTACACTTGTATCCTCAATCTGTCCGGCTGCTCCTGTCATTGTATCCTTAACAGTCACATTATTAAGAGTGGTGTTGCCTGTATTCTTAACACGGATTTCGTAGGTAATCTTTGTTCCTGTTTTATACCTCCCGTCTTCGCCGTCAGGCGGTGTCAATACGCTCTTGGTCAGAGATACTTTCGGGTCAGGGTCTTCTACCTTTACGGGCGGTGTTTCAACATGTTCACTATTACCTTCCTCTATCGAGGCATCAAGTTCATTCCAAATCCGTGTTCCGGCATCTGATTCCTTTACCTGATAGGTATACTCATAAATCTTTGTTTCATTTACCCCAAGGCTTATAACATTTGTAAACGGATTCTGGCCTTCATCTGAAAGTAATGGCAGTTTGACGCTTTCCCCTGCGCTGCCCCATAGATGGTCTGTAACAAGAATATCCTCTAAGGGCACATTCCCATCGTTTTTAAGAGTAACCTTAAAGCTGATATATTCATCTACCGCATAAGCTTCTCCGTTTGCCGGGGTACTTGTCACCTCTTTTGTTACCGACAGCTTCTTCTTCTCAATCGTCACCGGCACGGTGCTGTCCTTTTGCTTCATTTCCGAGCCATATGCCGTATTTATAAGCTCTTTTCCTTCGTCTGCGGGAGCAACTTTATAAGTATAATCAATTCGAACACGCTCTCTCCATCCAAGAGGAACATTTAATACAAATTGACCATTATTCCATGTTGCATTTCCGCTTGTCACATTGATACTGTCCGCGTCAACTGCAATTTCTTCTCCGTCACCAGTCAATACATCCGCTACTACGACCTCGCCTGCCGGATACGTTGTATTGCCGGTATTAAGAACCTCTATAGAGTATGGAATCGTCTCACCTACATGGTACATTCTGTCAGGGTTTTCAGGTTCAATTTTCTTTTCTACCGTATAACCGCTGGCTTTTCCCGCGCGCTGAACATCAACTTTTGCTTCCCGGCTTACAACATCTCCGCTCGCTGCTTTAGCCGTGTTTGTCAGTACGATATCACTGCTGATATCTTCCGGTTTTACTGTGTAGTCATAAGTCAAAGTAACCTCTTCGCCTGCTTTAAGGCTCGCAATGGTTTGACTGTCAGTATCGCTCTCGCCTGGTACAAAATCAGCAACAAGACTATTTTCGCCTGACATGGTATCTGTAACCGTCACATTTGTCAGGTCTGCATTACCATCATTCTTCACCTTAACTGCAAACCGGACAGTATCTCCGGTATCAAAGCTTCTTGAGGAATCCGCCGGTTCATATCCGGTTTCGCCGCCGGGTCTTACTGCTACAATTTCTTTAGTTACGTCTAGCGATTTCTTTTCTATTGTTACTGTCTCCGTATCGGAGGTATCATTTCTGTCGTCCAGATAGGAGGAAATTACAGCGGTATTGCTGATTTCGGTTCCTGCATCCTTCGCGTCAACCACATAATCATAGGTAATTGTCGCTATGTGTCCGATGTAATTGTCATCTTTGTCAACACCCCTGGAAGGTATTTTGTCAATCTCAAATCTGATTTCACTTCCATTCTGGGAATATGATTTCACTCCGGTCACATTGGAAATTTTCCCGGACATACCGGTCATGGTATCCGTTACGACTACATTGTTCAAAGTCCGCGTTCCGGTGTTTTCCACTTTGATTTCATAGTGAATTGTATCACCGGCTTTAAATCTTCCGTTATCGCCTGTAGCCTCGCTTAAATTGGTAATGTTCTTTTCAAGCGTCGCCGTTTCCGCCTTGTCTTCTACCCACGATTGAACCAGCTCAGATTCGAACCTCTCACCACCATCTTCAATCGTAGCGACTGCCCTGTTTTGAACGACATCTTCCAAATCATCTTCAACTATTTTATAGCTGTAATGGAACTCCCTGCTTTCACCGACAGGAAGTAAATCAATCTCACCACTTTCTCCATCAGCAGGCACTACCGTCGAATTACCATTCTCCAGTATATCCTGCACTATGATATCTGATAATGTCACATTGCCGGTATTTTTAACTGTTACCGTGTAGTTGATTGTTTCTCCCAGCCTGTATTTGTCGCCCTCTTTAGGCGCGGCTGCACGCTTTTCTACTGTGAGCTCCTTATTCACTACCTCAATCGGTTCAGAAGAAACCGGCTGTTCCTCCGGAGAATGGATAGTCGCCGTATTGGTTATCTTCTTTCCGGCATCTTTAGCATCTACCTTATACTCGTAAGTAAATGCAATTGTCTCTCCGCGTGGAATCTGGGAAACCTCAAATTTCCTTCCACTGGCATCCCACTCTACCGTTACCCCGGGTACCTGTCTTTCTAAAGCCACGTTACCAATGGTTCCCGCCGCGGGAGCGCCTTTTTCATCTACCATACTGTCGTCAATAACAACTCCGGATATGGTAGCATTTCCAAGATTTTCTACTGAAATCCTGTACTTGACACTACTCCCTACCGGATATTTTCCATCTACTACTTCCTTACTATCTGGTGCAACTACTGTCTTTGTAAGCTGGAGTTTCTCATCCAGGGGCGCTATTACAATCTCCTCACTCCAATCCTCACCTTTAACCTCTTTCGGAGTTCCGCTTACATTCGCCATTCCTTTCGCTATTACATGGTTCTTAAAAGCAGCCCCGGACGCATTGTTTCTGACATCTTCTTCCGATATCGTATACTTTACATTTACCGTTTGAGCCGCTCCCGGTTTTAAATCAAAATTATTAAAGTCGGGATTTCCCCATCCCTTTCCGGAAAGCAATGCCCTGACATTAGCCGCTAATCTCTTTAATAAATTGGCCTCCTCAAGTTTTGTCTCTTCGAATGAATCGGTAATGTTAATACCGGTCACTGTAACCGACCCTGTATTAGTAACATGGACTTCGAAAGTTATCTCGTCGCCTTCCGCATAAGAGTCTCTCCTGCCTTCCTTAATCTTTTTTTCTACCGAAAGACCTTCCTTTGCGCCTATCAACTTAACATCTTTGGTAAAAGATGCTTCCCCCTCGGAGCCGGAGATTTCCGCCGTTACGGTATTTTTAAGAGTATTCCTCAAATCATCTTCCGTAACCTGATACTCCACTTCTAATGTTGTTTCCGTCCCTGCCGCCAGAGAAAGATTCTCCGCATTATTGCCATCGGCAAATTTAAATTTCGAATCCTCTTTTATGTCTGCGTTGAAATCAACATCCCCTGCATTCCTCACTGTTATAATGAAAGTAATCGGGTCATATGCCTTATAGCCATCCGCAGATTCATCTTTTATTGCTTTTTCAATCTGGAGGCGCTTCCACTGTGCCTTAAGTTCTACATTTCTGTCCGGCATTACAAATGCAATGTCACCATTATCATAATTTTGCTGCCCAGACTCATCTTTCCATTGATTGGCAAATGATATTATCTCATTTGACGCCTGCGCCGGTGCTGACACTTGAGGTGCCGACACTGTCACCTCTTTCCCTACCGCATATAACCTGTTGTTCGCATCTGCCGTATCGTTTATCGTACCTATGGCAGTTGTAAAGGTTACTGATTTCTCTGAATAGTCCGCCACACCATCGGACTTTCCATCAGGACCCTTGGTGTCTTCCGCCCATACTGCATAGACGATTATATCTCTGTCTACAAATTTTACTTTGTCGATAACTACACCTCTCGCAGGCTGCGATTTAAACGTTTCTTCCTGTTTTTCACTACTCCACCCCACGAACACCGCGCCATTCTTTTTCAGCTTCGCAGGGTCACCTTTCTGCAGTTCTACTTCCTTGTCGTCCGCCTTATATTTATTATCTCCATCCGGGACATCGCCTTCACCGCCATTACGGTCATATGTCAGTGAATACAGATATTCTTTATAGTCCTCTGTTCCATTACCATCTTTATCTTCCGCCCATACCGGATACAGCGTAATGGACGCAGGACCCATAGTGAGGTTCGGTCCGGGCTCATAGAAAGAATTGCTTTTCTTGAGAGCATCAAAAGCTTCCTGCGTGGTAATTAAACCAACGTTAGCATCAGTGCTCCACCCCAGGAAGACAGCGTTTGCTTTAGTCAATCGGCCTTTACCCGATACTGTTATTATTTCATTAAATGAATATTCTTTTTTGTCAGCTTGTGGCGGAATCCCATCTGCTCCATTGCTGGCATACGTAACTTCACCTTTAATTTCAAAAGTTCCGTCCTTCACAATAACCTTATAGTTAGAGCTTACTCTCTTCAGTTCATCAGCAGTGATGCTCAGCTTATACTCGCCGACATTTTCACCTTCCTCTAACCTCGTAATGGTAAAATATCCTCTCCCGTCAGTAAAGAAATCAAATAATCCTTCATTTTCAGCCAACTGCTCACTTTCAATTTTTGAATGTCCCGCATAGCCTGACGTATTATCCCCAATCGGGTCATCATCGCCATAAATTTTCCCAGTTGGGGTTACTTGTACTTCTACTTCCTTCGGCTCGATTTTCACCGTTGCTTTTTCACTTACCGCTGAATTCTCATATCCTTCGACCTTTACTTCACAGTAGAAGGTTGATTCTCCGGCATTCTTTCTCCCGGCCTCCTGCGGCAGAACCACTTTGCCATCCGAGTCGTAATAAATTATCTCATATTCCCCGTCGCCTAACGCTTTGCCATCCAAGAGCACTGTAGCTTTTACCAGATGCCATTTACCATTATAAGTTTTCTCATCTCCCGCCAAAGTTACGTTCAATGCCTCTTTTGCTGTATTACTTGTAATGGTAAATACGCCTTCATCAACCGTAAATGAATAATTTGAATACTTGTCTAGCGCATCCTTATTTTTCAAAGTCAAATCTTTCGTATATGTACCTACTTTATTCTCCTTTGAAATTCTTTCTACGCTTAAATCAATACCTAATCCTTTCAATTCTGTTTCAATTTCAGACTTCAACGGTGCTGAATCAGGACCTCTGTATGACACTTTTACATTCTCAAAGGTATAATTGCCGTCTCTTCTATACTCCTGCGTATCGTTGTCTACTAAAATAGATACAGAACAAGGTGTAATTTCTATCGAAGGGTGAGGATTATCCGTTCCATTCGTTTCCCATACAGTAGCATTGTTTTTATCTACTACTTTTACGGGAATCTGATAGGTTCCCACATTCTTCGGCCAGTTGTTTTCCATAGTTTCTTCAGAATACCAGTTTCCATCATACTGATAAAAAACTTTTTCTTCTTCAGCCAGACCGCCCTCTACTTTAACTTCAACTTTGTGCGATAGAGTATCATATACTACTGTTTTTCCATCTGCAAAAGCAGCCTTAAACCCTTTTTTGTCACGCGTATATTGCGCCGTATACGTTGTATCTCCGCTTACGGTTTCTACAACCTCAGGGGTCCATCCTTCAAATTCATATCCCGTCTTCTTCGGGTCAGGAATTGTAGGAGTAGGGTCGTCTGTTTTTACTTTGAAAGTTATACTGTCTGAACCAATTAAAACATTCTCTCCATATTCTTGTTTAATATTATCAAGTTCCTCTTCGGCAATTTTCCCGCCTTCCAAAACATAAACCACCTGACAGGGCTGACTCTTGGTTTTATAGTACACACGAATCGTACCATCTATTTCAATTGTCGCCGGAAGCCCTTCAGCTCCATCGCTAATAATTTTATCCAGCTCATAGTCAGCGCCAAAAGGATTCACAATATCATTTTCTCCAACCGGAATTTCATCAGCATTAATTCCAATATACTTTGTAACTGTCTTTGTTTCCGGTTTCGTTTCATTATCTTTATAATATTCCACATTAAAGGTCTGTGGCACTAAAGTAACATACCCGTCTAAATGCCAGGTAAGAGTCCTGGAGGCTGCTTCGGTAAAATCAGTTGCGCCATACGCAGCTTTTAATCCATATTCTTGATTATTCCGCTTTCCTTCCCATGTAACCTCACTTAATTCAAACTGGATATTTCCAAATTTGACTAAATCTCCCAGTTTCCCCTCTACCTGTTTTTGTATTTCCGCATATTGGCCTTTCTCAGCTTTTTCAGCCGACGGTATGCCAGGAACATCAATATATCCTACTGTTATCCACCCCTGACTATTTACCGGCCATTCACTGCTTTCAATTCCTGTTCCCACATGGACATAAACATATACTCGCTGTGTGCCTTTTTCTATACCTTCTGTAAATTGTACTCTCCATATTTCCGTACAGTTTTCTGTTCTTTCTACACCCTTACTCAGAAAAACTCTTTTATATGTGTGCCGGATTACGGTTTCTTTTTCTCCGCCTTCATCTTTATACTTAAAACTGGCAAAACCTTTGTCTTGCTTCACACATTCAATGATACTTGGGTCATATAACCAGTCATGGTCAGAACAGGTAAATTCCCCTTCCTCTTTGTTATCCCCTTTCATTTCACCTTCAAGAGAAAATTCTTTATCAACAGGAACACCCTTATTCCCCCTGTTGATAATGACAGTATCTGTCTCCTCCAGCGTCATAATCCCATCTTCAATTTCATCCATGGGTACTGCCTTCACAGCCGCATAAACCGAGAAATGGTTTGTATCAAACGTCACGTCGGAAGACGCCGGGTTTGCGCCGCCCACATATTCCGCGCTGTTGCCGTTCACATGATAAACCGCAGCTTTTTTCCCGGATATACTCGCATCGAAAGCATTTTCCAGCGTTACCGTAACGTCCCCTTTAGGAGAAATCGGCTCTCCATCTTTAAACAGCTTGATGTCCACCGCAGTAATCTCAACAGGATACAATTCATCTTCCGCCAGTTTTGCCATAATTGCATCCGCAACGTCATCGCTGTCCACTGACTGAACTTCCGCAATGGTTCCATCTGGAAGAACCCCTTCAGGCACATCGATGGTTACGCCTACTTTTCCTGCGCCTGCCGAAAGCTTCTGCTTCGGCATTTTTTCCTCATATGTAAACGTAATAACCATATCTTCCGTCATGGTTACCGTATAAGTATATACATTGTCCTTTTCAGACTGCGCTTTCAGCTCTCCGTCCCGGTTTTCAACGGTCAGAAGCTCATATCCCTCATTCACGGATACCTCGAAAGTCACCTTTGTGCCTTCTTTGTAAAGCGAACCGGTCATTCCGTCCTTTGGAGAAACAGAAACCACCTCTGCCTTTCCGCCGTCAGACAGATTGCTCTCAAATTTGAGACTGCAGGTTTTCACATCCTCATCTGCCAAAACGTAATATACGTTCACCACATTTTTTTCAGTATCTTTTACTATCTTTCCGTCTTTATTTTCGATACTGTCAAGAATGTATTTCTTTCCGTTAAACTCTTTTTTATCTTCGATTGTGGCAAAGGAAAGAATTTCCTTGTCAGGCGCTCCTTCGCCCTTCTTCACGTCGCCTTCTTTACCATCGTAATAGAAGTGGATTTCATAACCGTATTTTTCTTCCGGCTCCTCATCCTCCTTCGCCGCCACATAATAAACGCCTACCACATTACTCCCGGCGTCCTCGGTAATCACGCCGTCTTTATTCTCAATCCTGTCAAGAACATAATTCTTTCCGTCATGCTCTTTCTTATCCGCTATCGTAGCAAAGCCAAGAATAGACTCGCCCAACTTGCCGTCCGTCCCGCTTATTCTTGCGCTCTCATCCTCTGTGCCGTCAAAATAAAAGCAGATGACATAGCTGAAACCTTCTTCATCTTCGGAATCGTCTGTGTCTTCGGAGTTTTCAGTGTTTTCTCCACCTGCATCCTCTCCTTCATTGCCGGAGCCGCTGCCGTCTTCTGCAGCGTCTGCGTTTTCCCCGTCCGAGCCTTCTGCGGAATCAGCGGCATCGTCCTCAGAGCCGTCCCCATAGTCTTCGCTGTCATCTTCGAAGCCGCCTTCATCGCCGGAGTATTCACTGTCTCCGTCCTCAGAGCCGCCTTCGTCGGAGTATTCGCCCTCGTCTTCAAAGCCGCCTTCATCATCGGAGTATTGCTCATCTCCGCCGCTGCCGGCATCATCACTGCTGTCAACCGTCAGCGTCTGCATGGTTTCCTCCGGCTCCGTCACCGGCGCATCCTCTTCGTCGGCCCATAAAAAGGCGTCCGAAGAATGGATGCAGGTTGTCGCTATTACCACAACCGCCAGAAGAAAAGCCAGCCATCGTTTAAAATTCTTTTTCATTCTTTTCTCCCCTTTCTTAAGAAATATTTACAGGTTAAAATGTATTTTTTTGCCTCTCTACTTTAAAAGAGTGTCGAAAAAACCAAAAAGGCTCACATTTTTT
>OFFJ01001448.1_pt1 | contig 17365 bp, 17 predicted proteins | sample 1521261 | NCBI WGS metagenome assembly OFFJ01 (sample SAMEA3504122, study PRJEB24116) | mouse gut metagenome | biome: mouse gut; feature: mouse-associated habitat; material: faeces | place: Denmark | collected 2011 | reverse complement strand
CAGACACCGCCGCCATTAAAGGACGGGGACATCCTTCTGAACGGACACACCCATGTTCCGGCAATCAAGAACATGGATGCCTATACCTATATGAATCCGGGTTCTGTCGCCATTCCGAAGGACGGCTCCGCGCACGGATATATGCTTTATGACGGGGATTTCCTGTGGAAAGATTTAGACGGAAATGTGTGGCACAAGCACTAAATAGCAATGCCAGCGCACAGACTAATATCCTTTCCCTTTTATGCATAATATCCCTCCGTTCAAAGGCATCCGGCTATCTTTCGCAGATAATCGCCTGCCTCTTTCCGTGATTTAAAAATCACGATATTCTTCTCGTCCTTATATTTATTTATCAACTTGTATATGTCCGGCAATTCGTTTTGGGGGAAATCAATAATCCACCGCTTAAACTCCTCATCAAATTCTGTCTCAAGCCACGGCAGGTCCTCACGCTTTTCCCCAATACGAGACTCTGCCCCTGAAAGACAGATATCCAGCGGATAATCCATCAGAAAAACCGTGTCGCACTCCTTAAGGCGCAATTCCAGCGTTCGCTGATAATTTCCGTCGATAATCCATCTGTCTCTTCGCACAATCTCAGCAAGCTTTGCATCAAACTCTTCTTTTGAGATATTGGTCCGGTCAGGCTTATGCCAGATCATATCCAGATGATATAGGGGAAGTCCCGTCTTATCCTTCAATTCCCGCGCAAATGTACTTTTTCCCGCGCCCGGACAGCCGATGATCATTACTTTTAACATATTCCCTAATCCTCACGAATTTAAAAATCGCTGCATTCTTTCAACTCTTCTCACACTTTTCTTCCTGTCAGTTCTTCCGCATCTTAAAATAACAAGAAACCGCGCTGACAACATCCAGACAGAACATAAACTGCATGATAATATGAACCGCCGTCTCTTTCTTAGACATCCTGCCTTCAGCACGGCTCACTACTATTCCACTGATTCCATACATTGATGACGGCAGCAGCAACATATAATCAAACAATACCAAAAATGGAATCAGCGGCAGAATCAGGATATGCAGCATCAATACGATTAAAATCACTAATACATACACCGGAATATTGAACAACTTCAATATCATACCCCAGAATAAAAGCTGCCTTCCCCCGCAATACAGTTTCGGAAGGATAAAAGCATATATCATATTTGGCAGATAAATCAGCACGCAAAGGATTTTCCACACAGTAAAAGCTTCACTTCCAAGTCCTTTTTGTATGCATGTTCCGATAAATATGTAAGGTGCTGCCATCATGAGCAGCATAGGAATTCTTTTCATCATTTCTTCGTATTCACGGCTTTTTTACCAGACCAATCCGAATACAATTTTTTGCTTTTTCCATTCACTTTCACTGTTTTGTATGTGCGGATTCTAACGTAATATTTCTTCTTTCCTGCCAATTTGGAAATCTTCTTTACAGTGCTATTCTTTTTCACCGTAACAGCTTTTAAGGTTTTCCCCTTAAATTTCGCACTTGTGCAATACTGAATCTGATAACCATCGATCTGGGCTGCCTGCTTATTCCACGTCACCTGCATCCCCTTTGATTTGGCGGCAACCTTTTTCAGACTGGTCTTCTTTGGCCTTATGGTAAAGCTTCCGGTCATTTTACCACTGTAATTTCCCTGAAGCACAATCGCCACTGAATATACTCCCGGATTCTTTCTCCCTTTTGGATATTTGATCTGATAGTCCGTACCCTTTCTTAAACTGTTCCCTTGGCTGTCTTTTACAGTCACAGAAGGTGTTTTCACCTTTCCATCATAAGAAAAATCTGTTTTGTTCAATGTAAGCTTCCGGGGTTTATAAATAACAGATGCACTCCCGGCCGCAGAACACACCTGACAGCTCTGTTGTATTTTGCCATTATTCTTAACAGTTGCCGGGGATACTTTTACTATATATTTATGACTCAGCACAGCAAGTTCTTCTGTATATTTATTTCCGCAGCTGCAGGTATAGGTCCTGATTCCCTTCTCTGTACAGGTCGCTTCCTTTGTCACTGCGCTTTGGTATGAATGGGTATGCTCCGGTTTTTCCGGCTCCGGCTTCTCTGTCTCACCTGTATCCCCATTGTAAAATATCACTCGCCGCTCGGCCATTACCTCATTTTGCAAAGCTTTTACATCTGCCACTGTATCCAACTGTTCAAGCTCATAAGGTGAAGACAAGAATAAAAACGTATAATCCCCCGTTGTTGCCATGTTACCATATTTCTGAATATAATATCTGCCTGAATATCCTTCCAGAGACGAAAGCGTAACCCATTGCATCCAATCATTCTTTTGCAGAATATCTTCTGTATTATTTTTCCAGTATTCTGTCCGAATACAGAGTACTTGACCGATTTCATAAAACAGATTATCTTCTACCTCGCTGTCATCGAATATATTGCCCTCTTTATCATACCATTCGACTTCAAAATATGGATCTCCTTCGGAGATTTTCTCTTCATCATACATGCTGATCTTTGCCAAATCCACTTCTGATGGCGCTGAAAGTATCTCTATACGCCCAATCTCTCTTAAAATCAACGGAGCTGTTTTCCATACTCCATCCGAATACTTCAGTTCATGTCCATTCTCTATACTATTCTGTGTCAATACAAAATTCGATTCTGTGGCTTTTTCACGATCGGCAATAATGTAGGCTCTGTCTGGCAAAAGTATGCCCGGAGTATTCCTATGTTCCGTCTGAAACTGCGTAGTGCCTGTAATTTTCCCATTAATCCGCAGGCAGCCCTCCCGATTCAGCACAAGAATTCCTTTCTCCTTTGCAGCATCCGTTTCTCCGGTAAAATCTCCGGTTATAACTGCATCGCATACACTATTCAAATCCAGACAGGCTCCGCTTTGTAATGTGACATTATACAGCATATCTATATCTGTCTTAGGAGACAGATACGCTCCATCTTTCAATACAATATTTCCCACTTCGTTTATTTCTGCCTCTTCCATAGATAGATTTTGAAGCGTTAAGTTTGTATTTTTATTTCCATATATCTGCTTTATCCCTGCTGATTGACTCGTCTCTCCTTTAATATTAATCTCTGCACGGTTATTATAACTCGTATAAATCCCTTCCCGAACTGTCGCCTTTGCATCGAGATTCAGCACGGCATCTGCTTTATAAGGAACATTGTTATCCCCTCCTGCTTCATGCCCCATATAAATTGCTTTAAACATTGTCTTTACATTAGAATTAATTACTGTTAAAGAAGCATTACTGCCAATCGTCGAATTTGGATAGCCTCCTGCACATACGGTAGGAAGAAGCTCCTCTTCAGAACCGCCCAGAGGGCCCAAATTGCCTCCGCTTCCATCCAGATAAGTATCCACATTGTCCATAGTCAGGCTATGTCCTGCGAGAAAGATTTCCCGATGCGGAACACTGCCTAATGCATCGGTTGACTCAAAAGTCAGTTTAATATCTCTAAAGCAGACATTATCTCCCCCAAGCTGAATCGGGCATCGAGCATTTAGACAGCCATTCACTGTACCTTTAATTAAAGTACCCGCCGGAATTGTAACCGGCTGCATTCTGCCGCTTTCTTCTGCCTGATCACTAATTGTAACAAGGGCGTCTACTATGATAGTACTTTTCTCTTGCTTCAGGGCAGTCATAAACTCTTCTCTTGATCTAACCGTAACTTCCTCTCCCTGCGCCTTCACTACCAGTGGCATCCGCATTCCCCCGAATAGTGCCGCCGCCGTGGCCAGCATAAATAAATATTTTTTGATTTTTCTTTTCATATACAAATCTCCTCTCATTTAACAAATCATACCTGATATATTTTAAGGTTTCATTAAACCTTGCCGTTTCCATACTTGTAAAAAACTGCCCGTATTTCTTTCTCTCTTTCTTTGGCATACTATCTATATATAAATTCGTGGTTTCAATAACCTTTTCCAGCATCTTAATCTTACCTCACATCCATCTCATAGAGTATTCTTTTTCACCGGTATTTTTATCTATACCCTCGGATTGAATCTGAAATTTTTCTCTTTGATAAAACTTTATTGCCCGCATATTTTTCTGGTATACATTCAAATACAGTTCCTTCTTAATACTCTTTACAAAATCCAGAAGCTGTTTGCCGATACCGCTGGATTGCACGGCATATCTGACAAAGATTCCTGCAATATAGCCGTCATTCATTCCGATAAAGCCTTGTATTTCGCCCTCATCTTCATAAACATACACTTCCGCCTGCGCAAGCATTTCTTTTACCGTCTCAAAGTTCTCCAGCCAGTATTGCGCCGCTATAAAGTCATGGGCTTTTCTATTGGTGTCAAGCCAGATATCCGCGACGCTTCCTATATCCGTTATCCGTAATCTCCGAATCATAACAAATCTACCCCTCCTTCTGGTACATGGACAGCAGTTTATCCAGATACACGGATTTAAACTGCTTACTTGCCAACGCCTGCTTTAGGGGCGGCAATTTCAGGATGGTTCCGAACACTGCTGCCATAGCTCTGTGATTGGCAAACGCCTGATTATCAAAAACCAGATTCTGCAGCGTCCCCTTCTCAATCGCCTGAAGCACAAAACGGTGGGTACTGTTCACCGGTGTGATCACCTGTATCGGTCTTCTTTCCAATTGAATCGCTTTTGTTGGGCAATTTCTCGCACATACGCCGCAGCCAAGGCAGATCTCCTCGTCAATGACCGGATGCTTCTCCTCCATAGAAATTGCCAGTATGGGACATACTTTTGCGCACTTTCCGCAGCCGATACACGTTTCCAAGGATACCTTCGGAATATAATTCGTAGTCGCTACCGGCTGCATGGGGCTGAACTTGCGCGCTGCCTGCAATGCCTCGCAGCAGCACCCACAGCAATTACAGATAAACGCCGGATGCTCTCTGACATTCTCCCCGATCTGCACCAGATTACTCTCGTAGGACAGCTCCAGAACCTCTTTCGCCTCTTCTTTGGAGATCAGTCTTGCGTAATCTCCATGCTCCGCAAGAGACCGCGCTACATTGTCAAAAGTCAGGCACACGTCCCACGGCGCATTGATCTCACAGGGATGTCCCGCATGGTACATCTTATGTCGGCAGTAACAAGTTCCGAGACCGATATATTTGGCTTCCTCCACAATATGGGTTGCCCGTTCATAATCTAATATATGATTTGTCTTGTCATTTGTCAGCACAGGCTCCTGTACATACACTCGCCCAAGCCTCGTCTCTGTGGCAAAGAACAGATCCTTTACGAAATCCTCTTCTACGTTCATATACTGATAATAGAGCTCACTTAGATATTTCTGATCGATATCCCCTCTTGTCCGCATCAGGGCAAACTCAATGAATCCCGCCATCGGAGGCGGCATTACAAACTGCCTTTCCCCGTGATAGTCAGAATCCACCAGAAGCGCTTTCTCGCAGAGGTGATCCAATAATTTTTCCGCTTTGGCTTCCGTCGTTCCCCATATCTTTGCCGCCCGCTTAAGGGTAAACGGACGGACCGGAAGCAGCGCCACCCATTTCGCTTCTTTCTCCGTATATAGTACCTGTAAGATCTTATACAATGTATCAGATGCAGGCGCGCCCTGCGTAAACCAGTTGATCCTCTCCTCTAAATTCTTATATGCGTCCTTCGTCGTCAGATGACCCATGCCATACCTCCTTAAATATCAATATCTGTTATGTACATCCTCCGCAAAGCAGAGAACGTCCTTTATCCGAAGTTCTCTTCCGTCATCCAGCACAGCCTTCCCGCTCATCCTGCCGAATACCTGATGCTGATCGGATTCAATGATAAAAGCATTAGTCTTTGCGGCTCGGTCAAGAACCGGAACAAAATCCATCTCAAACCTTCCGTCGCTGGACGTGAATCTCCACGGCTTCATATAACTATTCTCTGGAATATGGAATACCACGTCATCAAGCTTATGCCCAACGCCGTCGTAAAACAGCATATTTTCCGATGCCGCAGACGTATCTCCAAATCCGTAACCGATATTAAAACCAAATGGCTTTCCGTCAATCACCGTATTCCCGGATCCCCAGTACCAGCGGTTGTCATACGTCCACACGCCGCGCCCCCAGTCCAGAGTGCCAAAGTCCGTATCCTCATGAAAGAAATAGGTTTTCCCGGCATATTTCATGTATCCGGAAGCTGGCATACAGTTGATCTTCTGATTATAATAGAAAGCCCTCTTCCTTTCAAATGGTGTCGCAATGACCATCGTATCCATATCCGGCTGTTTCAGCGTGATATCGCAGGAAAATGTCTTTCCTTCGTAAAAATTTTTAAAGAAACAGCGGATGCGCCTCTCACCGTTTTTTACTGTGTACGCCATATGCAGACGCTTATCACGGTACTCAACGTCTCCTTCCTCCGATGTCTCCGGAAGCTTCATCTTTCCCATGGGGAACGCGTTCAGAATCGTCTCCGTATGCTCCCAGCCCTCTTCAAAATTCAGCAAAGATACGGACTGCAGTCCGATATATCCGTCGTCGGACAAAGTAAATGCTCCCGCAAAATCTTCGTTCAGGACAAGATAATAATCCCACTCTTTAATCCGAAACTTCGGTGCCTTGATCTGGTCTCTTTTGTACGACTGATAAAGCTTCCTCGACCATCCCGGCTCTCTTAAGCTTCCGTCAGGCATTAACAGATCCTGTTTGTTCGTTACCTCGTGATTCCTCATATGGCTTTTCCCTCTAATATCTCTTTGTAATCTTTATAGTTCTTCTTCAAAAGTTCCGGCGTGTCAAGGCCATACGGACACTTCGACTTGCACTGCCCGCATTCCAGACATCCTTCTATTTTTTTCATCTTTTCCTCGCTGTCAGTGTAAGCCCTTGCGGTGTCAAACAACCGTATGCCGTTGTCATATGCCTTCCGAAGTATCTTAGCTGCTTCTTCCTTACTGACACGCTGTATGGGCAGCGCGCCGAACCCATTCTTGTTCACAATGATCTTTGTTTTTCCTAATCTTACTTTGTCCATAACAAATCTCCTGTCTCATATTGAAAATATTTTCTGATTTCTTACCTCATTAGTTTCTTGTATATATTCAGATCCTCATCCTTGAACACATTAAACACTACCCGTTCAAGTCTGGACTTTGAAAGATAGCGGTCTACCGTCTCGACCGCGATCTGTGCTGCCAGCTTATTCGGAAAATGAAATTCTCCGGTAGAGATGCAGCAGAACGCTATAGACCAAAGTCTCTCCTTTTCCGCAAGAATCATACTGCTTAAATAACAAGACTGCAGTTGCTCCCTCTGCTTTTCCGTAACACTGATGCCTACGATCGGTCCTACCGTATGGATTACATGTTTTGCGGGAAGATTGTAACCCTTCGTTATCTTCGCCTTTCCCGTCGGCTCCTCGTGTCCCTGCCTGTCCATGATCTCAGCGCATTCATTGCGAAGCTGGATACCTGCCGCTGAGTGGATCGCATTGTCGATACACCCATGACACGGCACAAAGCAGCCCAGCATCTGACTGTTCGCGGCATTTACGATCGCATCAACCGAAAGCCTTGTAATATCTCCCTGCCAGATAGAGATTCTGTCTGCATTTTTAATCCCGCTGCAGGGATACTCATCCTCCACAACCGGAATATCTTTAAGTCTCACAATTCCCTTTTTCTTAAGTTCTTCCTTTAACAGCTCATCCTGAAGCTTTAAATATTCCGGCGACGCCTCCCCCGGCCAGCGCACATTCATAAGACTCCTTAGGAGATTGCGCTTCTCATGGTAATTCACCGGCTCCATGATCGATGCGTAACCGTCATTTTCCTTTTTCAGATAATTGATAAGGCTGCGGACCCTCTGTTCCCTTGTCATGACTTTTCCTTTCTGTTGCTCTTACATAATTTCCATATTTTTCCAGGATATAAAAAATATTTCGCCCCATGTTTTATAAGTCCTGAAGTCCCATTCATGCATGCAAGCATGAGTAAATGGGACTTTTTAATTTTGGCATCATATCATATTGATAATAAGTATAGCATAGCAGGAAAAAGATCAGCAATATATATTTTACCAACTCAGCCATAACTGCCATATGCTTTCTCCAAAGAGCGCCGAAACTGCCAGTCCTATACTTAAGAAAGGCCCCAGAGGAAAACGCTGCCCCTTATCCGCTTTCTTTTTTACAATCAGGAACAATGCGTATCCCCCCGCGGCGAATAACGCAAGCGCCGCTGAGACAACCGCGGCTTTCCATCCTAAAAATAACCCTGATGCCGCCATCAGTTTTATATCTCCTCCCCCGAATGCGCCGGGAACCATAAGTGTTAACATAACCATAGGCACGCTGATACACAGCGCGCCTGAAAGTCTCGATAAGATATCTGTATCCGGCGCGATCAATATTGCTGCCGCAGCCAGCACGGCAATGGCTATGTGGCAGCCGTCCTTTATCTCCATTCTCCTGATATCCTGACAGGAGACTACGATCAGAATGCTGAAAAAAACAAGTAATAAAACTTCCATAAACCTCCTTTATCTCCAGTCGTACTTTTCAAAGCATTTGTTCCAATAATAATTATTCCCGATAACGGCGGCAAAAGACAGTGCTAACAAGATTAAAAAGATAACGCTCCCTTTTCCCCTCCCAACACTTCCTTTTTCTTTCCGGCCATTGTCAATATCTTTCTTGTATCTTTTTTTTGTTTATGCTATAATTTTTCTGACGTACTAATCACAAAGGATAATACCTGAGTGAAAAGGCGGACGGATTCGAGATGATATTATTGCCGGGACATTTTTGCCTCCGGTTTAGAACCTGACGCCTTCTGTGTCAGGATTTTTTATTGGGAGAATTATGGATAGATACATCAAACTGATTGACAAATTATACCAGAAGCATACCCTTTCCGACGCGGAATGGACTTCTCTGATCGCCAGCCGGACACCGGAACTTTCTGAATATCTGTTTTCACTGGCGCGGGATGTTCGGGAGCGATATTACGGAAAAGATATCTATGTGCGGGGACTGATCGAATTTTCCAATTACTGCAAAAACGACTGTCTCTACTGCGGTATCCGCAGAAGCAACCGCAATGTTCACCGATACCGTCTGGAGGAAGACATGATACTTTCCTGCTGCCGGGAGGGGTATGAACTCGGGTTCCGCACTTTCGTCCTGCAGAGCGGCGAAGACGCTTCCTATACAGAAGACCGGCTGGCGAACCTTATCCGAAAGATCCGCAGGAATTTCCCGGACTGCGCGATCACACTTTCTGTCGGGGAATGGGAAAGATCAAGTTATCAGGCTTTTTTTGACGCAGGAGCCGACCGTTATCTTCTGCGCCACGAAACGTATAATGATAAACACTACTCCATGCTGCACCCCGCCTCACTAAGCGCAAAAAAACGCAGGCAATGCCTCTGGGAACTAAAGGAGATCGGCTATCAGGTGGGAACCGGATTTATGGTAGGGGCGCCTTTTCAGACAGCACAGCTTCTGTCAGAAGATATGCTTTTTCTAGAGGAACTGAATCCCCAGATGGTAGGGATTGGACCATTCATTCCCCACCATAACACTCCTTTTAAGGACGAAGCAGCCGGGACGCTGGAACTGACGCTTTTCCTTCTCGGCTGCATCCGCCTAATGCTTCCGAAGGTTCTCCTTCCTTCCACTACGGCCCTTGGAACTATCCATCCAAAAGGCCGGGAGCTTGGTATCCTGTCAGGCGCTAATGTCGTGATGCCGAACCTCTCTCCCACAGAGGTAAGAAAGGATTATCTTCTCTACGACAATAAGATCTGTACCGGGGACGAATCGGCACAATGCCGGCGATGCCTTGAGCAGAGAATGGAGTCCATCGGATATCGGATCGTGACTGCAAGAGGTGATTCCCTGAATATATAAAAACGGCGACACGGTCCAAAGCATCCGTCTGACACAATACAACAATCAGAATAAAGAAAACTTTAAAACACATAATCTAAAAGGAGGTACTATATGTACGACGTAAATTCAAAACATGCTGATGATTTTATCAGCCATGAAGAAATTCTCGAAACCCTGACTTACGCAGATGAGAACAAAGACAATCTGGAATTAGTGAAATCTATCATTAAAAAAGCAGAAAACAGAAAAGGCTTAAGCCACAGAGAGGCTTCGGTATTATTAGCCTGTGACAATCCTGAATTAAATGAAAAGATCTTCCGCCTCGCAGAGCAGATTAAAAAAGATTTTTACGGCAACCGAATCGTGCTTTTCGCACCGCTCTATCTTTCCAATTACTGTATCAACGGCTGCACCTATTGCCCGTATCATGCGACAAACAAGCATATTTTGCGCAAGCAGTTATCTCAGGAGGATATACGCCGGGAGGTTATCGCGCTTCAGGATATGGGCCATAAGCGTCTGGCTCTGGAAGCGGGCGAGGATCCGGTACATAACACGATGGAATATTATCTGGACAGTATTAAGACTGTCTATGATATCAAACATAAAAACGGCGCGATCCGGCGTGTCAACATCAACATTGCCGCAACGACCGTTGATAACTACCGTTTGCTCAAGGAAGCGGAAATCGGAACTTATATTCTGTTTCAGGAGACTTACCACAAGGAAAGCTACCTAAAGCTTCATCCGACAGGACCGAAGCATGATTATGACTATCACACAGAGGCTATGGACCGCGCTATGGAAGGCGGCATTGACGATGTTGGAATCGGCGTTCTCTTCGGACTTGATAAGTACCGATATGAATTTGCCGGACTTCTCATGCACGCAGAACACTTAGAAGCTGCCTTCGGTGTAGGTCCGCACACGATCAGCGTTCCAAGATTGCGCAACGCAGACGATATCGATGCAAGTACATTTACCAACGGAATCGACGACGATACATTCGCAAAAATCGTTGCCTGTATCCGAATCGCCGTACCTTACACCGGCATGATCATTTCTACAAGAGAAAGCCAGAAAACACGAGAGAGGGTACTTCATCTTGGTATCTCCCAGATTAGCGGCGGTTCCAAAACAAGTGTCGGCGGCTACTGCGAACCAGAGCCGGAGGATGCAAAATCCGAGCAGTTCGATGTCATTGATGGGCGTACCCTTGACGAGGTCGTGCACTGGCTGATGGAGATGGATTATATTCCCAGCTTCTGCACCGCATGCTACCGTGAAGGCAGAACCGGCGATCGCTTTATGTCGCTGTGCAAAAAAGGACAGATTCAAAACTGCTGCCATCCAAATGCTCTGATGACTCTTGAGGAATACCTGATGGACTATGCTTCACCGGAAACAAAGGCGCTTGGAGATAAACTGATCGATAAAGAAGTATGGAACGTCCCAAATGAGAAAGCGCGGCAGGTGGTGCTTGAGAATCTGAAACTGATTCGCGAAAATAATAGGAGGGATTTCCGATTTTAATAAGGAGGCTTTTATGAGTATGAATAATACACCGGCGGCGGAGAGGGTGCATATTGGAATTTTCGGCAGGCGTAATGTGGGGAAATCCAGTATCATTAATGCTTTAACCGGACAGGATCTGGCAATTGTGTCTGACAGGAAGGGAACGACTACAGATCCTGTTTTGAAGGCAATGGAGCTTCTTCCTCTCGGGCCTGTTGTGATGATCGATACACCGGGACTGGATGACGAGGGGGAACTTGGAAGGTTTCGGATTCAGAAGGCTTATCAGATACTGAATAAGACGGATATTGCTCTGCTGGTTCTTGACGGTACTGTTGGTATGACAGATGCGGATAAAAAAATTTTGGAGCGAATCAAAGCGAAACATATCCCTTATCTGATTGTGATGAATAAAGCTGATCTTCTTTCTGACTTTCAACACAAGGAAAATGACAAGGATTGTCTGTGGGTAAGCGCTCGTAACCGAACGCAGATTCATGAATTGAAGGAACGAATCGCGCACCTTGTTCCTTCTGATGAGCCAGACCGTTATATTGTGCGTGATCTGGTCTCTCCGTTAGATTTGGTTGTGCTTGTAGTTCCTATTGACAAAGCTGCTCCAAAGGGACGGCTGATCCTGCCGCAGCAACAGACAATCCGCGATCTTCTTGAAGCAGGCGCAGCCTCTGTTGTTGTACGTGATATGGAACTTGAAGATATGTTGAAAAAGCTTGAGACCGCTCCCGCTCTTGTTATTACAGACAGTCAGGCATTCAGAACAGTCGCACAGATTGTTCCAAAGAATGTCCCGCTAACATCTTTCTCTATTCTTTTTGCAAGATATAAGGGAAATCTTGATACGCTTGTAAATGGTGCAAAGCATATTGACAACCTGCAAGACGGCGATACGATCCTTATCTCTGAGGGGTGTACTCATCATCGCCAGTGTGATGATATTGGCACTGTCAAGCTGCCGAACTGGCTGAAAGAACACACCGGGAAAGCTTTAAATTTTGAATTCACCAACGGAACAGAATTTCCGTCTGAGCTTAACAAGTACCGCCTTATTGTCCACTGCGGCGGCTGTACGCTCAATGAACGCGAGATAAAATACCGTATGAAATGTGCACAGGACAGCGGCATCCCTATGACAAATTATGGGACTGTAATTGCATATATGAATGGGATATTAGAGAGAAGCCTTGAGATTTTCCATACCTTGCTCTAATAAACATCAAACGCGCCGCCAAATACCATGCTCCCCATCATCAGAAGCATCCCGATCACCACGCATCCTACTGCCGTCATGATCATCACAGTTAGCGTCCGCTGCTTTTCTTTCGGGAACAATCCTTTTATTAATTCCATGAAAGAGCATAGTATAGAACATATTTCCTGTCTCCATCAGCACATATCCCATAGCTATGCCTAAGAAAAATGTAGGAAAAAACCGCCAGATACTGCCGTGAAATGCACCGAACACTGCTGCTGTGACAAGGATTGTGATCCATTTATTCTGTTCCGGCTTAAAAATGCTGTTGAAGAACACACCCCGGAATACTGCTTCCTCACAGATTGCCGGAGCTATTACTACCACCGCAAAAGCAACAACAAACGGAACACTCCTGATCGCACTGCTGATCCCCTCGCTCACCTCTGCCATTTCCTTCGGAAACAGAAGAAGCATGATCATAGCAACTATCATCATAACAAATAACGTGCCAAGCCACAATACAAACGTCCCGAATACCTGACACGCTTTTGGCCGCCTGACTGGAAACACCTTCTTAAAGTCGCCGCCGAAGACAAACACAACACCAACTGCCAGCGCAAGCAGTATCAACTCGCTAAGCAGTGTTCCGAAAAAACCAAACCACCGCCCCAGATATCCTGCAATAAAAAAAATATCAATCGCTGCCAGAATGATCAGAATAATGCCATGATACACCTTCAGCTTATTTTTAGTCATACCCTTATCCTTTCCATAATCTCGCCGATAGGAGCCGATACCGTAAGCCCGGCTCCTACTTCCCTTGCTGCCTTGCTCTTGTTGATCACTGCAAGATGCTTTCCTCTGAAATAATCAATAAATCCTGCTGCCGGATACACGACAAGCGAAGTTCCTCCGATCAGAAGCATATCTGCCTCACTGATCGCACGTATGCTCCTGCTGATAATATCAGAATCTAATCCTTCCTCATAGAGTACTACATCCGGCTTGATCGTTCCGCCGCAGGAGCATTTTGGAATCCCTTTACTCATTTTTACATAAGAAGCGTCATAAAACTTCCTGCAGCTCTGGCAATAATTGCGGTGGATACTTCCGTGGAGCTCCAACACATTCTTACTCCCTGCCGCCTGATGAAGTCCGTCGATGTTCTGGGTTATAACAGCAGAAAGCTTTCCTGCTTTTTCAAGCTCTGCCAGCTTTTTATGCGCCGCATTTGGCTTCGCGTCAAGGAACATCATCTTTTCCTTATAGAACTCATAAAAGCTTTCTGTCCTGCTTACAAAAAAAGTATGGCTCACAATCTGTTCCGGAGAATATTTATATTTCTGCTGATACAATCCATCCGCACTCCTGAAATCCGGGATATTGCTCTCTGTAGACACCCCGGCTCCCCCGAAAAATACGATTCTGCTGCTGTCATCAATCATTTCCTGTAAGGTCTTTACTTCCTGCTCATACATAACCTTCTTGCCTCCCGTCCCAATCTGATATACGATAAGTAATATCAGGACTTCTCATCCTGCCTGAATATGATTTACAAATATATCAACTCTGTTCACTGTATTCTTTGAAAAAACTTGTCAGGGCATCTAATGTCTTGAAAAGAACCGGAAGCTCATCCTCTCCTAATCTCTCACGGATTGCCATCGTCATCTTATGATGATAATCGGCGTGATGGTTATATGCCTTCGCACCCTTCTCAGTAAGTCTGACATAAACGACTCTTCTATCCTCTTCACTCCGATAGCGCTGCACATATTTTTTTCTCACGAGGCTGTTCATGGCAGTTGTCAGCGAACCCACTGTAATGCCAAGACGCTTGGCTATAAAAGACATATTATGGCCGTTACCAAGCCCGATCGCCTCTATGACATGCATATCATTGTTCGTAATATCCTTAAATTCCTCTGTAATGATTGCCTTTCCCTCTAAGTCCCAGATTTCATTAATCAGATTTACCAGAATATAATTGATTTTTCTATATGCGTTATCCATACCGCAATCCTTTCATATTTTCCGTTGCCCTAAAGACATTATATCCTTTTTTTCTTCAAATGCATATCGTTTCTTATATTTTACAGCAATTTTTTCAAATCTTCTAGTACTTCTTTTACCGTCTCTATCCTATTAGCCTTATAAGCATTGGCGCCGCAGAAGAGGAGCGCTTTCTTAGTCTCTCCCTTTGCTGCATGGATCAGGGCATCCGTAATACAATATGGTATATTGGCAGGATCACACCTGTTAAGACACCGATGGCATGGGCTGTGGAAAATTCGCTCGCCATTCTCCACTTTTTTTATCATCTCGTTGTTAATGGCTCTCCCAGGCATCCCCACCGGGCTTTTTACGATTATGATGTCTTCTTTCGACGCATTGATATAGCTTTCTTTATAACGGATATCCGCGTCACATTCCTCTGTAGTCACAAATCTGGTTGCCACCTGTACGGCATCCACTCCAAGAGAAAGTGCAGCTTTCACCGCCTCCGGCGTATCAATTCCGCCGCCGAGAGCGGTAGGAATCCTTGTCCCGTATTTCTCTTCAAAATCTTTAACTACAGCAAGAATCCGCTTTACTTCCCCGGCATATACTGCCGGATCCTCGAATTTTTCAAGCTTCTCCCTTGCAAATCCAAGATGGCCGCCTGCCTGCGGTCCCTCGATGACAAGCAGATCCGGAATTTTTCTGTATTTTTTATCCCAGAATTTCAGGATAACCTTTGCAGATTTTTCCGTGGAGACGATTGGGGCAAGCTTTACGTCCGCATCCTTTACAATCCCCGGAAGATCTGTAGGAAGTCCCGCTCCTGATACGATCAGGTCTGCCCCGGCCTTTACTGCTGCTCTTACATATTCCTCATAATGGCGCATAGCTACCATTAGATTGAATCCAATGATACCCTCTGGCGCAATCCGGCGCGCTTTTTTATATTCTTTTTCTATCGCTCTTAGGTTCGCCGCTTTTGTATCTGTATCAAAATCCGGCTCCTTAAAACCAATCTGGGCGGCAGAGATCATCCCTATGCCGCCCTCTAAAGCAACTGCCCCGGCAAGGCGCCCCAGACTGATTCCGATTCCCATACCGCCTTGAATAATCGGCACTTTTGCTTCTATATTTCCCATTTTCAGTGGTTTCATTCTTTTTTCTCCTGCTGCTGGCATTTGTTTACATTCTGCGAAAACGCATATAGCGATGACTACTAAGCTCCTGATGGCTTTTTGTCATATACTCAGCCAAAAACCTTACAATCTCTGACTCCATAGATTCTGTTACCTGTATAAGATTCTCGGCCTTGAAATCCTGTGGTTCATCGAATACCTTCTCCACGATTCCAAGCTTATAAAGATCCTTCGCAGTCAGCTTCATCACCTCTGCAGCTTCCTTTGCTTTGCTGCTGTCTTTCCAGAGAATACTTGCAAACCCCTCTGGCGAAAGAATGGAGTATACGGAATTTTCAAGCATCCACACTTCATCTGCCGTCGCCATAGCAAGAGCGCCGCCGCTGCCTCCTTCTCCGATAATCACTGAGAGCACCGGAACCTTAAGATCCGACATCTCATAGATATTTCTGGCTATCGCTTCACCCTGTCCCCGCTCTTCTGCCTCCAAACCGCAAAAAGCTCCGGGAGTATCTACGAAACATATGACCGGACGGCCGAATTTCTCCGCCTGCTTCATCAGACGCAGCGCTTTTCGGTATCCTTCTGGAGAAGGCATACCAAAATTACGTTCGATATTCTCCTTCGTATTCGTCCCCTTCGCCTGCGCGACCACCGTAACAGGGATGCCGTGAAACCTCGCCACACCGCCGATGATGGCACGGTCATCCTTAAACAGACGGTCTCCGTGAAATTCTGTAAAATCTGTAAATAAACGCTCGATATAGTCACTCCCAACCGGACGATCCTGCATACGTGAAAGCAATACACGCTCCCATGAGGATAAGCCCCCTCTTGTTCCATCTGTCTTCATCGCCTCTGCTTTATACGCATCTGACTTTTTCGTTATTTTTAATATGTCCTGTATTTTTTCTGCCTCATACCCGCTGTCCGCATGGAGCTTTAAAAGCTTCGACAGCGTTTGCCTAAGCTCGCTTCTTTCTATGATACCATCGATAAAACCATGCTCCAGCAAAAATTCTGACCGCTGAAAGCCCTTCGGGAGCTTCTGCCCAATGGTCTGCTCGATCACTCTCGGCCCGGCAAATCCAATCAATGCTTTCGGCTCTGCAAGGATAATATCACCCAACATGGCAAAGCTTGCAGTTACTCCGCCGGTTGTGGGATCTGTAAGGATGCTGATATAAAGAAGTCCGGCATCACTGTGACGTTTTAATGCCGCTGACGTCTTTACCATCTGCATAAGGGAAGTGATTCCTTCCTGCATTCTGGCTCCGCCGGAACATGCAAAAAGAATCACAGGAAGGTGTTCTTTCGTGGCACGCTCTACCGCTCGGGTAATCTTCTCACCCACCGCCTCTCCCATGCTCGCCATGAGAAATCTTCCGTCGCAGACACCAATTACTGTCTCCACACCGTCTATCTTTGCCTTCCCGGTAATCACCGCTTCATCAAGCCCGGTTTTTTCCTGAAGCCCGGAAAGCTTCTCCAAATATCCTTTATATTCAAGGGGATTCTTCGTCCCCAGACCTTTATCCCATTCTTCAAAGGTGGGATATCCGTTGTAGGGGAACGTCCCCACGGTAATGTTGTTGTCATCCCACTCGCTTTCGTTGAACTGCTCTTCCATGGTTTTCAGAATGGGATGGAC
>OFFJ01001447.1_pt1 | contig 17392 bp, 14 predicted proteins | sample 1521261 | NCBI WGS metagenome assembly OFFJ01 (sample SAMEA3504122, study PRJEB24116) | mouse gut metagenome | biome: mouse gut; feature: mouse-associated habitat; material: faeces | place: Denmark | collected 2011 | reverse complement strand
GCCGCATAAAGGGCCCTCATATATTTCCGGCACAGCCTGCGGGCGGAATCCCGGTTCACGCTGCCCGGCATCTGGGGAGGGATAAAGGTGACGCCGCCGAAACGGCTATGTGCGATTTCCTGATTTTCAGTTACATACCTGTATTCCCCGTCCCTGTTCTCGAAAATGACGTCTTTCCCGGACTTCCCTATTTCCCACCGTCCGTCGGTAGAGCAATCAATATATAAATGTGTATTATAAAAGACCACTTTTTCATCCGTCTTGACAATCTTCGGATACAGCTTTCCGTCCAATAGTATACTGAACGTAACGTTATTTCCATCCGTTTCGCAGAAGACATGCTCCTGATCATCCCCGTCACACTCGGGGTATAGCACGTCCTGTTCCTCCGCGTAACGATCCAAGCCCCATGAGTATCCATACATTCCGATATGGAGCTGATTTTCCTTCACTTCCACCAGGCCCCTGGAGTTAGAACCGTAGCAAAAAGGCGAACTATTACCACTCATCCGCAGCCCAAAGAAATATACCGTCGTATTGTATCCGTCCTTTTTCGCGCATACCCGGACAGGATATTCATCCTCAATATAATCGTCCATATCATCAGGCCTGACAGGCTCTATGACAATACGCTCGGTTTCTAAAATAGACACTTCTGAAATATCCGTGTATCTGCTTCCCTTATAATCGATCTCTCTGACCGCAGCCCCATGCTTGGTACAGCAATACAGCAGTCCTGCAATGATGTTCACTTCATCCTCACAGAAGCTATAGAAATCCTCCCCGATTCCGTCGCATATCCGCAATTTGTATGCTCCCGGCAGCACCGCTTCGGACGCCCTGCAGCCCTGGCCCCATGTTTTCCGTTCCGTTACCTCCCTGTAAAACTCCTCGAAGCCGCCGGCTACTTCCATACAGATTGCGGCGCCCGGTGCATCCCCGGTCTCCTGGCAGGAAAAAATCGAAACATTGTACTGTCTGATTGTGCCTTCCATCGTATCGTCTCCTCCTCTGACATATTTTCATGCCCAATCCCATTTCTATCTTATCAAACAGCATAGATAAATACAACTAATAGTTTAATATTTTACCCGTCTCAATACTCCCTGTCCGCCATTTCCCGGGTATGATTGAAGGAAGCCGCCGCCTCAAGGCTTACTTCCATCTCTTCCACATTGTCGAAAGCCCAGTTAAACGCGTTCCGGATATCGGCAGGCATTTCCATTTCCTCATTCAGGTTCTTCACCACCCGGCGCGGGCTGTCGCACCCGCGCTTGCAGTACCGCTTGAAATCCTCCAAAACCTCCTCGTAGTTTTTCCCCTGTTTTTTGTGGAAGGTAGGATGCAGGCGGAACGCCCCTCCCACATCCCCCAGGAACTGTTCCCGGAATTTTTTATCCAGGCGCAGATAGTCAAAGCAGTAACGGGTCCCTGCCTTCTCATAAGCCTCCTTCAGGGCCTTTCCCACATCCGGCCGCTTCCCCGCCCTCTCATACAGTTCCCTGTAGTTCTCTTTCCCCGCAAGGAAGAAGACACATCCGCTCACTGTGTGTATGGCCAGGGGAATATAGAGATAGGGCGGCCGCTCCCTGTCCTGCTCCAGGCTCTCCCGAAGTTTGTCGGCCTGCTGCGGAGTCACATCCAGCACGCAGAATCCCTGGCCTTCCATATGCCAGACCCCGCTGCCCTCCCCGCCCGTCTGTGCCTTCCTGCAGAACTCATAGCCCTCCCGGCTGTCGCAGTACGCCTCGAAGAGCCGCAGGGAAAAGTCCTGCTTCCGGGGCTCCTTTCCGGACTTTCTTGCCCCCTCCTGCCCTCTGGCGGGATATCCGCTGTCCTGCAGCCAGGTCTTGATCTTAATGTGGAGCGCCATCTGCTCCAGACGGGCGGTCAGCCAGGGCAGATAGTCCTCCTTCTCCTCATCTTCCCCGTTTTTCACAGAGATCTCCAGATGCTGCAGCCGTCCGGCAATTTCCGTCCCTCCGGCATCCCGTTCCTCCCGTATCAGCCTCGCAAGCTCAGTCAGCTTCTTTCCCACATTGGCCTTGATGCGGATGTCTTCGCTCTGGCCGGCATCCGGATTCCCTGCAGGTTTCCCGTCCCCCGGCGCCTGCGCCCTCTCCGGGGACTCCCCGTTTCCTGCCTTCCCCGGCTTCACCACGCCCGACTCCAACAGCAGCGTTTCCAACCACAAATGTCCGTCCGTCATGCTGTTATCCTTATAATAGATGTCCCGTTCAGCCAGGTACTCCGTCAGCCACAGATAATAGTCCGTGTCCGTGATCAGCCCCGCCATATAACCGGCATCGTTCCGCCAAAGCTCCTCCCAGAAGTCACGGCGTTCCTTCTTGTCCTTCCCCGGCACATCCCTTAGAAGCACGTCTTTGGTTTTGTCCTGATTCCTGGCTCTGGCCCAGTCCGAGTATTCCTCCATTCCCATCACTTTTCCCAGCAGCTCCTTGATTCGGGACTCGTCCCGGGTCCGTATGGGTTTCTCCGCCAAAAGCCATGGAAGTTTCTCCCAAAAGTCCCGGCCTTTCCCCGGAGCCTCCTCCAACAGCCTGCTCCATTCCGGATCCTCCCTCACAGCCTCTTCCAACAATTCCCTGATTGGAGACCTGCCCTTCGACTGCAGGTGATTCTTACGGCTATACTCCGAAAGCGACTTGTCAAGGCACTTCAGCAGCCCCGAAACATTCTCCGCCCAAAAAGCCCTGTAGAGGAAAGCCCTCTCACGTTGGTCTTCGCATTTGACCTGGTAATCGTAGATAATATCATTGTAAAAAGTCTCACGGATACTGTTCACTGATTTTTCTTCCATTGCAGCCCCCTCTCACAGCGTTCCGCCTGCCGGCAGGGACCGTCATAGATACGGCTGTACACGTCCAATACCTTATCGGTATCCGCCATAGGGGAGAGTTCCCTATCAAGCAGATACAGATCCACGATCACCTCCAGTTCCTGCGAAAAGTCCCGCAGAACCTCAGGTCCGGCCTTCTCAAAGAGAGCCGCAAACCTCCGGCAGGCTTCCAGATACTCGGCCCTGCATGCAAAGCCTAAGGCAAGCCCGGCCAGGTAATCCCTCCGCTCGTACTCCTCTGCCATCCGCTCCAACTCGGCGGCCTCAAATGCGGCTTTGGTTTCGAAATCAGGGAAGGGGTAAGGGTCATCGTCCTCATCATAATCCGCATAGGCATCATAATCGTCATAGGCATCATAATCCTCATAGGCATCCCCGTAGTCGTCATCGCCGTCCGGGCCGCCTTCGGCTCCCTCCGCAGAGACATCTGTGTTTTCCCTGTTTTCGCAGCACACAGAGCCGTCCATTCCGTCCTCGCCGCTGCCATTCTCCGTCTGCACCGCTTTTTCCGCCCGGACTGCCCCTTCCTCCAGAGTCGTGTCTTTGTCCGAAGCCGTTCCTTCGCCCACGCTTATCGCTTTGTCCGGGGCCGTTTCTTCGCCGGAGCTTATCGCTTTGTCCGGGGCTGTTCCTTCTCCCGATTCCGCCGCTTCGTCCCGGGCGATCCCCTCGCCCCTTCCTTTCCGGCAGGAACCCGAATGATGCCTGATGAAGATGCGTTTCATGTTGCCCTCATTGGTCATGGAATTAAGTCTGGTATTCGGCAGCCTCCACCAGGGACTCATAGCGCTATCGTCGGACTCTCTCTCCGGATCAACAATGGTTTTATAGAGATGGAAGCCGAAGTGTGTGTCATAGCCCTCGTAGAGTTCATTCGTTTTGCTGCCGTCCGGACCGGCCATGACGCACCATCTCCTGGAAATCCGCCTGGCCTGTTCCAGAAGGAAAGCAAAATCCGTCCGCTCCTTCGACACAAAGCCGTAAGGATAGGCACGTGCATACGCCCCCTCGTACAGACTGCACCGCATGACCAGGTAGAAGTAGAGTCCATACAGCTCCCGCCGCTCCCTAAGATAGGGTTCCGCCAGGCTCTCTCCTGTAGCCGGATCCCTGTCCATATACGTCTGCAGCTTCTCCGCCCAGCCGCCCATGAGTTCTCCCACCAGAACGCAGAGCTTCTCCTGGCTAAAGTTTCCCTTCCCGTCCGTGATCTGCGGCCGGAAGGAGTATCCATGCCCCTTCATATGGCCTGTCAGCCTCTCTGTCACCTCCTGGAGGCACAGCAGATTCTTTTGGTAATTTCCCCAGTTTCCCTCCAATATTCTCATCCTTTTCTTACCTCTCCTCTCCTGAAATCGGGAATATATGTGTGCCCTGTATAAAACAATCCGGCGGATTCCCGCAAGACGTCCCGCTACATCTTGCGGAATCCTGTATGGGCTGTCACAGTCAGAAGCCGGACCATTCAGCCGGCAGATACGGCTCCACCCACATCGTATACAGATACACCGCCGACGCGTTTATCTCCTCCATGGCATGGGCCATCCGTTCCTCGCAGATGTTCTTCTCCAGAAGCTCCCGGAAATCCCGGAAGGGCGTCTGGGCTGCCAGCGCACGCAGGGACTGGGGGCTGCAGTCATATTCAGGCAAAAATACCTGGCTGCGGACAGCTCTCGGGGCAAGTCCTTCCCTGCCGGGATCCGGCACATCCTCCGGATACGCTCCGGCCAGGGCGAGATAATGCCCATAAGGATCCGGATACCATCCCCCTTCCTCCATCAGCTTCCGTCCCCCCAAACCGGGACAATACTTACCCAGGATCTCCCTGAACTGTCGTGCGCTGTCCGCCTGCGTCCCTCCCTGTTCTTCCAGACAGCAGCAGAGGGCATCCATGCAGCGGAGGATATGGTCCAGACGGCCAAATTCCTGCTGCGCGGCAATATAGCGCCTTAGGATATCCGCCAGGGCCTCCCCCAGAGGCCATGAGCCGTCGCGGCTCTTCAGGAAGCGCTGTCCGAACAGTCGGAAATCTGTATGGGACGCTCCCGGCATCCCCTCCTCCCCGGAAGTAAATTCCGCCAGGGCATCCAGATACTGTCCCAGGGTCATCCTCATGCAGTGGCAGATATCTTTGTTCTTCCCCCTGCCCTTCGCATGGTCCAGCAGCATCAGCCCCAGCAAAATGACGGCATTGACCGTGCCGGCGCGCCAGAGGAGCCGGCAGGGATGATCGGAGTCCTCCGCAGACAGCACCATTTCCGGCTGATCCCGCATACGGCAGGCGGTATCGTAGATTATCGCCAGCCTGAAGGTCTGACAGAAGCCATGATAAGTATCCACGTCCACAGAGGGATGCTCCCAGAACCTCCCTGTCAGTTCATTCATGGCATCCAAGTCTTCCGCTCCGCAGAAAAAATACCCGGCGGGGATTTCGGAAAATTTCTGCACCATCCGGACGGCGGCTTCCGGCGAGGATGCCCGGGATTCTGCCGCATATTGAAGCCGCTCCTCCAGTGTCAAAAGATCTCTTTCCTGTTTTTCCATATTTTCACCTTTCTGCCCGTTATCGACGGGCTTTGATTTTAATGTTTGCTTCTCCCTGTTGCTGAATATGATGCCCGTTCCATCCCCGTCCCGGCGGCAGTCACCGGCCTCATCCTCATACGGGAAATCCTCCGGAAACTCCGATCCGTATTCCCAGGAACCGGCCCTCTGCATCTTTTTCCTGCTCTCTGCCATCTTAGCATACGCTAAAGAATAATACAACTTACAGCATAGGTAGTAATACAATATATCTTCTCCGGCCGGAAGCCATGGCAGAAGCCGCCGTGATGGAACGGCCCCTTGCCCAGGCGCTTCCGGAATTCCCGATACATCCAAATACGTTATAAACCATCGCTTCCAAATACCGCTTCGCTCTCATCAACAGCCTGCTCCAACGTTTCCGTCAGACTGCGGTAAGCATCATCTCCATTCAGCTCGTACTTTACAGCCTTCCGCGGCTCGCTGCCCCGGGTGAAGAGGAACAGGCTGTCTAAGGGGAGGTTTAATACCGTGGAAACCTGGCAGTTGAACTTTTCCGCAAAATACCTTGCCGTCCGGGTGTCTGTCCCCCCCAGGTACAGGCAATGATCACAGTTATTGATGATGGTCTGGGCCTTTGACTCTCCGTAGAGGCCCTCCAACTGGGAGAGGCTCTGTACGATCAGGCTGACATAAATCTCCCGGGAACGGATCACGGAGATGATCTTGTCGAAATCAGGAATCAAGGTGTTGGTGCTGAAATCGTCCAGGATCAAGCGCACCGGGATGGGAAGCCGGCTGTCCGGCTGCCTGTCCGCAGCAGCCATAAGATACTGCAGCGCCTGGGTATAGAACAGGTTGATCAGGGCATCCTGGCTGCGGTCGGAGTCGCTGACGGACAGGAACAGAACCGTCTTTCCCCTAAGGAATGCCCCCAGGTCCACCTGGCGCTGCATCCGGAACATCCGTTTCATGCCGGAGTAAGACACCGCATCCAGGTGCTGTGCCAGGATCCCCTTGATACTGGCGTCCATCCTGTCCGCCTTTGTATTCTGCTGCACCATCCTGAATTTCCGCGCAAAGGCGCAGTCCGGGTGCGCAATGCATTCCTCCGCCACCACATTGTCCAGATCGGCAGTCCCCATCTTCGTAAGGAAGGTATACGCCTGGTACAGGTCATGCTGCTTCCGGGGCAGCCGGTTCAGGACGAAAAGGAGGATGGCCTCCAGGTACATCTGGGCAGCCATGTCCCAGAAAGGCTCTTTGTGGTTATTGCACGGGCAGATAGCCTGCGCCACCTTCTTGATGTCCTGCTCATTGTAGTAGTCGCCCTCCCGGTTGGCCTCGCTGTCCCGGCATTTCCGGATATAAGTCAGGGGATTGTAACCCCAGGGAGTGGCGGCCGTGTCGGTAAAGTCCAGGTGCATGACCGTGTAGCCCTGCTTTTCCAGATGTCTGCCGTAGAGCCTGCGCAGGTTCCCCTTGGTGTCGGCCACAATGAGGCTGTCCTGGGTATGGAGGATGTTGGGCACCACATAGCCCCTGGTTTTTCCGCCGCCGGAAGGCCCCACCACCAGGTCGTTGTTGTTAATCCCCGTGACCCAGGTGTCGTTGCTGACAGAGACACCCTTTGCAAGAATACGATTGGATCTGACGTTGTGAAACATGTTTTCTTCTCCCTTCTGAAATTCCTCTGTGGATTTTTCCATTTGATACAGGCTTTCGCCGGTTCCCTCCATGGCCTAACAGCCCTCTGCCAGGCTCGTGATAATATGGTCCGCCAGGCCGAATTCCAAGGCCTCCTCCGCCCGGAAATAGCTGTCCGTGGCGGTTTTGGCCAGAACCTCCTCCAGGCTTTTGCCGGAGTGTTCCGAGATGACCCTGGCAATAATCTGCCGGGTCTCCATCAGGTCATCGCTGACCGCTTTCAGTTTCAGGGCGCTGCCGCCGGTCTGAACGATCAGCGGGTCATGGATCATGATGCGGCTGTGGGGCAGCATGTCCCGCCTGCTCCCTGATACAAAAAGCAGCGCCGCCATGGAAGCCGCCAGCCCCACACAGACCGTGCGGATGGGGCAGCTCACCGCCTGCATCACGTCGTAGAGAGCCATGCCGCTGTCTACGCTGCCGCCGGGGCTGTTGATAAAAAGGGTGATCTGTCCCTCCGGGTCCTGCCGCTGCAGGTAGCGCAGCTGGCGGACCAGAGCGTTTACCGAGGCTGCGTCCACTTCTCCCACCAGCTCCACCTCCCGGTGGGACAGCATCTCATCCTGGATGGGAATGAGATCGTAGCCGTGGGATGATTCCCTGATGATTCTTGCTTCGTTTGAAATGTACATAAAGCTGTTTCCTCCTATATATATAGTCCTGCGCGGCGGCAGTGCGCCTTTGCGACTTTACCGTTCAGCCATTAATACTTGACACTTCCGCGGCTGTAATACCATTCTATCAGGTGCCGATTCCGGCATTTGTAAAAATTACGATATAACCAAATATAGCATACAGCATAGAAAAATAATGCCTTGCGCACATTACACAAAATCTCATCTTTTAGTATGATTGGGATATACTATAAGCATTGGAGGGATTCTATGGTGCGGCGGACATTGGGCAGGCGTATCCGGGAAGAACGTCTGAAACTGAATCTTACACAGGAGAAGTTAGCGGAAGAGGTAAACCTCTCCATGGCATATATCGGGCAGATTGAACGCGGGGAGCGCAGTCTGACCCTGGATAATCTGGTGGCGGTGGCCAACCGGTTAGGCGTTACAGTGGATTACCTGCTTTCTGATTCCGTTAATCCGGATGAGGATGCGGAATATTTGATTTTACGTCAACTTCTGACCGGCAGGTCAAAATCACAGAGAGCGTTGGCAGTCAACATGGTGAAGCTTATGTTTGGCTATCTGGATGAAAATTCCTGCCAGGACGGAAAAGGGGAAAATTAAATTTCCGCCTGGAAATGCAGGAAAATCAATTCACAAATCCTCATGGGGCATAGAGGCGCATTTCAGGAGAAAGCGGATTCCTTCCATAAACCCTCTGTTGAACAGCTCTTTTCCCAATTCGTCATAAAAATGATTCAGTTCTTCCTCTATCCGCAGATACTCCTCACCGGAGATATTGGCTGCCAACTCTGCGTACAGATGCTTTTCCCGCAGTTCCAGTTCCGGCGATTTTCCCGCAACCCTGCGGATATATATGGCGTCTGTAAAATACCGTTCCATGTCACATTCCTCCTCGTCTGATCTGATTGGTATGCCGGCAGGCGGCGTCACGAAGCAGGGGCATAAGGGTTTGGTTCATTTCTGATGCCCGATATTTATTATAGCAGGCCCGGACTATGTATTCGTAATTTTTACGAATTTCTATTGTTTACGTATTTGTTCCGAAAGTGTGTCAATTGCACAGCTCCCGGCTTGTGTCTTTCTTCAGACTAAAGACAGGAACCATTCGTTATACGGAAACGAAACCCTGCACTTTCGGGATATTTTTACAAAAAAATAAGGTTAGACCCCCTGTAACAGAATCTAACCTCATCCTTAACTGACTGACATTGCCCGTAAAAAGCAGCCTGACTGCCGCAGCCGTTCAGACAGTACGCTGGACCGTTATGTTGTATTTCCCTTTCTAAGAGCCACGGGAACAAATATGGGTACGGGAAGCATGCCCGGGAAAAACATCCTAATAATAAAACACTTCCTGTATGCTGTTGTATCCTGCAATCCCGTCCTCTTTTAAGCCGATCTTTCTCTGCAGGGCAAACGTTTCCCGTCTTGCCGCCTGCCCGTACAGACCGTCCTCTGACTGTCTGTGACCGAGAATCTCATTGCATCTGCCCTGCCACCATTTCACCACATGACCGGCGGAACCCACGATGTATTTCTGGCCGGATTTCTGCGCCTTCAGCACAATCTGCCTGCGGACATACTGTGTCTTCGGGCCGTCTATACCGTCCACTGTCAGCTCGTTTCCGTTTTCGTCCCGAATGCCGTCAGCCCTGGCAGCTGCCTGAAAATTGCGGATATTGATATTCTGCTTCTCCTCACGGGGCACCCTGTCCATGGACTTGTCGAAATCCGCATAAAACCTGTTCAAATCCACATTTCCCTGCACGCCGGGCACTCTGCCGCCTGAGGTGTACTGCCAGATATCCGCAGCCTCCCGCTCCTCCTCCGAAAGCGCGGTCTTATACCTGGCATACCAGATATAAACCTTCCCCACGGCAGCTTCAATCCGCCCCGGATCAAAATAGTTCCGCAGATAGTCGCGGTTTCCGTAAAGAACCGGAAGATACCCCGCGTCCCGCACATGGGTCAAAAACGCAATCGCCATGTCCGTAGCCAGTTGTTTCGTGATATCCACCCCGTTCTTTCTGGCGTAATTCACACTGTCATACTCAAAATCAAAGGCAATGGGACAGTTTTTCCAGTATTTTCCCGCCTGGGCAACCGCGTATCCCGCCTCCGCAGCAGCCATTTCCGCTGTATAGGCATAGGAAAACCAATACAGCACCACGGACATGCCCAGATGGTAGCAGGCATCCGCATTGGCCGCATATTGCTGATCCACATTATTCCGGCCGTATCCCATCCGCAGCCCTGCCATTCTGTACCCTGCATTCCGTATCCGCTTCATGTCCACAATCCCCTGATGGGCGGACAGATCCGGCCCCTCCCCTGTAATATACCTGTTCATCATTTCCTCATTCCATTCTCTGCCGCAATGCGGCTCCTTCTGAACAGTGTATGCATGGAGAGACCGTCCGCATTCCTTCACCCCGGCGCTTTACATCCATGATTACGAGTGTATTACCATAGCCCGGGAAGGAACGGCAGAATTTCCCAATAACTACGCCCTGCTCAACAAACTGATGTACGCTCTCTTCTACCTTAATAACGTCTGCCGAATTCTTTGAGAACCCAGGTCTTGCCCACCTGACGCACGCCCTTTAAGATCAGAGGTTTACGGTAAGGTAAATTCTTCCAATCCAACAACTCATTCAAAATCAACCGCTCCATAAGCACTCCTTCACACCTTTATTTAGGTTTACGTGTATAATAATCACATTTTTAATATACCAAATGCGTGGAAAATACAACCGGAATGCCCAGACTCCTGTATCAAACAGGAAAATGAGGAACAAAAGCAAAGACAAACGTAAAGATTTCCAACAATCTATAGCCATACCCACCTGATTATGATACAATTTAGGGAGTCAACAACCCGAGGGGGCAGCCCCCTTCGGCAAAGCAGGCATCCTGATCCATTACAAGCCTCTTTCAGGGGTTCTTGTAATGTTTCACACCATTATTATACCAGGAGGTAGTCAAATGTTAGAAGATCACATCTCGGACAAAAAAGCCCTCTTCTCCACCGGTGTACATACCGAATTGAGGGAACAGAAAAGCCGCAGCCGGCAGGTTGCCATGATTCAGGGCAATCTCACCGGCAATGCCAGGATGGAAAGCTCCGGCACAAGCGCCAGAGTCTATCAGAACGGCGTATACGGTTTTTCGTCCATAGCGGAATGCTCCGGCGACGCCGCTGAAACCGTACTGAAGGCGGCCACGGAAAACGCCGGGTTCATGGACCGCCATGTAGGCAGGGGCAAGGGGCCTCTGCCTGTCATCCCCTGCGGCGATGTGCCCGCAGGTAAGGCCATCCAGGACACGGACCAGAAGCAGTACATAGAATTCGCAAAGGCCCTGGACGCCTACATCGCCGGAAAATACAAAAACCTCTCCAGCCGGTCGGTGGTCGTCTCCGAGGATTCCATGGAGAAGATCGTCTGTACCTCGGACGGCTGTGACGGGCATATCTGTGCCCCCAGGAGCCATGTGTACATCGTCCTGGGCGCAGAGTCCGCCTCCGGCAGCCCCCTGGAGCTCTTCCATCCCGCGGGCGGTTCCGGCATCTTTTCGGAGAACTTCACCGATCCGGCCCTGCTCTATCCCCAGATAGACGCCCTGTACGAGAAGCTCATGCACAAGCGGGAGGGCGTCCATGCCCAGGCGGGCTACAAGACCGTAGTATTGGGCGGATTCCTCTCCGGCATGCTGGCCCATGAGGCTGTAGGCCATACGGTGGAAGCCGATCTGGTACTGGGCGGTTCCGTGGCAGGCCCGGCACTGAACAAATGTGTGGCTTCCGAACTGGTAAACCTGGTGGATTACGCTCACACCGCCTTCGGCAGGCCTGTTCCTCTGCCCGTCTATCTGGACGACGAGGGCACCCCTGCGGAGGACGCAGTCCTCATCCGGGACGGCATTTTGACAGGCTACATGCACAGCCGGGAAAGCGCTCAGCATTTCGGCGCAAAACCCCAGGGAAATGCCCGCGCCTGGAGCTTCTCCGACGAACCCCTGATCCGCATGCGGAATACTGCCGTGCTTCCGGGCAGAGATAAACTGGAGGACATTATCGCTTCCGTGGACGACGGCTATTATCTGATCACCAGTACCAACGGTCAGGCCGACACCACCGGCGAGTTCATGTTCGGCGTCAATATGGGCTATGAGATCAAGAACGGAAAACTGGGCCGTGCGCTTCTGGACACCACCATCTCCGGCGTGGCCTTCAATATGCTGAAAACCGTGGATATGGTGTCGGATACCGTGGAATGGACAAGCTCCGGATTCTGCGGGAAGAAACAACCCATGCCCGTGGGAATGGGCGGCCCTGCCATTCGCTGCAAAGTTATGATAGGAGGACGTTAAACATGACAGACATAAAAAGAATTGCCGAAAAGACAAAGCAGCTGCTGACGGATGCCGGCGCCCAGAAGGCCCAGTACACCGTGACGGAGAAGGAAAAACACGAATTTAACGTGGACGGAGGGGAATTCTCCCTGTTCCGCACCCTGTTTGACCGCAGCCTTTCCCTCACCGCCTATAAGGACCAGAAGAAAGGCTCCGCCTTTACCAACCAGTTTGACGACGCGGCCATAGAAGGCGCTGTGGCAGACTGTATCAAATCCGCGGAATCCGGCGTTGCGGACGAAGCCTTTGACATTGCCCCCGGACAGGAGAACCGGGTATTCCGGGACGGCGCTTACGAGCCGGATATCGATCTGTTCTTTGAACGCGCCAGAGAGCTGATGGACGATATCCGGAAAAAGCATCCCAAAATTCTCATGGAGCAGATGATCGTAACCCATGACAAAATACATTCGATTTACCAGAATACCAATGGCACGGAATTTGAAGTCTATGAAGGAGCCTACTCCGTTTCCCTGATGTATTCTGGCCATGAGGGGGAAGCTACCACTTCTTTCTTCGGCAGCGATATCTACACGGATAAACTGGACCGCCCCTTTATTGAACTGGGATCTCTGGAAAAGGATTTAAGCGACACCGAAGCCCAGCTGTCCACCGTTCCCATGGAAGGCAAGTTTGAGGGCGTCATTGTGCTCACTCCCGGCAGCCTGGGAGAATTCCTCGGCAGCATCATCTCCAATTTTGCCTCGGACAATGTCATTCTGGAAAAAACCAGTATCTGGCTTGAAAAACTGGGCAGACAGGTGGCGGACGAACGGCTCACCATTTCCATGTGTCCCGGGGATTCCCGCATCGTGTGCGGGCAGAGGTATACTCAGGACGGCTTCCTGGCAGAAGATTATGACCTGATCAAAAACGGGGTGCTGAAATCCTTCCTGCTCTCCTTGTATGTGGCAAACAAATCCGGCTTTGCCCCGGCCAGGAATACCTCCTTCTCCGTCATCATAGAGAATGGGGACACTTCCTGCGAAGATATGATCAGGCAGATCAAAAAAGGCCTTATCATCGGCAGATTCTCCGGCGGACAGCCCGGCATCAACGGTGAATTCTCCGGTGTGGCAAAGAACAGCTTCCTGGTAGAAGACGGCCGGATCAGAGGCGCCGTCAGCGAGACCATGATCAACGGTAATCTGGCGGATCTGCTGAACAATCTGGTGGCCATCTCCAGGGAAACAGTAGCCAACGGCAATACCGTTCTGCCCTACATGGCTTTTGACAAGGTTGTGATTTCCGGGAAACAATGAAATCCCGGCTATACAAATTTCCCATAGTCATGAATAACCTTTAAATATCATACAGGATATGACGTTTTTCCGTCAGGAAAACACCATATCCTGTATTTGTGTTCGTTTTTATGTTCCGTCACTCCCCCAAAGAATCGTAATCCATCTGGGCTAAAATCCTCGAATACAGCCGCATAAATTCATCTTTGCCATAAGCGTTATTGTTGTGCAAATCTGATATCTGCGCTATCCGAAACCCGGAAAATGCGGCGGGAATACGGCTGCCTGAAAGTTTTATGTTGCTCACTGTCAACGCCGTATTTCCCCGGATCGCCCAGATTTTATTATTTTTTTCGTTTCCTGATAATGTGAATTACAATGACCGCAACTACAATTAACGCAATCCCTCCAAATAAAGGAAGCCATGTGTCAGTAACACTTTGCCAAACAGCACTCCAATTTACATTTTCCGGCATAACTTAAACCTCCAATTCTTCAATTTGTTTTTCCATAACCATATGTTTACATGACAGGTAAGTGGCAATGAAATATCCACCATACACAATCAAGAACATCAAAACAGTAACACCAATATTTGTAGATATGTGCATATTTAGAAATTCTTCTACAATCGCTGTGATTTTTCCTATTCCAAAGGCTGAAAACATTCCTGCAAGCAAAAGCGGCACAACAAAGAATATCGCTATCTGCTTGAATAAAGCTCCGAAAAGTAACCGGCTATCCGTCCCCAGCTTTTGTAATAATCCGTATCGGTAAACATTATCTGCGGTTTCTGTCAACTGTTTTAGGGACAGCAGCGCGGCGCATATCAGCAGAAACACCAGCCCGATATAGCAGCATAAGAATACCAGCAACGCGCAGGAGCCGTAATACATACTGCTCAACATGATTTTTTCAGTATACCGATACCCCTCTGTTTCCCATTCCAGCCCAATCGGTATCATTTTCTGCAATATTTCATCTGTATTTATACCGGGTTTATACTGTACTAACAAAATATTTATGTCTTTCGTTAAAGACGCAGCGGCATGATCGGGAACAATAAAGGTTCCCCTGTCGTTATTACCTACCGAAGTCATCAAAACAGTTTCACCCAGCGGCTTCTTCCCACCCGGCTGTAAAATCGTCCCATTCAAGTCAATTTCCGTACAGGACTGCAAAAATGAATCAATATATTGCAAAGTGCCTTTGTAATTACAGTTTAAGAGAATTTCATTATCAGCAAGACTTATGGGGGCTTTACCCTGTGTCGCTAATGCACGGTTAAAATCTGAAATGGAAACTACCGAAACACCCACTTCGGGAATGTCACTGTCAATGTGCCATAAGTTTAAGTCCTGTCCCTCAAACAAATCCCCATAGGTTATTTCTGCTTCATAAAGGCTGATCTGCGCTATGCTGTCTGCATAGATACCCATATCCACGTCCCTTGATTTCAGATATGCCGCAATGTCCGTTTCTCCTGCCACATCAATATCCGCAACAACATTCAAATCATAAGGAAGCGAAGCCTTAGACGTTTCATTCATGGTTAAAGCAGAACTTATCCCCACGGATATGCCACAAATAGATATGGCGAGCAAAGCGCATACTACGCTCATAGTCATAAAATCCGTCTGCACTTTACTTCCGATCTGTCGGCTTAAAAAGGTATTCAGCCCTTTCAGATAAATTTTCCTGTTTGCCTGTATCGCTGTAAGCAATACTGCCGATACAGAAAAGAAGAAAAGTGCTGTCCCTGCTGCTAATAAAACTACTGCAATCTGAAACCATGAATTTTCGCGGCTGGGAAGTATACCATAGTGCTGAATAATCACGCCGGAAGAAACAATACAAAGGATAGAAAGCGCAGCTAAAGAAATTTGCGCGGCTTTGTTCCTTAGTGCCATGACTTCATTCTTCCTGCTGGCGGTCAACAGGTCAATCAACTTGACCGAAGAAACCGTTCGCACATTGAAAATCATGACAATCAGAAAAATCAATACAAAACAGCCGATTGTCTTTTTCAGCGCACTCATGGAAAAAACAATCTGAAACTTACTCATATCTATTGCAAACAGGCGTAAAGAAAATATGGAAAGTCCCTGTGACAAAAGCAGCCCTAATATAAGCCCAAACACAAGTGACAGAATACCCACGCATAAGGTTTCCCCGGCAAAAATCCTTGATATTTTCCCTTTTTCCATTCCTAACAATGTATAAATCCCTAATTCCTTTTTCCTGCGTTTTAAGAGGAACTGATTTGCATACAGGATAAGAAATGCAAGCACAACAGCCACTACAACAGATAATGCTGAAAGCAATATCCCTAACTGGTCAGAAAGTAATTGCTTTGTTGCGTCAAGATCATTTAATGCTGGCTGGGTCTGAATGGAATTGAAAGCGTAAAACATACTTACCGAAACCGTAAGCGTCAAGAAATAAATCATATAGTCCTGTATGTTTTTACGCACATTGCGAATAATCAATTTACCCTCTGTCATTGGTTTCACCTCCCAATACAGAAACTACCTCCATGATTTCCTCAAAAAATTCTTTCCGTGATTTTGCCCCACGGTGAATTTCGTTGAAAATTTTCCCGTCCTTAATAAAAAGAATACGGCGGCAATAACTGGCTGTGAAAGAATCATGCGTTACCATGAGAATTGTTGCAGAAAGGTTTTGGTTCAATTCTTCCAGCATATCCAAAAGCATATGGGAAGAACGGGAATCCAATGCGCCCGTGGGTTCATCAGCCAAAACAAGAGCCGGATTTGTTACCATTGCACGGGCGGCGGCTACACGCTGCTGCTGTCCGCCGGACATTTGATAGGGGTATTTTTCCAAAACTTCCGTGATATTCAATGCCCTTGCAATTACCTGTACCCTTTTATCAATTTCTTTTGCTTTTATGCCGGAAATGGATAGGGCAAGGGAGATATTCTCATACGCAGTCAATGTATCAAGCAGATTAAAGTCTTGAAAGATAAAGCCCAGCTTTTCGCGCCGAAAAGCCGACAACTGTTTTCCGCGTAAAGTAGTAATGTCTTTTCCCTCAACTAAAATTTTTCCGCTGGTTACTGTGTCGATTGTGGAAATGCAGTTCAGCAATGTTGTCTTACCAGAGCCGGACGCGCCCATGATACCGACAAATTCCCCTTTTCCAACAGACAGGGAAATACGATTAACAGCTTTGGTAATGTTTCCTTTGTTTCCATAATATTTTTGAATGTCAGAAACCTCTAAAATCGGGGTATTCATAATTTTGCTCCTCCTTAATTTAGCTTGAGAGTAAAAAGTTCTCTGTAAAAAAATAACCCTTCCGTATGGATTTGTGGTATCTTTAAGTTGCTACACTTAAGAAAGATACAAACCACCAGAAGAGTTATTCTGTGTATGAGTTTACCATACTTTTCGGTGGTTTACCATACGATTATGCTAAATTTTATTGATAAAATCCTGTGTCAGTTTGAATCTTGTTTCTCCCGGAAGGCCTCCTTCCGCTGGTTTGTTACCATTAGCATTGGTTTTATGCTTCGCTCCGACAAGCTTGGCGTTACCTCCGTGCTCCGTGACCTGGCACTCTCCCCGGCCTGCTATCCTTCCTTGATTCACTTTTTCAGGGCTTCCTCCTGGGCTTTAGATTCCATTCGCCTCCGCTGGTTCTGTGTTGTTAAAAACGACTTTCCTCTTTATAACGAAGGAAACTTCCACGTCCTGGTTGGAGACGGCGTCAAACAGTCCAAGGAGGGACGCCGTATGCCTGGCGTTAAGAAACTCTTTCAGGAATCCGAAAATTCCGCGAAACCAGACTATATCCACGGACATATGTTTGGCGGCCTTGGCATTCTGGCCGGAAATCCGGGTAACTGGGCCTGTATTCCTTTAAGCATCCGCCTTCACGACGGTCTCCAGGCTGCTCACAGCTGGAAAGGGGCTTCTGTTTCTCATGCGTCCCATGTGCTCAAGATGTTTGGGGACGCTTACCGCGCTGCCCAGTCCTTCGG
>OFFJ01001427.1_pt1 | contig 17636 bp, 7 predicted proteins | sample 1521261 | NCBI WGS metagenome assembly OFFJ01 (sample SAMEA3504122, study PRJEB24116) | mouse gut metagenome | biome: mouse gut; feature: mouse-associated habitat; material: faeces | place: Denmark | collected 2011 | reverse complement strand
ATATTGGAAGGCATTATAGCAAAACAGGCAGAGCTTGTGTGCATTGACCCTTATGCCAATGCCTTCAACGAGAGGGCCAACGGGGCGGGACATAAGGATGACACGGTCCTGAACGACTATGTATGGGAGCGGAAATATGAGGTGGATTCTCTGTGCGCGCCGCTTTACCTTGGCTATCTTTACTGGAAGACTACCGGGATAGACCGGATTTTTACCAAAGGGTATTATGATATGATAGAAGTGATTGCGGACACCTTTGCCACGGAGCAGGACCATGGCAAATCCGATTATTTTTTCCGTCGCCGCGATACGATTGAGATGGATACCCTGTCCAATGACGGCAGAGGGAGCGCGGTGAAGGTGACCGGAATGACCTGGTCCGGATTCCGCCCGTCCGATGACAGCTGTAAGTTCGGCTATCTGATTCCTTCCAATATGATGGCAGTGAAGGCGATGGAGTACGCGGAAGAAATATGCCGGGAATATTACAAAGAGGAAGCCCTTGCGGCAAGATGCCGGACACTTTCGGAGGCGATTCGGGAGGGCATTGAGAAATACGGAGTGGTGAATCATCCCGAATACGGGAAAATATATGCCTATGAGACAGATGGATTCGGCAATCACAATCTGATGGACGATGCCAATTCCCCCAGCCTCCTGGCCATGCCTTATCTGGGCTATTGCGGGCGGGAGGATGAACTGTACAGAAATACGCGCAGATTTATTCTGTCGGCCGACAATCCGTATTATTATGAAGGAACCGTGGCGAGAGGAGTGGGAAGTCCTCACACATATAAGGGATATGTGTGGCATATCGGCATAGTCATGCAGGCCCTGACCTCCGGCAGCCGTAAGGAAATACTGGAATGCCTGGACATGCTGGCGGAGACCCACGCGGGAACCGGGTATATGCATGAATCCTTTGACGCATCTGAACCGGAAAAATATACAAGGCCGTGGTTTGCATGGGCTAACACGTTGTTCGCGGAGCTTCTGGATCAGTTGACAGAGGATAATTTCTGGGAGCCCGTACGGGAATGATATGAGAAAGGATGAGCGCAATGTTATATCCAAGAAAAGAAGAAAAGCAGCTGGACAGGGAATTGTTCCGAAATCCCTCCAGCGAATACAGGGGCACTCCGTTCTGGGCGTGGAACTGCCATGTGACGAAGGAGCAGATTGAGAGCCAGACGGAGAAGCTGCAGCAGATGGGGATGGGAGGTGCCCATATCCACTGCCGCACAGGAATGAGCATTCCATACATGAGCGACGAATTCATGGAGCTGGTCACCTATGCCCATGAAAAATTTGCGGAGAAGGGCATGCTGACCTGGCTGTACGATGAAGACCGCTGGCCCTCGGGATTTGGCGGCGGCCTGGTAACCAGGTATCCGGAATATCGGGAGAGGTATCTTATCTTTTCGCCGGAACCCATTCCCGACGGATTCCCGGAGGACAGGGGCAGGTCCATATCTGCCGCAAACGTTATCCGCAACGATTCCCGGCAGCTGCTGATGTGCTATGGCGTGCGGCTGAATCCGGACGGAAGCATGGCTGATTACCATGCGTGGAAGGAGGGGGAGGAGCCTCCGGCAGGGTGTGCGCTTTCCTTCCGGCAGGAGGGCCAGCCTGATTGTGCTTCTGAGTGCGGGGCAGAAGGTTACCCGGGTGAAGAGCCGGAACATAGGGGCTGTTGTCCGGGCTGCGAACCGGATGGACGGCAGGGCTGTCACCAGCCTTGGTACGCTTACCTGGAAGTATCCGGCGACAGTACCTGGTTTAACGACCAGGCATATGTAAATACGCTTGACCCAAAGGCAATCGCCTTCTTTCTGGAAAAGGTACATAACCGGTATGCCGAAAAGCTGGGAGAATCCTTCGGAAAGGACATTCCCTCCATTTTCACCGACGAGCCCCAGTTCCTGCATAAAAGCCGCCTGGGAAAAGCCGGTGACAGACAGGCGCAGTTTATTCCGTACACGGATGATTTCGAGGAAAGCTACCAGGCGGTTTACGGAGAATCCTTCCTGGAGCATCTGCCGGAAGTGTTCTGGGAGATGGAGGGAAAGCCGGTTTCCGTGGCCAGGTATCATTACCATGACCACATTGCGGAACGGTTTGCCCGGGCTTACGCGGATCAGATAGGGCAGTGGTGTCAGGAGCATGGACTTGCCCTTACCGGACATATGATGGAAGAGCCCACTCTGATGAGCCAGACGGCCGCGCTGGGAGAGGCCATGCGCTCTTACCGCAGTTTCCAGCTTCCGGGCATAGACATGCTCTGCGACTGGAGAGAGCTGACGACGGCAAAGCAGGCCCAGAGCGCGGTGCACCAGTATGCCAGAGAGGGCATGCTCAGCGAACTGTACGGTGTGACAAACTGGGATTTTGATTTCAGGGGGCATAAGCTGGCCGGAGACTGGCAGGCGGCTTTGGGTGTGACCATCCGTGTGCATCATCTCACCTGGGTTTCCATGGAGGGAGAGGCAAAGCGGGACTATCCGGCCTGCATCGGCTATCAGTCTCCCTGGTATCGGAAGTATAAGAAGATAGAAGATTATTTTGCCAGGCTGAATACCGCGTTGGTGAGGGGTACGCCGCTTGTGAAGATAGGCGTCATTCACCCCATTGAGTCTTACTGGCTGAAGTGGGGCAATGAGGAAGCCACAGGCGCGGAGCGGGCGGAGATGGATGAAGCTTTTTCCAACCTGACGAAATGGCTGCTGTACGGCCTGCTTGATTTTGACTTTATCTCCGAATCTCTGTTGGAGGAACTGCCCGATGACGGAAAAGAGGGCTTTGCGGCAGGTGCCATGCATTATGAGGTAATCGTGGTTCCCGGCTGTGTGACGCTGAGAAAGAATACGGTAAACCGTTTGAAAAAGTTCGCTGAAAAAGGTGGACAGATTTTCTGGCTGGGACGGATTCCGGAATATGTGGATGCCATGCCGGCGGAGGATGACAGCCTGCGGAATACAGGCGTACTTTTGCCATATACAAAACAGGCTCTCCACAGCGCGCTGGAGCCATACCGGACTGTCAGCGTGTGTGACAGGCGCGGCATGAAATCCGACAACATGCTGAGCCGGCAGCGGCAGGACGGGGAGAACCGCTGGCTGTTTCTGGCCCATTGCGAGAAGCCGGACAATATGGATGAGGTCTCCGGGGAGTATTGGACGATTCGGGTGCCGGGTACCTGGAGCGTGGAGCAGTATGATGCCATGGAGGGAACGGTTCTGCCGATTGGCTGTGCGGTAAAAGACGGGTGTACGAAGTGGGAAGTGGTTTCCTACGCCCAGGATTCGTTCCTGTACTGCCTGAAGCCGGTATGCGCAGATGCGGAGCGGGAGGGCGGAAAGCCGGAATGTGCTGAGATGCAAGCGGAGGAGATGAGACAGGAGGCTGAAGAGTCGGAATGTCCTGGAGTGGAAGCAGAGGAGAAAAGACAGAAGGCCGGAGAACCGGAATGTCCTGGAACGGAAGCGGAGAAGATGAGACAGGAAGCAGCGGAGATTCGGAATAACGGGCAGCAAAGTGATGCTGGCGGAGCAGAAGCGGCGAAGGCGGCTGTGCAGCGAGTTTACCATGAGGTAAAAATTCCGGAGACGGTATCCGTAACGTTGGAGGAGCCGAACGTCCTGGTGCTTGATATGGCGCAGTCCCGTCTGGATGACGGCTGTTGGAGAGAAAAAGAGGAAATTCTTCGCCTGGACAATGTATTCCGGAGCGAACTGGGCTATCCCATGCGGGCGGATGCCTACGCCCAACCCTGGATATACGGAGAGCGCGCCTATGAGCATAAGGTGTCGCTGTGCTATACCATTCAGTCCGAGACGGAGCGGGAGCAGGTAGAGCTGGCGCTTGAAAACGAAGCCATCACGGAACTGGTTTGGAACGGTGAGCCCATATCCCATGAGGTTAGCGGATATTACGTGGACACACAGATTCATAAAGTCATTCTTCCCGGTTTGAAAAAAGGGGAAAATGTGTTGGAAGCAACGCTCCCCTACCATGCGGGCGTGGATTTGGAAGCCATGTATCTGCTGGGAGATTTCGGGGTCAGGGTGAACGGAAGGAGGGCTGTGGTCACGGAAGCATCTCCGCAGCTGGCCTTCGGAGATATCTGCCACCAGGGACTGCCCTTCTACGGCGGCAATCTGGTATACCGGATTCCTGTGGAATTAACGGAAGACGGTGAAGTCGTAGTACAGATTCCCAAGTTCCGCAATCCGCTGATCGAAGTGATACTGGACGGACATTCCAAAGACCTGTTCCTGAGTCCGTACAGGGTGAGCTTCCCCGATGTGAAGAAGGGAAAGCATATCCTGGAGCTGCGGGCCTACGGAAACCGTAAGAATACCTTCGGACAGCTGCATAACTGCAATGAGAATGCTTTCTGGTGCGGCCCGGATGCCTGGAGAAGCCGGGGCGTGGACTGGGCGTATGAGTACCAATTGACCAGGACGGGGATTCTGGTGAGCCCGAGGATTGAATATGGAGGACAGTACTAGGAACATATTTCTATTTCTGCAGCGATATGCTATACTTTCAATATCAGGCGAAGGAAACAAGGCGGCATACGCCGGGAGAAAACGGTATCAGGATTCTTATGGAGGAGCCTGAAAATCAGTCAGATTCAGGAGGACGGCAAAATGAAAGTACAGGAATTGCGTCAGCTGCTAAATGACGCGGACAAAGAGGTGCTGGTAAAAGCATTTGTAGAGAGTTATAAGCAGATTCCGAAGATCAAGAAGGAAGACACAGATCAGATGATCCGGGATATTCTGGCGGGAAAAGAAAAAGAAGCGAAGAAACAGCCGGAAGCCGTTGATTTTGGCGAGCTGGAGCAGCAGATCGGAGAATTCCTGGTGAATGCCCGGGCCCAGAATTATTTTGTGCCGAACCGTATTATCCCGAAGAATCAGCGCCCGAAATGGCGCTTCCTTGTGAAGGGATATATTAAGGAACTGGACCGGATTACTCCGGAGGATGCCAACTGTGCCAGAGCGGGCAGGCTTCTTCTGGATCTTTATCGTCTGATCTGTGAAGCCTGTAATTGTTATCTGTTTTCGACGGAGGACCCTTTTCGTTCCATTGGCTGGGATCAGTCGGAGTTTTTCAGTGTGGTGGTAAGAAAGATATTTGCTACGGGATATACCAGGGAAAAGATATCCGAGCTTTTAAACTGTGCCACCACGGGAGGCCTGGACAGAGAATCTCTGCATATTCATCAGGAGATGATGCTGCTTGATGAGCTGAAAGGCAGCGATATGAAGCAGATGGCGGCAGAAGAGGCCAGAAAACTGGTGGAGAGCAAAAGTGTACAGCCGGACAAGGGGAAAAGGAGCAGTTATTATGAATATGAAGTCAGTGAGGCCGTGAACAATTTATGTGACATGTATCTGATGCTGATGGTTCAACTGTATGAGCCGGAGCAGGGAATAAAGTATTATTTCGAGCATTATAAGGGAACGAGCAGGGAGATTACTCTGTTTCGTGCGCTTCGTGTTGCAGACTGGATGGAGGAAGACGAGCTGTGGCTCAAAATCTACAAGTACGGTCTGGCGAAGAAAATAAAACCCAGACAGGACCTGCAGGCGCAATACCGGGAGCGGACAGGAAAAAGTTCGTATTGACTTTTGTACCGTCAGGGTTTACTGCCTCAAATGGAAAAGGTTATTTTCCGATTGGGTTTTGTCCGGACCTGAAATACCATCCGCCACCTGATTTCCGATACAGGCTCAAAATGCATGGAGGAAACTGCGGTCCGTCTTTCCGGAAGGCTGCTTTTACATGCCATGAATACAGCCGTAGCTCCCTCGGAGCCGCCGGATTCTTCCGAAGCTTCTGCTTTCCTGGGATGATCGCCTTCCGCGCAGTCCCGGATATCGAAAAGGTCGCGGCTTATTTCCGGGGAGATGCAGTAGGAGAGTAGATGGCAGTATTCCGGGTACAGCACATCTTTTGCGCCGATATCGGCAAAGCTGTGCCGGTTCTGTCGGCATTCGTACAGTGTCAGCGTGTATTCCTGACCGGTTACAGGGTGCGTGACTTTTATGGTTTTCCCTGCATCTTTGGTTTCGGAGGGGAGCGTGCCGGATGCCGACGGAGATTCCGGGGATTGTGCAGAGGGGACATGCTGCCGCACAGTCTGTTCTGCGAATACCTGCATTTCCTCCGCAGTATTCGTAATTGTAGTAAAGTGCCCGGCAGTAATCGGAATCTGTTCCGCGCAAAATTCCAATGTCATCCTGTGCGGTGACAGGACAGGCTCATGGCTCCAGTCATAATTGAGCCGTACGAAATGCCAGCAGCTTTCTCTGTCACAGCCATAAGCCTCCATCAGCATTTCCGCGGCTCTGTCATTTTTCCATTCGTCGTCCTGTGCAGGTGCAGGATTTTCATTTCCCATCCGGAAGACGGTTTCCGGATACCAGTTGATGCTGCAATAGGAGCTGAGCTTTACCGGCATATCATTCAGGCTCATTTCCGCGCGAAAATTCCGGCTGCCCGGGTTGTCTGCGTCAAGCTGTTCATAGTCCTCCGGGGTTTTCAGGGCAAGACGCCGTTCTTTCGGCCATTTTTTCAGATAAGCTGCCATGTCCTCTATCGGAATTTTTACGCACACATCCAGAACTGTTCCTGCCTTTCCTGTATAGAGTGCCGGGATGAAGAGTTCCTGGCTTTCCCAGAGAAAAGTCTGGTGAACAGGGAGAGCCGTCAGCCTGCCTCTCTGCCTGACAGTGCCTGCGAATCTGGTATTTAGGAAATTTCCGTTATGATATACATCCATTTTATGTGCCTCCTGACTGGGTTGATTTCTCTGCGTTTCATCTTGGACCCCGCATTTCGCAGCCTGCTGTGGGAAGGGGATTGAAGTCATTATATCAAAGAGTTCGGGAATTGTGAAGAAATTTATTTCGTAACGCTTCCTGCAGCGGCAGGGTGAAATAATTGTGCGAAAAGGGCAAAAAGAAAAAAAGCTGAAACGTTGGGGTTGCCATTGTCCGGATAGTCGAATATACTGGAATAACAGGGAATTTTGACAGGCAGGAGCGTATTTGGGCATCATTTGGTGTGCAGGCTGTCTCCTGGAACAGGAGAACCGGAAAACCGGTTTTGGCCGTGAGCGTAAGTCAGGAGGGAAGTGCTCATGATTCTTGGAAATTTTGCAGCATGGAGTTTACGGAATATATTCATTCGGGTAATTGTGTCCGCGCTTCTGGGCGGTATCATCGGCCTGGACAGGGGCATGAAGCACCGCGGGGCAGGTACAAAGACGATTACGGTAGTCTGTCTTGGGGCCACGCTGGTGATGCTGACGGAGCAGTACATCCAGATTAATTTCCCGGGGCTGGCGAATATGGGACGTCTGGCAGCGCAGGTAATCAGCGGGGTAGGCTTTATCGGCGTGGGAACAATCATTGTGTCCAGGCACCGGGTCAGGGGGCTGACCACGGCGGCTACTCTCTGGGCCAGCGCATGTATAGGGCTGGCGGTGGGAATCGGATTTGTGGAGGGCGGTGTACTGATCACGGCGATGATGCTGCTCTCGCTGCATGTGCTTCCCTATGTGGAGCGTTTTGCCACCAGGCACTCTCATTATTGCAATGTGTTCATTGACCTGGAGGAGAGCCGGGATCTGCATACGGTGATTCATAAATTAAAGGAAGCCGGGGTCACCATAGATTCCATGGATACCAGCGAGTCCAGGTCCGAGGACGTGGGGATTTCCGTACATATGGTGCTTTATCTTAAAAAAACGGTGAGACGGACGGAAATATACGATATTCTCATAAAACTGGATCAGGTGGTGGCAGTGGATTTTCTGTGAAAATGTTTGTATGAGGTCTTACAATCAGCCTGTAGCCGCGATGCCTTCCCTGCGGAGCAGGTGGTTCGGAACCGATGCTTCCAGACTGGTGTTTACGGAACGCATATACGTGCAGGTGATAATCGGCGCTTTGAATTTGCGGTGGTGCATCAGTATGACTGCTGCCGCCAGCTGCTCCCGGGGCATCCTTCGTCTCCCGGGCAATGCCGAAAAAATTCCGGATACCCGAAGCTGGCAGAAATCAGTGAAAAAATTACCCTGTTTATGCTTTTTTTGATGTGGAAACCCTGTTCCCATAACGCTATAATGACAATGCAGGAAAAAGCAAAATAATACGACAGAAGGAGACACGATATATGGGAGCATATTTATTTGTGCATTTCAGAGAGAAGAGGACGCCGGACGGGGAGCAGGTGTATTTCGGCATCAGCAGGGACGGTTTTCACTGGGAAAGCGTCAATGAAGGGCAGCCTGTCCTGTGGAGCTATTTTGGGGACAAAGGGGTGCGGGATTTTACGATCACCAGGACAGGAGAGGGAAACTTTGTCATTCTGGCCACGGACCTTAGCCTGGCTTACGGGATGCCGGGGCAGTACAACAATAAATGGGAGAATATTGCCCGGTACGGAAGCAAGTATCTGGTCATGTGGAAATCGGAGGATCTGGTTCACTGGACGGAACAGCAGATGGTGAAACTGGGGGACGAGGATTTCGGCTGTCTGTGGGCGCCGGATATCCTGTATGACAGGCAGGAGCAGGATTACATTGTGCACTGGTCTTCCTCCCACAGAAGGAATGGGTTCGGGGATAAAGGCATCTTTTATTCCCGGACAAGGGATTTTGCGGAGTTCGGCAGGCCGAGGCTGCTGTACGCAGGAGAGGCGGGGGTGATTGATTCCGCCATATATGAGGAGGACGGGGCGTATTACATGTTTTTGAAATCCGAAAAAAATCCTGCCAGGATTGTATTGCTGAAATCCGATTCTCCGTTGGGAAAATACGAAAGAATTGAAGAATTCGACCGGAGTATGGAATGCCTGGAGGAAGGGAAGTATGAGGCGCCTACGGCTTTTCGGACGGCAGGAGGCAAGTGGTGCCTGATGCTCGACTATTATGGCTGCGGGGAAGAGGGACAGGGGTATGTTCCCTTTCTGGCAGACAGTCTGGAAAGCGGAAAATTTGTCCGGGCGGATGGGGAATTTTCCTTTCCTTACGGCTTCAAGCACGGGACTGTGCTGCAGATTACGGAGGATGAATACGCCCGCTTAAAAGCGTTCCGCAAGCTTCCTTCCCAGAGATGAAGCGTGTATTAGTTTGAGGAAAAGGAGTGCATCATTATGGAAAATATCAAAAATATCAATATTACGATATCAGAAGGGACACAGATCAAGGAACAGCAGGACCTGTTCGGCATTTTTTTCGAAGATATAAACCATGCGGCGGACGGCGGGCTGTACGGGGAAATGGTGCGGAACCGCGCCTTTGAATTCGATCCCATCGACAACAAAACCTACTGCCATATGACCGCCTGGGAGGAGGTACAGCGGGGAAACAGCTTCCTGCAGGCCCATATCGAGCAGTGGGATCCCAGGAATGTGAGGAATCCCCACTACCTGGTACTGGAAGTCCTGGCGCCGGGAGAAGGGGCGGGCATCCGCAACGAGGGCTACAATACGGGAATTCCTGTGGAACAGGGAAAGGAATACCGCTTTACATCCTGGTGCCGGATACGGGGCGGGCAGGCGGGCGCCTTTGAGGTGAGGCTGGAAAATGCGGAGGGAACCGTGTGCTATGGCCGGGCTGACATGAAACTGGAAGCGGGAGGCTGGAAAAAGAAGGAATGCAGGATAAAATCCGACGGGACGGATGCCGCGGCCAGACTGGTTATCCTGATGCGTCAGGTTATGACGGTGGAATTCGATGTGATATCCCTGTTTCCGGCGGATACCTACAAAGGACGGGAGAACGGCCTGCGCGCCGATATCGCCGGGATGCTGGAAGACATGAAGCCCCGTTTCCTGAGATTTCCGGGAGGCTGCCTGACTCATATCGGCTCCCTGGAGGAGAGGGACAGGAATGCCATGTACCGGTGGAAGAGCACGCTGGGAGATGTGTGGGACAGGCCCGCGCGCCGGAATTCCTGGAGTTATAACCAGACGCTGGGACTGGGATATTATGAGTATTTTCAGTTCTGCGAGGACATCGGGGCAAAGCCGCTTCCTGTGATCTCTGCAGGATTCGACCCTCATTTCCTGCGCATGGCCCCTGTGGACGATATGGAGGAATGGATCCGCGAGGCCACAGACCTGATCGAATTTGCCAACGGGGATGTGACTACAAAATGGGGCGCCATTCGGGCGGCAATGGGGCATCCGGAGAGCTTTCACCTGGAATATCTGGCGGTGGGAAACGAGGAAGTGGGAGATGAATATTATGAGCGCTACGAAGCGATCCTGCAGGGGGTAAAGGCTGTCTGTCCCGAGATAAAGCTGATCAACTCCGCAGGGCCATGCGCCGCCGGAAGCGAGTTTGATAAGGGCTGGGAACAGGCCGGGAGGACGGATACTGCCTTTGCGGACGAACATTTCTATCAGTGCCCGGAGTGGTTTGTGGCGAATACGGACAGGTATGACAAATGTAAGACGAAGGCGAAGGCGTTTCTGGGAGAGTATGCCTCCCACGGCATGAGCTGGTGGAACGCGCTGGCGGAGTCGGCTTTTATGATCGGGATGGAGAAAGGGGAAGGCGTAGGCCTGGCCTGTTATGCGCCTTTGCTTGACAATGTGGCTTATACCAATTGGAAGACTACATTGCTGCATCACGACAATCACCGGGTATACGGAACGCCCAGCTACTATGTACAGAAGCTGTTCATGAATTATCAGGGGGAGAAGCTGGTTGCTTCCAGGACGGACTGCAGCCCGGCAGAGGCCCTTGCGCCTGTGCTGAAAGGGAGGGCCAGGATGTACGGGTACCATGCCCGGGCCCTGATCACCGACATGGCGATACAAAACGGGGACACCGGCGAGACGCGGAAGGTGGAGGATTTCCGGATCACGGAGGAAAACGGGAAAGAGCTGCCTGACATTCCATGGGAAAATTACACCATTTCCTTCCGGTATTGCAGGGAGTCCGGGGCGACGCTTCAGACACTGGAGGGTTCCAGGGCCCTGCACCTGGACTTTGCAATGCAGGATGAGGACAACTGTCTGCGGCTGATCATGGACGGATGGGAACGCACGGCGACGCTGCACGGCGTTGCAGGCGGATTTACCTGCGGCGTAGGGATGATGCAGGTGATTCTGGAGAAGGACAGGGCTTATGACTGCGAGATAAAGGTAACCGGAAACCATGTCAGGGTGACCATAGACGGGAATGTGGTGGAACATGATTTCCGCAGCGTGCAGCCGGAGGATATTTACCAGTCGGCGACGGTGGATGAGGATGGCAGCCTGATCGTGAAGCTGGCCAACCTGAAGAAGGAAGGAGCGGCCGTCAGGGTGGCGATGGAAGGAAAGTACCGGAAGGTGCGGGAAATCTCCATCTCCGGCTGTGAGTTGGAATGGGAGAACAGCTTTGAAGAGCCGGAGAAGGTGGCCCCGACGGAAAGGGAAGTTGTTTTAGAGGGCTCTGACGGGCAGGGACAGCAGGAATATCTCTGCATGATGGGGGCCTGTGAGCTGAAGGTTTTGAAATTTATGGTCTGAGACGGGAATAGACGAAATATATGGATGGAAGCGGACATCCCTTGTATGGAGGGGAGGATGCTTTGCACCGGGAATGCCCCTTCCGGAGCCGGGAACGGTTTCGGAGGGGGATTTTTCGTTTTTTGATAAAAAATTACCCGTTTTCAAGCATTATTATTCTTTTTCCGGCCAGGGCGATATGGGATAATCAAAATGACAAGATTTTCGGGTGCTGCAGAAGAGGAAGGGACATCCGGAAGAAAAGGAGGTAGGAAAATGAAGCGAAAAAAAGCTCATGCGGCATGGAGACGCCTGCTGACTGTCATTCTGGCGGTGGCGATGGCGGTTTCATGGAGTCCTGGGGGGGTAAAAGTACATGCCCAGCCAACGGAAGAAAACCCGGCGGACAATTCCATTATTAACTGGGACGGGCTTCCGGAGATTACGGAGGAGAAGGTAACCACGCATACTTCCCCGGAAGACGGGAGCGAGGGTGTGGAGGTGGTTTTTACCCATCCGGGCATTTTTGCCAAAAAGGATAATTTTGACTTGATGCGTCAGATGATCCATGAGGGGTATGACCCATGGTTCAGTGCATTTGAGGCATTTCGCGAACAGTCTATTGCGAGTAAGGAGTATGAGAATACCAATAAGGACCGGACGCATTCCTACATAGGAAATTCGGACAGGCAGGATGCCAATGCTGCCTATGTACAGTCCGTGATGTGGTGGGTGACAGGAGATAAGGATTATTTTGACATTGCAGTGGACATTGTCAGATCCTACAGCGAATCCTACGATGCGGAAAAGTTTAAAACCGAGCAGGACGGAGGATATGGCTGGAGCGCCGACATTATTACAGCAGGCATGGTTCTGAATAAGCTTACCTTTGCTGCGGAGCTTCTTCGGTATGCTTCCCCTTCCGTAAACTATGAGAATGGTTGGACGGAGGAGGATACGCGGAAGTATACAGAACTGTTGAAGATGGCTTATCCTCTGTATGACCGTACGGATAAGTGGATGAATCAGACAGCGTTTACCTTTCAGGCGATGATAGCAAGTGCCATATTCCAGAGTGATCCGGATATGTACGAGATGGTCATTGAGCGTGCCACAGTGAACAGTAAGGCGGCATTCCATTTTGCGGATGCCTCCATTAAGTGGCAGGCGCGTCTGACGGATGTTACAGTGGATCTGGACGCGCTGGACAACGGGGAGCTGAAGCTGGTTAATGTGCCCGAAAATGAGCAGCAGATTCAATGGGCGGAGATGGGACGTGACCAGCCCCATGCATTAGCGGGACTGAGCATTACCTGCGGTATCGCCCAGACTGCTTATGTACAGGGAACAAAGATAAATGAGAACGGGCAGATTGTGAACACAGGAGGAACAGATCTTTTTGAATTCCTTGATGACAGGCTTTTGAAAGGAGCCAACTATTACTATAAATACAATCTGGGTTATGAGGTGAAGTGGTATCCTATTGCGCATGGCAACAGCAGCAACTATGAAGACTGTCCCGGCATATCCGGATCAGACAACAGCCCCGGCTGGTGGACGACCATATCACATGGCGGAAGGTTCAGGCTGGGTGGTTCCGGAGTCCTGTATTATCATTATAATATGTTCCAGGACAGCAGTAATCCGGAATATAAGTATGTGGCCGAGGCACAGGCGATGGCAGATGATACATCCGGCGAGGGTGACGCCATTACAAATGCATCCCTGTTGATTGCACCGGCATCGGCAAAGACAGGGGAAGCCCAGGGACCGCCCCAGAAGAAGGATAAGCCCGGATATGAAACCAATACAGCCGGTTCAGGACGTATTCAGGCCATGAGCCATACCGGTGCGTATGCCGGAAGAATGGCGGATCAGTATACGCCTTCTTCGGAGTATTATACGGATGAGGTAGGTACCAGGAAAGTTACCAACAATAATTATGCGGACGATTATTTGTGGTTTAAAGATTATGATTTAGGTACAACGGATTTGGATACCTTTATCCTTACGTCTGCCAGTAACTCCGCAGAAGGGACTTTGTTCAAAGTGGTGCTGCTTGACAATGTAGAGGTAGCGGACTGGACGAAACTGACCAGGGAAGAAATTGATGCAGGCGAGGTTGTTGTCGAAGGCTGGAGCGGCGCCACTGGCTGGTGGAGCACCTATAAGACGAAGACCTTTAAAATGACGAAACCGCTGAGCGGCAAGCATTCTTTTGCATTCCTTTACCTGGGCTCCAACAATGTCTATAAGCTGGCGGCTAATGTGGACTGGATGGCATTTGGAAATTATTATGCGTACCAGGACAATCTGGTGAAGGATGCACCGATTCAAGACAATGTAACCGCGGAGGGTGATTATGCGGTATTGAAGAATGGTTCCGGTTTTGGCTGGGACTCTATGGATATGGATGTGGGAAACAGCGCCCTGAAGCTGAATATCATTTCGACAGGAACAGGGAAGCTGATGCTGTATGAAGGAACGCCCGGTTCAGGGAAGCTGGTTGCCACTTATAATGTCCCTTACACTGGCGGCAAAGAGATGACGGTCAGCCTTCAGGGGGCAGATGTATCCACGATTAAGGGAAATCGTGATGTCTACTATGTATATGAGGGAAATACGGATCTGAAGATTTCCACCATCTGCTCTTATTTCCACAGGGAGAGCGTTGTCCCTCCTGTACAGGGCGAGGATTATGAGGTGGTGAGCGGAACGGTCACGACAGGAAAGGATGGCGATACGGAATATGCATCCTTCCAGGATGGTGCAATTGCCTTCTACCGCCTGGATATGTCAAAGGATGCCATATCCTTCCGGATGCGGACGAACAGCGAAGTCCTGCTCACCCTTACCAGTGACATGAAAAATGATGAGAATATGTCTCTGGAAGAGGTCTACAGGAATTTCGGCATGTTCAAAATGGAGATACCGAATACCAACGGTCAGTGGGCGCATTTCCAGTACGACCTGACCCAGGTGTCCAACCGTTCTTCCAATGTATATCTGATGGTCAGCGGAGGAGCTGCCGACATTGATTACATTGAGTCGGGACAGAAGAATACACCGCCTGAGATTGTGAGCTTTGCTTACAGCCAGCCTGTATTCTCCATGGAAAAGGACGGCGTTTCAGCGGACTATCTGCTGGCAGGTACGGATTATGAAGTTACTCTGGAGACCTTTGATTTTGATAATGACTCTGTTGCGACAAAGGTTACCCTGGATAAGGATTATTCCGGCACAGGCGGGAAGATCAGCTTTAATATTTCCGCACCCGGAGAGATAAGGGGATTGCTGATTGCGGATGATGGACATACATGGACTGTGGAAAAACACAATCTGGTAGTTTGCGGCAGCCTGGATGAGCTGATAGAGAAGGTTGGGGCATATGACAGTTCTCAAACCTATTCCAAACCGAGTATGCGCCAGTATGAAAACGCGCTTAAAGCGGCAAAGGAAGCAGCAGTGGGCGGATACACGCAGGATATGATAGAGGCGCTTGAGGGGCTGAAAGCAGCGGCGGAGGCATTGGTTATGCTGGTGCCTTCCAGAGAAGATGGTGAAATTGACTATATCGAGTATGCACAGTATCTGAAGTTCAGCAGATATAGTGATCTCCAGGGCGGATATTCAGAGGATCAGGAGGCCATCCTTCAGGACATTCGGAGCCTTACGGACGGAAACGCGGGTACCTTTATTGAATGGCGTCACAAGCAGCATAATACGGAGGCATACTTTGTCATTGACTTCAAAGAGGGTATGGGGCTTAAGTTGGATCACTATACGCTGCAGTCCAGGCAGGGCTTTGGTTCCAGAACCAACGGTGTACGTATGGATGCGTCAAACGATGGTACGAACTGGGTGACCATATCCGATGGTGCGGCAAATACCGATGATCTGCAGACCATTGATATCAAAGCGGAATATGCAGATGTGCCATATCGGTATATTAAGTTATACAATCCCAGAAAGGGAGAAAGCGGAGCAAACAGCTTCATGAGCATAGCGGAGTTCCATATCTATGGGCAAGTAGTGGAAATGGACTCGCTGCTGTCATTCCAGATGGACGGCATTACATTTAAGCAGCAAGCAGGAACCAATGTTTTTGCAGCGGAGATGGGTGAGGCATTCTTTGAGAAGAGCGGGAAGAAGCCTGTCTTTACCTTATTGGGTGATAATGTGCTCTGCCAAAATGGAAACGTTCTGGAAAGCGGTGTCAGTTCTGTTGCTTTTGAGGGCACAGGGACAGGAAAAGGGGCCAAAAGAAGTGCTGTCCTGACTACAAAATCAGCGGACGGTATTGAACAGGAGTATGTGATTGAGATTACCTTTAACAGTGTGAAGCTGGAAGAGCCGCAGAGCCTGAGCTGGAACGGAATGAATGCATCTTTCCGTACCCCGGCCGAAGAGAATATCACAGGCTATGAGATGGCTCTGTACAAAGATGATGTTTTGGTGGATGGTACCGAAAAATACCTTGAAAAGAACGGTACCGGTACCCAGTCGGTATATTACGGGCCTTACATGCAGGAAAGCGGAAATTATACTTTTAAAGTGAAGGCAAAGGCACAGGAGGGCAGCGAAGATTTTCTGGACAGTGAGATCGCAGTTAGTCCTGCAAAGGCGTACCAACCGGCTGAAATTCAGAAGGGGAAATTGATCGCATCCTTTGACTTTGAAAATCTGGATGCCGGTACGGAGGAGATCACAGGCGGCGGAGCCAAAGCTGTGGTGCAGGGAATCGCTGTCAGCGCAGACTCCTACGAGGGAAGCGGTAAGGCGGCGAGCATCAGCAGCAGCTTCTGGCTGAATGTGACAAAGGAAGACGGCACGCCGCTTCTGAAGGGAATGAAAGAGATCACCATTTCCTACGATAATAAATGGGGAGCCAATGGCAATACAGGATGGACATTCTATGCCGCGCCCAACACAAATGCGCAGGCAGGAAGATATGAGAAGTATTTGGGAATCCTCGACAGGTCAGGATTGCTCATGGCAGAGCGTTATTTCCTGAATAATCAGGGTCGCCCGGGGAGTCCCAGCATAAATAACGCTCCGTCTGACTGGAAGCATGTGGATGTCGTGGTCACAAAGGAAAATACCACCATTTATGTGGACGGCGAACAGCGGGCAAGCGTGGACAGCGGCGTACAGCTGACAGATATTCTCACCGCCGAAGGAGGCATCCTCCAGATCGGAAAAGCAAACTGGGGCAGCGGAGAGTATTACAACGGATTGATAGACAATTTCCAGATCTACTGCAATGATGCACCGGGCGCAGTGGAAGTAACAAATGCCAAAGCTTTGATCGAGAAGATGTTCAAGGCCGAAGGAGAGGATGCCATAACGGCAGCCCAGAAGGAAGCAGAGACCATCGAGGCAGCCAGGAAGAAGGTGCAGGAACTGCTGGGCACCCTGGAACTGGGCGGTGTGACTGCGGAAGTGAAAGATGCAGCGGAAAGCGCGTTTACGCAGGCGGTTGCCGGAGACAGCGGGAGTCCTGCAGGAACCAATGGCAGTTATCGCTTTACCGTTCATCTGAGCATGGAAGGGGAAGCTGCGGATACATCGGAGCTTTCAATGACTATTATTGCGGAAGCGTATCCGGAGGATGCCATAGCCATTGATGCGGCGAAGGCAGCCATTGAAGCGGCATTCACAGGTGACAATGCACCGACGCTTACCCAGAAGGAAGCTGGAACGGCAGCAGACGCGAAGCAGGCAGTTCTGAATGTGATAGGTGAGCTGGAGCTTGACGGAGTTGCTGCGGAGATTTCCGGGGATACATTCGAGGAAGCTGTTGCCGGAACGGCTGACAATCCGGAGGGAACTGACGGAAGCTATGTGTTTACAGTAAAGTTAAATAGGGGTGAGTTGTCCGGGACAACGACAGAACTGCAGATTGCAGTAGCTGCGGAGAAATATACGGAAGAGCCTGGAACGACAGAGGAACCGGCGCCGACGCAGGAGCCGAGTCCGACAGAAGAACCCGGAGCAACGGAGGAACCTGGCCCGACAGAGGAACCCGGAGCAACGGAGGAACCCGGAACGACAGAGGAACCCGGAGCAACGGAGGAACCCGGCCCGACAGAGGAACCCGGAACGACAGAGGAACC
>OFFJ01001400.1_pt1 | contig 17832 bp, 9 predicted proteins | sample 1521261 | NCBI WGS metagenome assembly OFFJ01 (sample SAMEA3504122, study PRJEB24116) | mouse gut metagenome | biome: mouse gut; feature: mouse-associated habitat; material: faeces | place: Denmark | collected 2011 | reverse complement strand
GTTCCGAATACAGGCAATTCGGAGCTCTTTTTTTGTTTTTAGAATTGTGTTCCGAAATGTTATCTGTTAAAATAAAATTAAATTTTTAGCAGAGATAGATGATGGATCAGCGGATGCAGGAGGAGAAAAGAGGAGGTATTTTATGCATCAAAAGGACAAAAAACAATTTTGGAAACGGGGACTTGGAATCGGATTATCGTTTGTACTGACCATGTCTTCATTTATGCCCGTAAGGGCTGCAGAGCCCGAGTATCCCTCGTCGGTACCCGGACTTTCGGAAGAGTTAAAACGGATACCGGAAGCAACAAAAGCGGGAAGCATTCCGGTGTCGGATGGGGAAGATATGACTTTATACGGAGAGCCGTTTGCGCCGTTTACAGCAGGCAGCGAGAGCTTTCGTATTCCGACGCTGATTTCCCTGCGCAACAGAAATTATAACGGAGAATATTTGTTTGCTTCGGCAGACGCCAGATGGGAAGAGTGGAACGACGGAGGCGGGATCGATTCGATTGCCGCTGTATCCGGCGACGGAGGAGCAACCTGGCATCACAGTTTTCCGATTTATTTTCCGGACAGTTACGGGTATGCAAGCAGCGCTGCCACGACGGTGATTGATCCGGGTGCAATCGAAGGACCCGACGGAACGATTTATTTTATTGCGGACGTGAATCCCACCGGAAGTACGACGATGTACGGGACAGTCGGACAGGGAACCGGTTACGTCACGGTGAACGGAAAGCGGTATCTTGCCCTGACGCAGGAATATGGAAAAGTTAAGACGAAACCGACCGATGATAATCTGACGGATTATCCGTATTATGTGGAAGACTTTGACGAAGCCGGTCATGCAAGAATTTTAAACAGATCGGACAGCACGCCTACCGGTTACGGCGTAGATGAGTGGTACAATATTTATGAGATTGAAAACGGCGAATACAAAGAAAATTTGAAACAGCCGCAGGTGAACCGCCCGGATGTGGAGGTTACACAGAACTGTTTTTATAAGGATTCCAAATTTCATGTATACCATATCGATTATATCTGGGTTGTGCAGTCCAAAGACGGCGGCATGACATGGGAACATCCCCGCGATATTACAGATCAGATCAAACGAGAAGATGAGTATGCCATTCTGGTATCGCCGGGCAAGGGAATTGTGACAAAAGACGGAGAGATTGCCATCGGCCTTTACAGTGCGCAAAACGGGGAACATGCCAGCATGATTTATTCCAAGGACGGAGAGACCTGGAAGCGTACGAACGATATCACGGACGGCAGTTCGGAGGATGAGATCGTACAGTTAGAGGACGGTACGCTGCGTATGTTTTACCGGGGCGGCGGCGATGTCATCCGGTATGCGGATATTACGAAAGGTGCAGACGGAGATTATGTGGTTGGAGATTATGTCAGCACGGATGTCAGAGTAAAGAGCAGTATCAATGTTTCCGCCGTACTTTATTCAAAGAAAATAAACGGCAAACAGGCGATTTTGGTTTCCCGTTCCGGCGGGGGCGGCGGACTGACGAGCGACAACCGGCTGAACGGGAAGATTTTTACGTTTCTGGTAGATGATACGAAGGAAGGAAATCCGATGCAGCTTTACCATACGTTTGATGTTCCGGGAGGCAAAGAGGGATTTGTTTATTCCTGTATGACAGAGTTGAAAGACGGCAGAATCGCCATGCTCTGGGAGCCGAATCATTCTACGCTCTATTTTGATGTCTATGACTTTGAAAATTTTATAGAAGGCGTGGTTTCTGTGGAGCTGCAAAAAGACGATACGCCGTATGCCGTGATTTGCAAAGACGAGCCGCAGGGCTCTGACCGCGGAGACGAGAGTGTCATAAAGATAGAAAAGACCGTGAAGGAAGGCGCGTTTCTGCGGGATCATATCAGCAACAACAAGAGCAGCTTAAGCAGCTTTGCAGATACCCTGAACGAATCTATAGATCCCGGCAAAGCGGAGTTTACGTTCCGGCAGACAGATACGGCAAACGGATGGAAGATATACAGTGAAGAGGCGAAGCTGTATCTGGAAAATCAAGATGCGAACGATATGTTTTCTTCTGAAGAGCGAACGATGACGGTTACGCAGGAAAGCGAAAGCGACGGGGCAAAAACGTTTCGGCTTAAGAACGGTTCCAGGCCTGTATTTTTCTATGAGCAGAATATGGATTTTAATTCACAGGGAAGTTCTGCCGGAGACGCAGAAAAATTAGTATTACTGGAAAAGAAGGAATCCGTATCGGAAGAAGATCTTCTTCCTGGGTATGCCCGCGTATCGGAACTCAAAGACGGGGGCAGATATTTGATTACATATATGTGGAACGACGGCAGTTTGATCGTGCTGTATCCGGTAAACGGCAGTACGGCGGATCATACAAAGCTTGCGGTCGGAAATCCGGAACTGGTTACAGTGACGGGAGTAGGAGAAGGGACGACGACGGCGGTAATCGGCGGAACATCTTATAAGATTACGGTAACGGACGCTTCCACGCCCATATCGTTTACATTGGAAAAAGGAGAAACTTATTTTCAGGAGACGGAAGCTTTGGATACGGTTTTGGACGGCGGGGAGGTCCTGGGCATTCAAAAAATAGACCGTGTCAAAGAAGGGCTGTTCGATCATACATTGGATGCGGCATTTTCTTTAGAAAGTTATGCGGGAACTGCGCATGAAGGCATAAGCTTAAAAGACGCCGAGTTTACGTTTGAGTCTTCCGGTTCCGACTGGACGGTGTCGCACGGGGATGTCTATCTGTCCAATCCGGAAAGAGCGGAAGCATTTTTCTCGGATACGGCTGCGAAGATCAGAGTGACGGCAGGCAATGAGAATACGTTTCGTCTGGGAAGGGCTGAGGCGCTGAAAACCACAAATCCGAGTGTAAATGTGACGGAAGATAAGGGATCTAGGCTTCCCATAGGCAATCTTGTATTTTATTACAGGGAAATGAATTTCCGGTCATATGGAACGAGCCAGAAGGCGGGAACGACACATGGAGCAAATCCCTACGGGCAGCATGCCAGTTATGACCTGACGCTTTTAGAGGCGCAGGATGGCGTTTCCGCAGACGATGTGATTCCTGGTTATCGGGCGGCTGACAGCATTACATCCGGTAAAAAGTATCTGATTTCCTATGTATGGAACGGAAATATATTTGTATTATATCCGGAAAACGGAATCGGAAATTCCACGAAGCTGGTCAATCGGCAGGAGAAGGGATTTTTGATTACGGCAAAATCGATGGGATCGGCAGATCTGACGATTGACGGCAAAAATTACCATTTTACCGTTACGGATGACGAAGTAGAGCATGAGGCGAATGCATTACAGAAACTGCTGGAAGACGCGAAGTCCGATTATCAGGCGGGCGGCGCGAAGTTGACGACGTTTGCAGAATTTAAACGGGCATATGAAAGCGCGGTGTCCGGAGCGCACAGCACGGATGCACAGGAACTGCGCAGGCTATTTACGGATCTGAATTCGGCATGGGAGAAGCTGAAAAAAGAAAAGAAACAACTGGAGGAAGACGGGAAGAAACAGCAGGTTACGGCAGGCCATACCGAAACGATACAGGCAGTTTCCTATAAAGTAACAAATACAAAGAATAAGACGGTATCGGTATCCGGCGGCGCGGCGGCAACGTTGAAAATTCAGGCAAAGATTAAGATTCAGAATGAGACGTATACCGTTACGGCAATCGATGCGAAGGCATTTTCGGGATCACCTGTAATAAAGAAAGTCATTGTGAGTGATACGATTACGGACATTGGAGATCAGGCGTTTGCGGGCTGTAAAAATATAACGTCCGTTACAATCGGGAAAAATGTAAAAACCATCGGCAAGAAAGCCTTTTATAACTGCAAGAAGCTAAAGAGCGTGACGGTAAAGAATAAGGCGAAGTTAAATAAAGTCGGTTCCAAGGCGTTTCAGAAGACGGCAAAGAAAATCAGCATAAAACTGCCGAAAAACCTTAAGAAAAATAAGAAGCTGAAAAACCAGCTGAAAAAGGCGGGGATCAAGAAATTTAAATAAACGGTACAACGTGGGGAAATCTATGTCTGACCGATAAAAAATTTACAAAAACCTTGATTTCAAAGTCCGCACAGAGTATAATATCAATTGTATAAATAATTTCATTTCTCAATTTAAGTGTCGCAAAAAGTACACATAAAAAGACACTTTGAAAATTGAAATTAACTAATCGTTAGAGAAATTGACAGATTCTTAGAATCTGTCTTTTTTTGTCGTTTTATCAGGGCTTTTACGTAAAACGGCATTTTTTTGTAAAAATTAATTCCGTTATTTTTGGATCAATTTTCTTCGTCTCAAAATGTGTACTTTTTGCGACGATTTTATTGGGACAGTTTCAGGAGGAGGTATGAGTTATTATGAGACCTAAAGGAACAAAACAGTTTTTAAAACGGGGGTTAGGTATGGCGCTCTCTATGGCGGTAGCGTTTACAATGCTTCCACCCGTCAGTGTAAACGCGGCGGAGGATGGTTCAAACGAAGATCCCGCTGTATCGGCAGCGTCACCGTTTAAAGCAGGCAGTATGACAGGGACGGAGACGACGAAAGGACAGCCGTTTGTTGCCGGTGTGACAGGGGGAAGATCCAACTTTAGTACGCCGTCTATGATTTTGAGAAAGACATGGAATGAGGGGACTTCGACAGATACGGATACTCTGGTTGCGGTTGCAGAAGGAAAGTATGACACGACCAGAAAAGCGGGCGGCGTAGATATTGTCGCTTCCGTGTCGGAAGATGAGGGCGGCACATGGACCTATAGTTATCCGCTGCGCTTTCCGGACAGTGAAGGAAATGCAGGGGTAAATGCGACAACAATCAATAATCCGTCTATCGTAGAAGATCATAACGGAAAAATCTATTTGTTTGCAAACGCAAATCCGACCGGTATTTCAGCCGTAGAAAACGGATTTACATTTCCGGGAGCAGGAAGAGGATACATAACGGTAGGGGAAGGCGAGAGTGCATCGCTTCGCCTGGCGCTGACGGATACATTTGAAAAAGCAGCTACGGCTCCGACCGAGGATGGAACGACTTATGCATATTATGTAGGAGATTGGAGCAGGGAAGGCGAGGATGCGCTGGCGCCGGTATTGAAACGTGCGGATGGTTCGGAAAGTGATTATGCCGTAGACAGATGGTATAATCTGTATAAAAAGAACAACGACAGTTACGTTGCTATTACGCAGAAACAGGCGACGGAGGAGGGCATTACCGCCGGAACAAAAGACGTTCAGCAGAACGTATTTTATGCAGGATCAGAACTTCATGTGTATAATACCGGTTATATCGTGTATATGACGTCTGAGGACGGCAAGAACTGGAGTGCGCCGGAAATCTTAAATCCGTACGTCAAAACAGAAGATGATACGGCAATTCTTGTATCGGAAGGAAGCAGTCTGGTGACTTCGGCAGGACGAATTGTGGTTCCGGTATACCGCAGTACAGACGGTACGGATGCAGGAAAAAAAGCAAGTATTATCTGGCGCTGTACGGAAGCGGATCATCCGTGGCACAGGTCTGACGACGTACCGAATTTTAGTGACTTTGGAGCAGAAGGAGCGGCGCCTTCCTGGTCAGGACAGGGAGAGATCGTAGAGATCAGCGACGGACGTCTTCGTCTGTTCTTTAAAAACGGCAGAGGGCTGATCTGTTATGCAGACGCAAACAGGGGAGGAGTAGAAGATAACCCGGATTTCTTTAAATTTTCGACACCGGTGGAAACAGGAGTTGCCGTAACTTCGGATGCCGGATTATCCGCGGTTGAATATTCCAAAACAGTAAACGGCAGACATGCCGTGCTGGTATCGGCACCGGCAGGTTCCGGTTTGACAAACGGTAGAATTTATACGTTTCTGGGAAATGATGATGCAGATAAAAGCGTGACACGGGCAGCGTTTTTCGATATTCCGGGAGCCGGAAGCATTTTCGGAAATTCCTGTATGGCAGGATTGGATAACGGAAATAAGATCGGACTTCTGTGGGAGAACGGGAACGGAACCGTGCGTTACGATTGCTTCGGCATCGCTGATATTGTAGGAAACAACGCGTTTATTCCTGAGATAACGATCGATGTGGACCTTTATGAAGGAGAAACATGGACGAGGGAATACACGGTTACGGGTAATGAGTATTTAACCGGAGTGACGACTGAGCCAAATAGTTCGATCGCATCCTATGAATTTGACAGAGGAACGGCGACAAAGGAAACAGTTCCTGCATTATATTCGCATAAAACAATTGGATCCAATCAGAATACGCTGGAAGGCGCATTTGACTCAAATCTTCCGGAAATAAATCTGACCAGCGGCTGGGATATTTCTAAGGCAGAATTCCGAATCAAAAGACCGTCGAATGCAGAAGGATTTGAAAACGTCTATTCCGTATACAGTGAAGGGGCAAAACAGTACCTGACAAATGTAAGCGATGTGAATGCTATATATACTGCGACCATGCGCAATACGATCAAAATCTATCATGACTCCAGAAGCCAGGGGGATGGAACAACATTTAATATTCGGGCAGCTACAGGAAAGCAGAGATTTGTATTGTTCAATAAGTCCAATCTGGCAGTTGACGCTGCAGGTGACAGCAATGACTGGTTTGGTTCGAACGAAAATATTAATGCGGAATTTACTTTTCTGCAGAAACTGCATGCCGAGGAATTGGATACGGTAGAGGATCAGCCGATTCCCGGATATAAAAAAGTAGAAGAGATTACAAGCGGCGAGTTGTATTTGATTGCCTTCCCGATGACCGGCAGCGGCACATTTGAAGATGGAGGGTGGATTATTCTCTACCCGCAGAACGGTAAAGCGGCCGGTACAAAATTGGTGTATGGAAACCGTGAAGTAGAACGTGCGGCTACCAAGACGCTTACCATTACTGCAGTTGGAGAAGGCGAAACTTCAATGGTGGCAAACAGCATCACCTATCAGATTCACAGCTTTGGCAATCGTGAAATCAGCCTTGCAGAGGGCGAGCGTAGATTCTTTGGCCAGATCGACTTAACAGACTGCGATCTTAGTTCGGGGAATACGGTTGTATCGCTGGAAGAAGGCGAAGAATACAGAAATGCATTGTTTAATTGTGAATCGACGTCAAATAATAACTTAAACGGTTATTCTCCGACGCCGAACTGGGATATCAACATGACGGCGGCTGAGTTCCAGATTCAGGAAGAAGGAGAGCATTATCTCATACACAGTGAAGTTTCCAACAATTATCTGGTAAATTCAAACGCAGATACTTATTTTGGCAATACGCCAGTGACGCAGAGCCTTACGAAGGTAGAAGGATCGGATTCTTTTGAAATCCGCCGTGTCAGCAATGACAATCTAAATAACAGATATGTTTATTTCTACTACCAGAGAATGGCGTTTGACGCCGTAACTGATAAAGCGGGATTTGAAGATAAAGGCGACTTTGGATTTGAACTCTTAGAAAAACAGCCGATCAAAAAGAATACGGATCCGATTCCGGGGTATGAGCGTGTGGGTACAATTACGCCCGGCAAAACGTATTTGATTACAGAGTATTATCATGATGCACAAAATGACGAGGACGTAATCATTGTTCTTTATCCGAACAACGGTATTCAGAGCCAGTCTAAGCTGTATAGATCTTATCCGATGGAGGGCGTATATCTTACGGCGATCGGAAAAGTAGGGGATACCACAACCGTAACGATCAGCGGCAGAGAGTATGACGTAACGATTGTAGACTGTACGCATCCGGAAGATCAAAGAGAAATGGTTCGGATTAAAAAGCCGACCTGTGAAGAGAAAGGATATACGGGAGACCTGATCTGTTCGGTTTGCGGCCATGTTATAACGGAAGGCAAGGAAGAGGCCGATTTAGGCGGACATCTCTGGAGCGAGTGGTCAGAGCCGACAGAGGCAACCTTTGAGAATGACAGTGTAAGGACCAGAAGCTGCAGCCGCGGTGATAAAACGGAGACGGAAATTGTAAAAACCTCCGCTCAGTTTGTATCCGAAACGCTTGCCGCTTTGATCGGCGAGGCAGAAGCTTTAAATGAAGAAGATTATGTGGCATATTCCTTTGCACCTTTGAAAGCGGCGTTACAGACTGCAAAAGGACTTGCAGAAGATGCGGAGAAAGCAGACAAGATCGCTGCGATTGAGGCGTTACAGGAAGCAATGGAACCGGGTAAACTGATAACAAAGGCAGAATACAACGAGGCAAAAGGAGCATTGACGGATCTGGTGACGTTAAAAGAAGCAGATCTTGCCAAGACAGATATTTATACGGCGGAATCACTGGAAGAGCTGCGTCAGGCGATCAATGCGGCAAAAGCGCTTGGCGAAGACGCTACACTGGAAGAGATCAATGCGGCAAAAGAGGCGATCGACCAGGTAACATTAGTTACGTTAGAGAGCATTACTTTGGAACAACTCAAAGGCGAGCTTGCGACAGCGCTGGAGACTGCAAAGAAAACGCTGGATGCAGGACAGAAAAATTACACCGACGAAAGCTGGAAGAAGTTCAAAGATGCGTATGCCGCTGCAAACCTTTCCAAAGAAGATTTGGATAAATTAAATCTTGCGGCAGTGCAGAAATTGTTTAACGACCTTACGGCTGCAGTGAAAGGGCTTACCGTAAAACCGAACGTTGCAGCGCAGCTTCCGGCAGGAACCAAACGCACGCAGGGAGATACGACGTTTGTGGTAGGAGCAAATAAGACGGTAGTGATCGAAAAAGGCGCTAACGTTAGGACAGTAAAGGTTCCGGCAAGCATAAAATTAGACAATGTGGATTATACGGTAGTCGGTATCGGCAAAAATGCATATAAAGGCAAGTCCAAGATCCAGAAAGTCGTAATCAGCGATACGGTTACCAGCATCGGCAGCCAGGCATTTGCAAATTGTAAAAAACTGAAATCCGTTACAATCGGTAAAGGAGTTACAACGATTGACGGTAAGGCATTCTTTAACTGTAAGAAGCTGAACAAAGTGGAAGTGAAGGGCAAGAGCTTAAAGGCGATTAAAAAACAGGCATTTAAAAAGACAGCCTCCAAAGTAACGGTGAAAGCAAAGAGCTTCAACAAAAAACAACGCAAAGCGCTTCTGAAAAAAATGAAAAGTGCTGGAATGAGCAAGAAATCTGTGGTAAAATAAATCACAGAGTAACAGAAAGATCCTCGGATACGCAAAGTTTCCGAGGATCTTTCTATATCTCTGTGAGATTGCAAAAAATATAGGAGACAGGCGGCTGACTTTACAAATGAAACTTTATAATAACGCCTGAATGCGGATATCCGGGACTTTTGAAAGGTCAAGAATACCTTCGCTGACTTCTACGATCGGACGGGATAAGAATTGCTTATTCAGCATTACAATATTTGCGCTTCTGCCGTCCGTTAAAAGAACACGGTTGTTCTGATATGTATAGGCAATTCTCTCTAAGAAGGTCAGAATATATTTCGGATTGTATTTCTGCAGGCCCGCAATTTCAAAATCGGCAATAACCTGAAACGGACAAAGCGGCGCACGGTGGGGCCTTGCGGCGGTCATTGCGTCGTAAACGTCGGCAATTGCGATTATCTGTGCAAAATCGTCGATGTCATGAAATTTTAGCCTGTTCGGATAACCGCTGCCGTCGCAGCGTTCATGATGCATCGAAGCCGCATATAAAATCCGCGGATCCAAAGATTCGCAGGAGAGTAAAATTTCGTAACCGAAGACCGGGTGTTTTTGTACGAGGTCAAATTCTTCGTCGGTGTATCTGCCCGGTTTTTCCAAAATTTCCGCCGGTATTTTCGTTTTACCGATATCGTGCAGCAAACCAGCGGCGGTCAGCAGATTCAGATCCGCTTCCTTCAGCTTTAACCATCTGCCAAGTATATATGCGATCAATGCGACATTGATAGAATGCGCGTAGATACTGTCGGCGATCGCACGCATATTGTGCAGGTAATCGAAGATCTCAATGGACGTCTGGGCAATCGAACAAAGCGGCTTTGTAATCGAACAGAGACTTTCAGGGTCCGGGCACCGGTTCTCGGAAAGGATTGCCGCGACGGTCTCTTTTAATTGATTTACTGCGTCGGCATAAGCGGTTTGGAATTCTTTGAACTGGGGAGAAGCCATGACGCGCTGGGAATAGGTCGGCTCCGAGCTTCGTTTCTCTGCGGTTTCTTTTGGGAGATCCTGCTCCTGAATGTGCACTTGCTCAATATCATAGAATGCAATATGTGCAATGGATATACTGGTCAGCCGGACATTTTTACCGACGACCGTCAGTCCTTTTTTTGTTTTTACTTCTTCGGCGGTGATCATTCCTTCTTTTAACTGAGATGTTTTTATAATCTGCATATCGTATACTCCTTTGCTGTAGCGATGTGAAATAAATCGTCGAATTATTTACTTTAACTATAAAACAAAACTGAAAATTCCGCAATGGGATTTTTGTGAAATCGCTTGACAAATGATCCAAATGAGCGTAATCTGTTTTATGTAAAAAATAATACGATTTACAATTCAATCATATAGCTTTCCCTTATTCAGAGTGATGGAGATACATAGGATCTGTGAAGTCACGGCAACCCCTTAACAGGAAGGTGCCAACCTGAGCGAAGAATTCGAACAATAAGAGGATTATTATTTTCGATTGCCAAGAATTTCTCCGCTTACTGCAAGCGGATTTTTTATTTTACCCACAGGCCAGTATATGGGAACGATTGTTTCAGCGTTGCCCATGGGGCTGGAAATAACAGAAAGTTTAGTTGAGTTTGGAATCGGTATCACAGTTTGAGAGGAGAAATTTCCATGGAGAAACGATTATTTACATCAGAATCCGTAACGGAAGGGCATCCGGATAAGATCTGCGACGCGGTATCGGATGCGATTTTAGATGCTTGTATGGAGCAGGACCCGATGAGCCGTGTAGCTTGCGAAACGGCGGCCTGCACAGGGTTTGTACTGATTACCGGAGAGATCACGACAAAGGCAAATCTGGACATTTCCGCAATTGCGAGAAAGACGATACAGGAGATCGGTTACGACAGTTCCGAAAAAGGATTTGACGGCAATACCTGCGCCGTGATGGTGGCGTTGGATAAACAGTCTTCGGATATTGCAATGGGCGTGGATAGGGCGCTGGAGGCAAAGGAAGGTGCGGCTGCGCTCAGTGCGGAAAGCGGCATGACCGATGAACAGCTGGAAGCGATCGGAGCAGGTGATCAGGGAATGATGTTTGGATTTGCGGTCAATGAGACGGCAGAGTATATGCCGTATCCGATCGCACTGGCACACAAACTGGCGCGTCAGCTTACCAGGGTGCGCAAAGACGGTACGCTGCCGTATCTTCGGGCAGACGGAAAGTCACAGGTTTCCGTAGAATATGATGAAAACGGAAGACCCAGCCGTCTGGAAGCGGTTGTGATTTCTTCACAGCACGATGCGGCAATTTCCCAGGAACAGATTCATGCAGACGTGAAAAAATATGTATTGGATCCGGTCCTGCCGGCAGATATGGTGGATGCAAATACAAAGATCTTTATCAATCCTACCGGGCGGTTTGTGATCGGCGGACCGCAGGGAGACGCAGGGCTTACGGGACGTAAGATCATTGTGGATACATACGGCGGATATGCGCGCCACGGCGGCGGTGCATTTTCCGGCAAAGACTGTACGAAGGTAGACCGTTCCGCGGCGTATGCCGCGCGCTATGTTGCGAAGAATATCGTGGCGGCAGGCTTGGCGGACAAATGTGAAATTCAGCTTGCATATGCGATCGGTGTGGCGCAGCCGACCTCTGTTATGGTGGATACGTTTGGAACGGGTAAAGTGCCGGAGGATGAACTGGTAGAGATCATTCGAAAGCATTTTGACCTGCGTCCGGCGGGAATTATCAAGATGCTGGATTTAAGAAAGCCGATTTACAGGCAGACTGCCGCGTATGGACATTTCGGACGGGACGACCTGGACCTGCCGTGGGAAAAGCTGGATAAAGCAGAAGAGCTGAAAAAATACCTCTAACCGCTTTATGAAAAGTTTAGAATATATTTTCCTTTTTTAATAGGATTTCTGAAAAATCATGTTATAATAACCCTGGGAGCAATAGTAGTCTCCCAGGGTTTTTGCAATGTTTGCCGTGTTCGGAACATGCCATCGCAAAGGCGGCGTATCCGGGGACGGGATTGGAATTATAAGAGATCTGCCCGGAGGATATGAAGTATGAAGTTAAAGACAAGGCTGTCGATTTCTTTTTGCATTATTATATTTGTGCCTATTTTCCTGGCGGTTGTGTTTGTCATAGGCTTTCAGAAGTTTCAGATTAAGGCGATTGAAACGACGTACGGGATTCAGTCGGGAGATTATTCGGATCTGATCAATCCGGTACAGATGTTAAACCGTTACACGAAGAAAAATTACCAGATGCTGCTGAACGTTGCGAGGCAGGATCCCGACCGTTTTTTGGATACCGGTTTTCTGGAAGAGAAGAACCGCCAGCTGCGGCAGAAGTATTCGTATCTGATCGTGCGCAGGGAAGATGAGATTTTCTATCATGGCGGCGGAGATTCGCTGCATGCGGAAGTATTGCCAAGTTATGCGGAAAACGAGCCGGATCCCGTAGCGGGATTTTATATTGATTCCGACGAAGAAGTGCTGCTCAAACAGATTGATTTTACGTTTACCGACAAAAAAAGAGGGAGTGCTTTTATCGTTACGGATTCCTGCGAAATCCTGCCGGAGGTGAAAAGCCTTTTGGTTGATGTGTGCATTTCCGTGCTGCTGATTCTTGTACTGACAGCGGCGATGCTGATCGTATGGATTTATCAGGGGATTATCCGTCCGATCAAAAAGCTGGAGGCGGCGACTCTGAATATTCAGCAGGGGAATCTCGACTTTACGATAGAGAGCGAAGGGAAGGATGAGATCAGTGAACTTTGCTCGAACTTTGAAGAGATGCGCAAACGCTTAAAGGAGTCTTTTGAACAGCAGATGGCAAGTGAGCGGGAGAGCAGAGAACTGATCAGTAATATCGCCCATGACTTAAAGACGCCGATTACTGCCGTGAAAGGTTATTCGGAAGGGCTTTTGGACGGCGTGGCGGTCACACCGGAAAAACAGGAGAAATATCTGCGTACGATCAACAGCAAGGCGAACGAAATGGACGCGCTGTTAAATGAACTGACGCTGTATTCGAAATTTGATACGAACCGTATTCCATATAATTTTAATAAGCTGAACGTAGCCGCATATTTTAACGATTGTATCGAAGAAATCGGCATGGATCTGGAGGAAAAGCAGATCGGGCTCGCTTATTTTAATTATGTGGACAATGACGTGCTGATCATTGCCGATCCGGAGCAGCTCAAACGCGTCGTCAACAACATTATCGGAAATTCCGTGAAATATCTCGATAAGCATCAGGGATTGATCAATATCAGGATTAAGGACGTAGGAGATTTTATTCAGGTTGAGATTGAGGATAATGGAAGAGGAATTGCATCAAAAGACCTTCCGTACGTATTTGAGCGTTTTTACCGGGCGGACGCATCGCGAAATTCCGCGACCGGAGGCAGCGGGATCGGATTGTCGATCGTAAAGAAGATCATTGAGGACCACGGCGGGAAAATCTGGGCGACCAGCAAAGAATCCGTCGGCACGGTGATGTATTTTGTCATACGAAAATATCAGGAGGTAATACAAGATGAGTAAGGTGCTGATCATTGAAGACGAGGTGTCGATTGCGGATCTTGAAAAAGATTATCTGGAATTAAGCGGATTTGAAGTAGAAGTGGAAAATTCCGGCGATATCGGATTGGAGCGTGCGCGCAGGGAAGAGTTTGATATGTTTATTCTGGATCTGATGCTTCCTGGAGTGGACGGATTTGAAATCTGCAAACAGATCCGCCAGGAGAAGAATACGCCGATTCTGATGGTATCTGCCAAAAAAGATGATATTGATAAAATCAGGGGATTGGGGCTTGGCGCAGACGATTATATCACGAAGCCCTTTTCTCCCAGTGAGCTTGTCGCAAGGGTGAAGGCGCATCTTGCCCGCTATGAACGGCTGATCGGCAGCAGTCAGCAGGAAAACGATATTATTGAAATCCGGGGGATCAAAATTGATAAAACGGCGCGCCGGGTATGGATCAATGACGAAGAGAAACAGTTTACGACAAAAGAATTTGACCTTTTGACGTTTCTGGCGGAAAATCCCAACCGTGTGTTTACAAAAGAAGAGCTGTTTCGGGAAATCTGGGATATGGAATCGATCGGAGATATCGCGACCGTAACCGTTCATATCAAGAAAATCCGTGAAAAAGTAGAAATCAATACGGCAAAACCCCAGTACATTGAGACGATCTGGGGCGTGGGATACCGGTTTAAGGTATAAGATGATGAACGATATTTTAGACGATATTCTATATGAAGATAAAGAGATGATTCTTCTGCATAAGCCGGGCGGCATTGCGGTACAGACTGCGCGGCTCGGACAGAAAGATTTGGTGAGTATGCTAAAGAATTACCGTGCGGGAAAGAACGAAGATCCCTATATCGGCGTTGTCCATCGGTTAGATCAGCCAGTGGAAGGCGTAATTTTATTTGCAAAAACGAAAGAAGCTGCCGCATCGTTTAGCCGCCAGTTTCAGTCGCATCAGACGGATAAATGTTACTGCGCTCTCGTCTGCTGTAACAAAGAGCGTCCGTTTGCGACGGGTGAGAAAGCGGTTTTGACGGATTATCTGATCAAGGATCCAAAATCGAATACTTCCAAAGTGGTAAAACAGGGCAGTCCTGGCGCGAAAAAAGCGGTACTTGACTATCGGGTGCTGCAGACAGCGGGCTCTTTGGCGGAGCTTTTGATTCGATTGGAGACGGGCAGACACCATCAGATCCGCGTACAGCTGGCACATGCCGGGATGCCTTTGGCGGGAGATGTAAAATACGCAGGAGAAGACAGTATGGCTTTGACCGAACGATATACCGGCGTCCGGCAGTCATATCAAAATCTTCCCCTTTGTTCTGTAAAAATTTGTTTTTTTCATCCCAAAACCGGAGAGAAGATGGAATTTGAAACAAAGCCGAAGCATAAGCTCTTCCAGTTATTGTATGAATAGAAGATCCGCAAACGGCAGATAATTTTCCCATGATGAAGATGGTGAATAACGAAACGGGAAACAAACTAATAAAACTTGGGATTCTTACGGCGGCAGTCGGTTTGGGAATGAAATATGTGTTTCCGATCGCGCTGCCGTTTTTGATTGCGCTGGCACTGGCGCGTTTTTTATATCCGCTTGCCAGGTATCTGGAGAATACAGTCAGGATTCCCCAGGCCGCGTCGCGGCTGCTGGCGTACGGAATCTTTCTTTTGGCGGTCGGAGGCATCGCGGCAGGCATGATGTATCTGATTTACCGCATGGGAAGCAGCTGTCTTGGCAATCTGGATTATTTTTTTCAGACGGCGGAGGAGCTGCTGGGAAGATGCTGCGATACGATGGAGCGGGTTTCGGGGTTTAGTACGCAGGAGATTCAGCGGACGATTCAGAAAGGAACCGAAGGGTTTACGGACGGCGCGGTGGAATATTCCAAAGATGCGGGAAGGTATATGCTGGGACTTTTGGCAAAAATGTTCCTTACGCTGATTGCGGCCTATTTAGTGTTAAATGACTATGAACAGATTGTTGGCGGAATGAAGAAAACAAAGCTTGGGCTCTATACGGTCAATCTGCTCAAGGAGATGAAAACGGCGTCCTGGGCTTATATGAAAGCGCAGTTTAGCATTATGGGGATGATAACCGCAATCTGTATCCTGGGTCTGTATGTACTGCGGACGCCGTATGCGTTTTGGATTGGCCTGGCAATCGGAATCTGCGACGCACTTCCGATTCTCGGAACGGGGACAGTGTTTGTCCCGTGGATGCTGATTGAGATATTGTTGGGCGGTTATTTCCATGCACTCGGATATTTTATCATTTATATGGTCTGCAGTTTTGTGCGTCAGGTTCTGGAGCCAAAACTTGTGGGAAAACGGCTCGGCGTGCCGCCGCTTGCCGTGCTGATCAGTATTTATGCGGGAATCTGGGTATATGGAGGTTCCGGCGTCATTTTAGGTCCGATTTCTGCGCTTGTGATTTATGAGCTGTATAAATTTTGACTGGCCGTCTGCTTCTGACTTGACAAACCAAAACCTCACAGTCTACAATAAGAAGCGCGGAAAATACGCAGAAAACAGACGAAAGGAATCAAACAAATGGCAAAAGAAAAGAAATTGGTGGAAGCCATTACCTCTATGGAGGAGGATTTTGCACAATGGTACACAGACGTAGTAAAAAAAGCGGAATTAATTGATTATTCTTCCGTAAAAGGATGCATGATCATTAAGCCGGACGGTTATGCCATCTGGGAACATATTCAGGCAGAATTGGATCGGAGATTTAAAGAAACCGGGGTAGAAAACGTATATATGCCGATGTTTATTCCGGAGAGCCTTTTAAATAAAGAAAAAGATCACGTAGAAGGGTTTGCGCCGGAAGTGGCATGGGTGACGCACGGAGGGTCGAATCCGCTGCAAGAGCGCCTTTGCGTTCGTCCGACGTCGGAAACGCTCTTCTGCGACTTTTATAAAAATTTAATCCAGTCTTACCGCGATCTTCCGAAAGTGTACAATCAGTGGTGCTCTGTTGTCCGGTGGGAAAAGGAGACCAGGCCGTTTCTGCGTTCCAGGGAATTTTTATGGCAGGAAGGCCATACGGCGCATGCAACGGCAGAGGAAGCCGAAGAGCGTACGGTTCTGATGCTGAACGTGTACGCCGATTTTTGCGAGGAAGTGCTTGCGATGCCGGTGGTCCGGGGCAAAAAGACGGAAAAAGAAAAGTTTGCCGGAGCCGAGGCGACCTATACGATCGAGGCGCTGATGCACGACGGCAAGGCGCTTCAGGCAGGTACAAGTCATAACTTTGGGGATGGATTTGCCAAGGCATTTGGCATTCAATATACGGATAAAGACAATACATTAAAATATGCCCATCAGACTTCCTGGGGAATGACAACACGATTGATAGGTGCAGTTATTATGGTACATGGCGACGATTCCGGCTTGAAGCTTCCGCCAAAAGTGGCGCCAACACAGATTATGGTGATTCCAATTCAGCAGAAAAAAGAGGGGGTGCTTGACAAGGCATTTGAACTTCGTGATCGTTTGATAGAAAAGGGATTTCGCGTGAAAGTGGACGATTCGGATAAAAGCCCTGGCTGGAAGTTTAGCGAATGTGAAATGAGAGGCGTTCCATTCAGAATAGAAATCGGACCAAAGGATATCGAAAACAATAAGTGCGTTTTTGTGCGCCGTGACACCAGAGAAAAGATTGAAGTTAGCCTTGACGAAGTGGAGACAAAAGCAGCCAGCTTGTTAGAAACGATTCAAAAAGACATGTATGAAGCAGCCAAAGCTCATTTGGAAGCACATACGTATCACGCAGTAAACTGGGAAGAATTCTGCGACACCATCAACAGTAAACCTGGCTTTGTAAAAGCAATGTGGTGCGGGGAACAGACATGCGAGGATAAAATAAAGGAGGAATTGGCAGCAACCAGCCGCTGTATGCCTTTTGAGCAGGAACAGATTAGCGATACCTGTGTCTGCTGCGGGAAACCTGCAAAGAAAATGGTGTATTGGGGAAGGGCGTATTAAGGTTTCAAATTATACTGGCGGTCAAAAAGACTGACCGCTCAGTATAAAGTTATGCACACAGCCGCATAAGGAAATATGCCGCTTCGCGGCTGCGGCTGGCGCTATACTCATGGCAGATTTCATCTGTCATGAGTATA
>OFFJ01001399.1_pt1 | contig 17840 bp, 17 predicted proteins | sample 1521261 | NCBI WGS metagenome assembly OFFJ01 (sample SAMEA3504122, study PRJEB24116) | mouse gut metagenome | biome: mouse gut; feature: mouse-associated habitat; material: faeces | place: Denmark | collected 2011 | reverse complement strand
AGCAATTGTCTGGATTTTTGTGGGAGAGAAGGAAAATAACTCAATAAAAAAATCTGCTAAGCTTATTCATGAAAAATTACAGGGTAGTTTTATACAAGTTCTGCCTAATATGTATCATGGAGAGTTTTCAATAAATTATGCAGACAGGTATGTAAGCAAACTATTGGAAATAATAAAGCAATGAAACTTTGAGTTGTGGAAGCATAATTACAACAATGTATAAGTTTGGAAAGGATGAATCTATGAAATCATTACCAGCTGATAATATTCATCAGCGTCTGTGTGATCTCCGTAACGGAACTGGAAAATCACAGAAAGAAGTTGCTGATGAATTGAATATACAAGCATCTGTATTAAGTCGTATTGAGCGTGGTGAAACCAAATCAGTTAGTCATGACTTGATTATAAAGTTTGCAGAATACTATAATGTTTCGACAGATTATTTGCTTTGTATATCAGATATTCGCATTAGAAGGAATGTGGAACTGGAAGAATTGGGATTGACAAATAAGGCTCTGCTCCAGTTGTTACAAGGGAACGTGAATGGAGATATTCTGAGTAGATTGTTGGAGCACCGTTATTTCCCGCAACTTCTCGATACGGTTAATTCCTATTTTACGGAAGAACATAATGCTGGATTCGCAAATAGAAATGCTGTCATAGATATGGGTACAGCAAGTTTAAGAGAACTTATCAAAGAAAAGCCAGATTGCAAAATTGAAACCCAACATGGGATTCGTGAAATCAATGCTCAAAAGATTACTGGAACAGAGGCAGACATAGAGAAAATAAAGAGTATTTTTTTCGTTATCTTAAAAGATATCAAGAAAGAATTTGATATACCATTGTCGGATGTTAGTTCGGAAGAATTGCAAAAGCAACTGGCTAATATGCGAAAACAGGCATTGCTTCAGAAAAAGAAAAATCCAAAGTTTAATGAAACGAATATGGCAAAACTGGTCATGAATATGTTTCAGAATATAGGAATGGATTTGGACGAATATGAACAGGAATTATTCCAGAAAATGATGGTGCATATGTTGCAGAGGAAAAGATAGGAGAATTTTGATGGGGTTATTTGATAAATTATTCAAGAAAAAAGAAACACAACATGGTATATCAGAAAGACAAGTTGAAATAGAAAAACCAATAGAACAAATGACTTTTCAAAAGGCGCAACCTGTAATAAAAGAGCAAATCAAAAGGGGCCATATTGGTACATATAAAAAGCGAGTGGATTACGATACAGTTAAAGAATTGAAAGAACGCTATATTGCTTTTGATGTGGAAACAACAGGATTAAGCCCGATGAATGATAAGATAATCGAAGTTGCAGCTGTTTTGTTTGAGAATGGAGAGATTATCAAAAGATATAGTACATTGGTTAATCCAGAAATCTTTATTCCATACAGTGCCACTGCTATTAACCACATTACAAATGAAATGGTAAAAGACGCACCGCAAGAATGTATTGTGTATGCAGAATTAGTAGACTTTCTAGGAGATGCTTTAAAACAGCAAACGACTATATGTGCACATAATGCGTCTTTTGATATGAATTTTCTGTCAGAAACATTAATGCGTCTTGGATATGATGGGAAAATTTCTTATGTAGATACACTTTCACTTTCTCGTAGCTTGATCAAAGGGTTGCATAACTATAAACAAGATACGGTTGCTATGTATTTTGACCTTGTTAATAATCAATCTCATAGAGCCGTTACAGATGCAGAAATATGTGGGAAAATTCTTTGGAACTTACTGCAAATAGAAGAAAAAGAAGAAGAAAAAAGATTAAGAAACTTAGAAAAAAGTAAACCATGTGACGAGGAAATGGAGATATGTGCTTACATTCAGAATTGCATCATGAAAAATGGTGGTGATTCTAAATGGTTAGGGTTTTATAAAAACAGTAGCAATTATGTTGATGTAAGTTACCTATATTCCATTTTGAAGTTTAAATGTGCCAAAAAGGGAAAATACATTATTGTTGAAAAGTCAAGTGTTGGAAAACTAAATTGTAATATAGAGCCATGTACAATGAGTGAAGGTGGTTCGGATTATGTAAGAGTATATTTCAATAGTCCGTTCGAATTGGAGCCGTTGGAATCATATCTATTTGACATTTATGCGAAATGTCGTAAGTCAGCATTGGATTATCTTAAATATAATAAGCGATATGAAGCAGAACATAAAAACAGTCCAGCTATGTTAAACCATCTTTCTGATATGGATGTTGCAGCGTTTCTTGAAAGTGCTGAAAAGAGAAAATTGACGGAGAAAATTGTTTCGGAAACCATAGAGAATTCTAATGATAAATCTCGAATCGCTAGAGAAGATATCATTATTCAGCCTATTCATAATAGAGTTCCATTAGCTGGTATTCGCAATAAAAATAATTGGGAAAGGGGCTATGATGAAGGATATTCGCTCTGGGAAAAAGGAGATAATCTACGTAAAGAGGGAAATGTGGAAGAAGCAATCAAACTGTTTGATCAGGCAAGATATAATGGATATGATGCTCCGGTTCTTTATGACTCTTATGCAATGGCATATCATAAATTGAAAGACTATGCAAACGAAATAGATATTTTAGACGAAGGCATTGTTCGTGAAAGGAAAAATGGAATAAATGTTAGTCGTTTAGAAGCTCGACGAGAGAAAGCAATACAATTGCTATACAAACAGCAAGAGGCTGAAAAAAAGAAATTAGAAAAAGAACAGATAAAAAATGAAAATATAAAAATTATTTCAGAGACTTCTACGAAAACAACAGGGCGTGCTATTTTGCAATTGACGGATGATATGACTTTAATCAAACGATATGATACTATTGCACAAGCTGTACGTGAAACTGGTGTAAACTCCAAGAGTATACGAGACGCGGCAAAAGGTGTTCAGAAGCATGCAGGTGGTTATGTTTGGAAGTATGCTGATGAAATTGGCAATTGAACTGTTGTTGCAAATACGTTATAATTCAATATGGTTGTGCTATGGAACCTTGAGATGCCCATAGCCCATAGGAGTTCATGTGTGGACTCCTATTTTATTTGTACAAATAAGTTGAAAATAATAATATATTGATTTTGTAATGATGAAATGGTATGATTATTCATACAAATCATACTTTTGGAGGAGCTTATGGAAGTTAATAATGGAAAATATGCATGGATGGTTAAAATAGGAGAAAAAGGTCAATTTGTTATCCCGAAAGAAGCAAGAAATTTATTTAATCTTCAGCCGGGAATGGAAATTTTAGTTTTAGGTGATGAAAAAAGAGGTTTGGCGATTTTGCCAAAGGAAATGCAAAAAGAATATATTTCAAGGATTTTTTCAGAAATGGATTCCTAAAGGGTGGTGAGTTGATATGAGTAAAATCGTTTTCTTTTGTATTCCAGCACACGGGCATACAAATCCAACATTAGGTGTTGTCCGCGAGCTTATCTGCAGGGGACATGAGGTTTTCTACTATTCCTATAATATGATGCGTGAAAAGATTGAATCCACAGGAGCAACTTTTATTTCTTGTGATGAATACGATCAGGAACAGCGATTAGATGCGAAAGACGGAGCCCGAATAGGAAAAGATTTGGCTTTTTCAACACAGATATTGGTGGATACTATATTAGCTCTGGATGATGCAGTGTGCGAACATATGAAAGGATTAAAACCAGATTGTATTGTTGCAGATTCCATGGCTGTATGGGGAAAGATTGTAGCGTTAAAACTTGGGATTCCTTTTGTGTCTTCAACGACAACCTTTGCTTTTAATCAACATTCAGCTAGGATTATGAAGCAAAGTTTAGGACAGATGTTTGGTATGATTTTTTCAATGTCAAAAATCAATAAAAACATTAAACGTCTGCAAGATAAAGGATATCCTGTAAAAAGTGTTTTGGATATTATCCAAAATGATAACAATACAGATACGATTGTGTATACATCTCCAGAATTCCAACCATGCTCCGAAACATTTTCGGAAAAATATGTTTTTGTAGGACCATCAATACGACCTGTTGAGAATATGATTGAGAAGAAGTCGGATAAATTGATTTATATATCAATGGGAACTGTAATCAATGATTCAACAGAGTTTTATAAAAAATGTATAGAAGCATTGGCTAATACGAAATACCAGGTAATCATGTCAGTTGGTAATTTGATAAATATTGAAGACTTAGGTGCTGTACCGGATAATATTACGATTTCGAGGTTTGTAGATCAGATAGCTGTATTAAGTCAGGCGGATGTATTCCTTACCCACTGTGGTATGAATAGTGTGAATGAAAGCTTATACTATAAAGTCCCACTTGTAATGTTTCCTCAAACATCGGAGCAAGACGGCGTAACTACCAGAGTAGAACAACTTGGTGCAAGTGTCCGGTTGAAGCATATAAATGCAAAAGCTATTAGAGAGACAATTGAAAGTGTGTTAAATACAAAATCTTATTATGAACAGGCGTCAAAGATTTCTCAGGGCTTTCATAAATGTACTGGTGCAAAAGGTGCTGCAGATAAAATTGAACAAATGTGCAAATGTTCGCAAATCAACACTCAAATGAGAAAAAGTCGAATTTAAGTGTTGATTTTTTGTTTAAAATGGATATAATAGATTATGAAAGGAAGGGTTTAAACTATGTTGATACAATTTAATTTTAAAAATTTCAAATCATTTCGTGATGAAGCTACGCTGGATTTATCCGCAGCAAAAATGACAGAGTTTTCCAATCGTGTTATATCCATGGGTAACGAAAAGATATTACCTGTAGCTGCTGTATATGGTGCAAATGCAAGTGGAAAATCTAATGTTTATGGTGCATTTGAATATATGAGCGAGTATGTAGTTCACTCTTTCAAATATGGAGATGAAGAAAAGGACTTTGATGATATCAGACCACTTCCATTCCTTTTTGATATATCTTCCGAAAATGCAGATACAAGCTTTGAAGTATACTTCACGGTTCCGGGTGATAAAACTGAGAAATGTTACAATTACGGTTTCTGCATCGGAAAAACTGGTGTTACAGAAGAATGGCTGAACTACAAGGCTAAGACAGCTCGTAAGTATTCTACTATATTTTATAGAGATGAAGAAGCTTTAGATTTAGCAGGTATTCCAAAAACAAGCAGAGAAAATATAGAAATCGCATTGGAAAAACAAGTTCTTATTGTTTCATTAGGAGCTAAATTAAAAATAGCTAAATGTAAACTTGTTAGAGATTGGTTTTTAAACAATGAATTTGCAGATTTCGGTGATGTTGTAACAAATTTCTTTATGTCTCGTGTTCTTCCTACGGGCTTTATTGAGGACGAAAAAATCAGAGAAAATGTTGTAAAATACTTCTCTTCTTTTGACGAAACAATAAAAGGATTTGAAGTTACGAAACTTCCTGCTCAGGAAGATTCCAAAGAAGAAAAATATCTGATAGATGCACTTCATAAAAAAATCGGATCTGAAGACATGGCAAAAATTCCACTTGCTCATGAATCAGCAGGTACTTTAAAAATGTTTGCACTCTATCCAGAATTACAGGATGTATTGCAAAATGGTGGGGTATTCTTTATCGACGAGTTAAATGCTAGGTTACACCCACTTCTTGTTCGCAACTTCATCCTTACTTTCCTTAACCCAGAAATCAATGTAAATCATGCACAGCTTGTATTTACAACACATGACACCTGGCAGTTATCTAATCAGTTATTACGTCGTGATGAAATCTGGTTTACAGAAAAAGACGATATGGGATTATCTACATTATATTCCTTGGCTGATTTTATCGACGAGGATGGTTCCCGTATCCGTAAGGACGAAAGTTATGAAAAAAATTATCTGTTAGGAAAATATGGAGCTATTCCATCCTTAAAGACAATCGATTTTTTTAAGGAGGAGTAATTTATGGCAAGAAAAGACAGAACAGGTAATAGAAAAACAAGAGAACAGCGTGCAGTACGTCGTATCCCAGAAATGGGGTACTATCTTGTCGTGACCGACACAGAGGCTACTGAACGCTGTTTTTTTAACGGGTTACACGACAGTCTTCCAGAAGACGTAAAGAAAAAACTTGTTATTAAAGTTGTAGAAACAAAAACACAGAATATGATCGAAAAGTGTCTTGAGATGACAGCTTATGAAGCGCAATACCGTATACCATGGATTGTATTCGATCGTGATCAGGTTCCAAATTTTGATCAGATTATCAGGGACGCAGAGAAAGTCGGAATAAACGTTGGCTGGTCTAATCCATGTTTTGAAATCTGGATGTATGCTTACTTTGAAAGCATGCCAGCAATCCACGAATCATGGACCTGCTGTTCAAGATTCGGTGATCTTTATGAAGCAAGAACCGGTCAGAAATATTCCAAAGCGGACTCTGATATGTATAAACGGCTCTGTGAATGTGGAGATGAGGATAAAGCGCTTCAGATTGCTGCTCAAAAATATGAACAGTGTTTGAGAGAATGTAAACGAATCCCTTCAGAAATGTGTCCGGCAACAACGGTACATAACTTGGTAGGAGAAATTAGAAGAAAGGTACATAAGTCATAATGAATAACACAAATAAGATAAAACATTTAGAAATGATTGAAAATATCATTGAACGAATGGCAAAGAACTGTTTTCAATTAAAAGCCTGGACGATGACTCTGGTTGTATTAATTGGAGGTCTTGCAGCAAAGGATACTGAGCGTAAATTTATAATAATCGCATTCATACCGATTATTGTGTTCTGGCTACTTGACACGTATTATTTACGTTTGGAACGCCAGTACAGAATTTTGTATAAGACTGTTACTGAAAAGCGTGATGATGAAATTGATTTTTCGATGGATTTATCACAGATTCAGAATATGAGTATCTCTGATAGCAAAAAGATTTGTCCTTTAAATTGCTTTTTGTCAACGACAGAAATCGTCTTTTATTTACCTATTACGGTAACATTAGGTGTAATTATTTACATATTAAATATTTTTGGCTAAGGAGGATTATGAATGGGTCATAAAATTTTTGTTTCTTATAAATACGCAGATGCAGATGTGAAAAACCTCACTTGGTGGGGAAACTCTACAGTTCGTGATTACGTTACTGAATTCCAAAATAAACTATCCGATGAAGATGACATCAATAAAGGTGAAGAAGATGATGAAGATCTTAGCGGACTGAGCGAAGAAGTTATTTGGGAAAAGTTGAAAAATCGTATCTATGATAGTTCTGTGACAGTTGTATTTATTTCTCCAAATATGCGAGAATCGGGTAAAGCTGACAGAGACCAGTGGATTCCATGGGAAATCTCGTATTCCCTTAAAGAAATTTCGAGAAAAACAAAAACAGGTAAAAGTGTTACCAGTAGAAGCAATGCCATGGTTGCAGTAGTTCTTCCGGATAGTAATGGATCATATTCTTATTATTTGGAATCAAGAACCTGCTGTTCTTCGTATTGTACAACACATCATACGGATAAACTTTTTACGATATTAGCAAAGAATAAGTTTAATCTCGAAGATCCTTCTACCAGAGAATGTACCAACAATGAAGGTAAAATCTGGACAAGTCCGAATCCAAGTTATATTGGTGCAGTAAAGTGGGATGCATTCATTGCAGATTATAAAAAATACATAGATGCTGCAATCGAACGTCAGGATAATATTGATGATTATACAATCCGAAAAGAAGTATAAATTTGTGGTAGGTTTGTCTTGGTGGCGATATACGAAGGGATGAAAGAATATATGGAAGATAAATTTATATCCGAATTTTTCGAGTTAGATGATGAGTTGGATGAATTAGGTGTTTTTGATTCTATAATGAATAAAGACAGTCACTTTTTTATTAACATATTGCGTCTCAAAAAATCAAAAACACCTGAATTTGCGAATGCATATAATAGGGTCAATGAATTCTTTGGAACTCTTATGCTTTTACTGGATAATTCAAAAGAAAAAAATGATAAGTTATATAATGCAGCATTAAATCGTTTTGATTTTCCAGGTGTAAATGGAATAAATCTTGGTCTGTCAGAAACGGGTGTGGATGCAGGCTTTGGTCCTGTTTTATCAGCACAAGTAATCAATGATGCTTTTGAAATTGTTAAAGCTGGATCGAAGCAACCAGAAATTTTTCAGTTGGTGGGTTTGTTTGAAAATAATGTAGCAGCTGATCGATTAAGTGATATGATTGCTTCAATCATACTGGAAGATATTAAAGAATACACACGACGTATAAATAGAGAATTGAATCTTGATTCAGAACATTATGGGGAAATCACGTTTCAAGATGGTATAGCAATAAATCCATATAAAAAATGTGAATTACTATATGTTCCGAAAGAGATTTTACATGAAATTCCAATAGCTCGATGCTGGAGTGATATAGATCGGGTCATATCCGAAAACGAAGCAATACGAGCTGAAGTAAATGAGGCTGTTGGTTCTGAATGGGGAAAAATGCGTGCAGCTGAAAAGAAGGATTATTTAAAACAATATGTTTTCAAAGATGCTAAACGCTGTGGACGTTTAATAAATGGTTATAAAAATGCAGATATTGAAGAATATTCTGTAGAAAAAGATTTGGACTACTTTGTATCAGATACTTTTAAGCGAATGAAAAAAAGTGGGATGTTCGAATTTTTAGAGCATGCAGATAAATCTGAAATTAGTAGTTTAGACGCTGCCATTAGTATTTTGAAGATTTTTAAAGAGTGGGTTGAATGGAACAAAGGCTGGGACGAAATACAATCAGCCTCAACTACCAGACGTGAAAAAGCCGTACAGAGATTACTTCATTTAAGTGGAAAACACTATTGTACAGAAAATAATATCGATATGTCATTTGAAGCCAATGAAGGACCTGGTCCAGTAGATTTGAAAATCAGCAGAGGAAATGACAAAACGGTTGTGGAGATAAAACTTTCATCCAATGATGATTATATGCATGGATAAGAGCAACAAATTGAGGATTATGCGCGAGCAGAAGGTACGGACAAAAGGATTTTTGTTTATGTGCAAGTAGGCAATCCTATCAGAGATTCTAAAATACAGAAAAGACATCAACAAAGAGTTGAAAATGGAGAAAATCCACCAGTACTTTTTATGATTGATTCTCAGAAAAAGAAATCTGCAAGCAAATCATAATATAGATTCTAAGGGCTGATCTGAAAGTCTGGTTCATCAGATACAGCCCTTGTTTAATATTGAATTTGATGAAATATTATGACAATACTTCCTATAATTCCTGTGATTGATGAATTTTTTGAGCAACCGATTTAAGATTAGTTTTTTCGTTAATTTCTGCCTTTTTGGGTGTGTAAAATAATCTGTGTAAATCATCACAGATTATTCGACACACCCGTTTTTTGTATAATGCATAATGGATTCGACAATACTGTGATTAGTTGGAAAAAATTGGTAGAAAAATTTTTAGGAGGAAACGACTATGTCACAGAAAATTGACTATCAGACAGAAATAGCAAAATGTAACACAATGGAAGATATTACAGGTCCAGATGGATTGATCCAGAAAGTGATAAAGGATGCAGTGGAGCAGGTACTCCGTAAGGAAGTAAATGAATATATTGCGGATGCAAAGGAGAATGGGAATAAGGTCTCTAAAAATGGAAACAGCTCTAAAACAATCAAAACGGCCTATGGGAAAATTGGAATTGATGTACCACGAACACGGGAACCGGGGTTCGAACCGGAGATCATAAAAAACCGTACAGTTATTGAAGAAGGGCTGGAATCCCAGATCATTTCCATGTATGCAAAAGGAATGTCTGTGCGGGATATCTCGGAACATGTACAGTCCCTCTATGGGATCGAACTTTCAGCCGGCTCCATTTCCAACATTACGGATAAAGTAATGGAAGAAGCAAAAGAATGGTACTGCAGGACACTGGATTCTTTTTATCCTGTCGTGTTCCTGGATGCAGTACATTTTAAGGTCCGTGAAGATGGACGGATCATCACAAAAGCGGCCTATGTTGCGTTGGGAATCAATGGAGACGGTTATAAAGATATCCTGGGGATATGGATCGGAGAGAATGAAGGCGCCAAGTTCTGGTTAAAAGTATGCAATGAACTGAAAAACAGAGGAGTCTCTGACATTTTAATTGCCTGTGTGGATGGTCTGAAAGGCTTCCCAGATGCAATCCATACTGTATTTCCAGAGACACGGATCCAATTATGTATCATCCACCAGATCCGCAATACGCTGAAATATATTGCTTATAAAGACCAGAAAGCATTTATGAGAGATTTAAAGCGTGTATATGGGGCGGAAAGTGAAGAGATCGCAATGCGGAATCTGGAGGGCATGATGGATACCTGGAAAAAGTATGCCGTTGTCCTGGATAACTGGCTTGATAAGTGGGAGCATCTCTCCACATATTTCTGCTACGGGCATCAAATCCGCAAATTAATATATACCACCAACACAGTGGAAGGTTTTAACCGACAGCTGCGTAAAGTTACAAAGAGCAAAGCACTCTTTCCGAATGATGAGGCATTAAGGAAAACAATCTACTTGTCTACCAGGGATATTATCAAGAAATGGTCCATGCCGTATCGTGACTGGGGCGAAACCTATGGACAGTTTGTGATTGAATTTGGCGACAGGGCCAGGATTGCTTAAAGCATAGAAACAGAAACGTATCTGGCTGTAAATTACAGCAGCGCTGCCCTTTATCCCTTGATCACCTGAATGCTGGCTGTATAGTTCTTATGCATAGGCATTTCGTGCATAAGAACCATACAGACGGCAATAACTAAAGTAAGGGATAAGGCAATCAGAGAGGGGTATAGAATGCGGATCAGTAAGGAGAGAAAACGATTTCTGAAGCAGGAATTAAAGGAATATGAAAAAAGAACGCCTATGACCGAAGAAGAGCGCAGGGAGCTCCATGAATGGATAAATGCAGGATATCGTGTACATGAGAATACCTGTTGTGCTGTTGATGATGGGAACAGGCCGATTGATTTTCTTGAAATATACAGAGAGGAAGAAGCATTGCGTAAAGCGACAGCCGGTATGGGGAGCGAAGAAGCAAGAAAATACGTATTAAATCACTATGGATGGACAGAGGAAACGACAGAGAAAGAAGAATACACCGTTGAAACACTAAAAGACCGGGTACGTGAATTAGAAAGAAAACTATTTTATCTGGAGGAATTCATAGGACAGAAAGGTTTTTGGGAAGAATCACAGAAATATATCGAAGAATATCGCGGTGAACCTATTCCTTTTGAAATCAAATGACTGTGAAAGAAAAGAAGACTATAAAAACCGCCTAATAGGACCTGATAGTTTATGAGCAAAACAGAAAATGAACATGAAAACCAGTAGTAAAGGAAACCATGATATGACACATCAATCTTCCAGAGCGTATGCCTGTGTAGCCTATCGGATCATGGAATACGAAGGGCAGGAAATGTCAGAGGAATATTTAAGTATACTGATGGAGATGCTTTATGATTTTTATACGGAAAGTGAGATCAAAAAAGTCTACCTGGATAACGTCCGGCTGGACTCTTATGAAACAATGTTAAGGAATGGAGAATAAAGGAAAAATGAATAGTATCACCAGAAAATGGCAATACTATTCATATAAGGAAATCGAAAAAAGCGTCGAAAAATAATGGTAAATGTAAAAAACTCGGCACTGAAAATTGTTTTTGGCAATGTCGGAAAAATATCATTTTACATACCAATTTACGACAATACACAGTTTATTTTACAGTCTCGCCTTTTTGCGATTCAATTTATCCAAAACGGACGTCCTTGCCTTTGCCTTAATCTGTTCTGTTCCAGCCCTTTTCACTTCCGGCTGTATAAGTTTATTCTGAATTTTCAGAACAGCACTTTGCATAGCATTTTTGATTTTAGCAATCACGCCATCCAATCGCTTGGCAGCATATTCACGCTCTTTCTTAGATGTTTTTCGTTCTGGAGAAAGTACCCAGTTTTTTGATTCTTCTACCAATCGGATATCTTCCAGATGGGTTTCTTTTTTGACAGCAGCAGTAACAACTTCAACTGCTTTGTCGTAAGCAATATCGGAAACTTCATCAATCAGTGCTTCCACATCTTCAATTTTTATAGTCAATTCTTCGAGCTTTTCTTCCTGCAAAGCCAACTGTTCTTTCTGTTTGGCAAGGATATAGTCCTGTTTTTCTAAATATTTTCGTCCGCCATACTCCGGTTCTTCTTCTAACTGTAATCCATATTTTTTTGCAATATCAAACAGTAATGCACGACAGGCAGAATCAAATACCATCTTACGATTATTATTTCGCCCTGCTGGTTTTTCTGGATTTGGTAAATCAAAACCAAGCTTTTCTAACGCTTTTTCCTGTTGTGGAAATAATTCTCCATATTGATTTTCGCAATCGAATACATGGCGTTCATGGATATGCGGTGTGCTCTCATCCAGATGAAGTGCCCAATCCAATATGTGAACATGAGCACCAAATCGTTCGGTAATTTCAACCATAAAATCCATAACTATCTGTAATAATATATCTGGTGAAATGTGATTGTCTAAAGTGCCAATTTGATAGATGGTTTCTTCCGGGCAGGTTTTCTTATGTTTTAAGATATCTGATGTGGTGCGATTGCGTTCCGGGTGCCGATTCTTAATATTACGTTCATTTTGTCCTTCAATAAATTCTTTATAATGAACAGAATAATAAAGTTCTTCTACTTCTTCAAATGTGTTTGCCAGTTCACATTCATTTTCTTTATCATAGAAAGTACGATAACCGTTGAAACAGTCCCAGTAGATATTTCCTTTTGCTCGTTCTCCATCAATGTGCCCACTATTGTTAATATTAAAACTGCGGTCATTGTGCTTAGGATTGTAAGCACCATTTTTCCCGGCACGACCATTGTGTCTTGTTAATTGCATTATGATAGTCCTCCATTCTTTGAAAATTTCCCTGAAAGGGATTTCGACAGCGAAGCTGATTCCTGGCTGCTTTTAGCGTCAAGTAATATCAAGTAATACCCAGTACTAAGTGGCGAAGCGCCACTGAACTGGGCAAGGCGGCTGCCCTTGACCTGCACAGGGGAATTGCATTCCCTGTACTCATGCACAAAGGAATTGCATTCCTCTGTACACCTGCTCCGAAAGAGCAGATTTCATCACAGATGTGATTTCAAGCAGTTCTTTCGGTTTATGCCAAATCATTCGCAGGATAATTTGGCATAAGAAAAGCCGATGCATTGACTCTTTGTTCAAAATGCATCGGCTGCTTCATCTGACCTGATTGGTCATATTCAGTTATGAAATTATGTTGATTATTTTTGTATCAATTTATGCCAGCGTTCATTGCCCTCAAGAAAACAGTAGGTTTCTTTATCTTGGAAGCAATTCAATAACTCTTGTTTTAGTTGCTCTAAAAATGTGCTGTTTGATTTTTTGAAATCCATGTGTTCATACAATGGGGAGGTTGAAAAACTGGTGATATCATCCAGTGTAGTAAGCATGATTTCCATGGTATCTAATATAGTATCGATATCTTTTTCAGCAGTTGCAAGATCCAGTCTACAGGATATTTCATGGTATTTACCCATTTCAAATAATTTTGCCAGTTCTTCCTGCTTGTCTGTAAAGAAATGTGCTTTATCAAAATTTTGTTCTTCCAAGCAGAGTATGTATAAACTGTTTAAAGTCATACTGAGAATCCCATATTCAGAAAACAAGATTTCTTCATAAAGTTTGTAAGCATCATCTGTTCGGTTTGTTTTGCTGTAAATAATACCTTGTTTTAATTTGCGCTGTGGATTTTGAGTAGAATAATACTGCAAATATTGTTCTGCTGTTTCGTATTGTTCGTTTCGAGAATAATACCCAAAGAGAGAATCCGCAGCACGAGTGCGAAGGGATTCTTCATCACTTTCCAATGCACGCTTATAACAGTTTAGGATATAGTCATCATAATCCATGGCATTTGGAATATCTTTTATCAAACGCTGTGCATCAAGAATGGTTGCCAGCTGCCAAATTAGCATTAAGCAATTTGGATAGGACTCGATGATGGATTTCGCCCAACAGAAAACTTCATCATAAGTTTCAGTTTTTAGTTTTTGATCTGCTTCCATAACAATGGAAGCGATTTCTTCTTTTGTCAGATCTTCCTGAAACGAAAGTAGAGTATCAAGGGATATTCCCAGAAGTCGTGCAATTGGTGCAAGCAATGTGATGTCTGGATAAGAATTTTCATTCTCCCATTTATTCACAGCAGGCGTTGTTACACCTAAACGATTCGCCATTTCTTCTTGCGTCATACCTTTTTCTTTTCTATATTTTCGAATGTTTTTTCCTATCTGCATGATTTAAGCCTCCTATGATTTATTAACATCGGCCGTTGTTTATAGTTCAATCATAACAAAATGAGAGGCAATCAACAATTGAGCAGATGTTAATTAAAGAGAAATAAATTTAACCAGTATTCAATGTAGCAAACGCAGATTGACAAAATGGCAAAAATGATACCCTGCTATATCAACAAACTTTTCATCAATTTCCATATCCAAGAATAGCCATTTGTATTTTGTCATTTTTATCATTTCTGTCATTTACGATAAAGTTAAATCCATCTGTTCAAATGGATTCGTTATCGTATCGTCTATCGTTTCAAAATCGGATTCCTTTGCCGAAGTATCTTTGAAATAATACACTCCGTCAGAGAATCGTTTGATCACAAATCCTTTGTCAGCCATATACTCCCAGAATCGTGACTTTCCATGAGGTGTTCGTCCATTATCTTCACAGTAATCTTCATACATTTTATACACATCAATGCGTTTCATTTTTTCTCCGACTTTATGGCAGAGCATATCATCGGTAAAAGCTTTTACACTGTAAGCAGAACGATAAAGATTAGCGATACATTCTTTACTGTGATCACTTTCAGCGAAATGATTATCTGTGTACAACTGTTTCAATTCTAACATTGCCATGTGAATGGCATAGTCAGATTCCTTGCACATCTTTTCTTTTAGCTGAGAATCTTTTTGTTCTTCTGGAATCGTACGGTTGATATCTAGAACCAGTAGACGTCGATAGTAGGCATTTGTTTTATCATCTAAATTCAAAGGCATTTCGTTGGCTGAAAATAATAGCTTCGCATAGCTGTTAAACTGTGTTGGGTCTTGTCCTTTCTTTTCATAAAGGAGTGTATCTTCTCCAACTGCTTTCTTGATAATATCAACACTTTCCATAGCTGTGCTTGGAATATCTGCACAGGCATTTAATAACTTACCGAATAATCCAGTCGGATAAAATCGTTGATTCAGATTCTGTAAAGACATACTGGAATAATTGCCATTTCCAACGATGTGCTGGATAAATGAAATAGCAATGGATTTTCCAGTTCCACCTTTTCCCTTTATCATCAGAAACTTCTGAAAACGAGTATCTGCGGTCATGCAATAGCCAAGATACTGCCAGAACATCTTCTGGTCAGTTTTATCAGGAATAGAAAAATCCAGATACCTGCGAATTTGTGTTCCACCTGTGAGAACAGTTTCCACTTGTTCCGGATGAAAGGAAAAAGGTATTTGGTTAATCATCAGATATCTTGTGTCATGTTCAATTAATCTCCATTCCATCACGTCAAAATATCCGTTTTGGAAATTTACCCAATGGGATGGCTGATTGTTCAGGTCAGAAAAGTGTTTCTGCACCTGTGTCTGTGATACCAACAGATTGTAAATGCCTTGGATAGTCGTTGCTTTGATACAATCACGAAATATCAGCTTCTGAATGTGAGATTTTAAATGTATGCCATTGCGATCTTCATGGTAACAGCCGTCTTTATAGATATAAGGGGTACTTCCGAGCATAAAAAAAGGAACCGTCTGTATTAGATAATCTACAATCTCCATATCAAATACACCGATTCGCTTTCCTTGTTCGTTGAATCTATGAAATTTATTTAAGTCCGGTTGGTCTGATGGTTTTCCTTCGAAGCGTTTTATAAAATCCGACATAACCGCTTTTAACTCGGGTAAATACTCTGATTTTGCAAGGTATTCTTTCTCCTTGAATAAAATCCATCCCTTGCGATAGTTTAGATAATTATTTTGACGATACACTTCCAGTAAATCATTGATCTTTTTACTGGAACAGGCAGGAACATAAACGTAATCCATTTGACAAGTGCCAGTACAAGCAATTTCATCCATGTATTCAATAAAACTGTCTACAGAATGGTAAGCATCTGATCTGTTTATAAGAAAAATAGCAGGATATCCGGCATAAATAAGTGCATATGCAATATCCAGATTATCTACAAGAAATAGATATTTTTGTTCTGTGGTTTCTGGTTTTGTTTTCATATAGTGTTCTAAAAAACTTTTATTCAATGTAAATTCCTCCTAACGTAAAAAAAGACGCTCCGATCAAGGAACGCCTTTCGATAAATACTTTATAAAATGGCTGAATGTAAGGCTTTTGCCTTTGTCAGACCGTCAATCCAGTTACATATAATAACGATAGACTCAAGATTTACATTGATTTGTGTACAACACCGGCTCTTCCGCCGAGAATATTTTTTCCTTTTATGTCGCTCCATTGAAAGTTTTCCATAGGTTCTTTTGCAACTAAAAAATTACCGGCGCGCTGAGTAAGCTGTGCAAAATTTAACACAACGTCTGTCGCCCCCTCATTATAAGTATAGACAGTAGTCTCCGGCCCCATAAAGCCAATATCTGCTTCGCCGGAGAGAACGGCGGTCATGGTTTTGTCTGCTCCAAACCCAGTCACAAGCTCCAATTCTATACCAGCGTCTTGAAAATAGCCTTCTTCGATTGCTGCATACATAGGTGCATAAAATATAGAATGTGCGACTTCGTTTAACACAACTTTTTTACCGGAAGAAGGTTTTTCATTTGTTTTTGCACAGCCCCAAAAAGTCAGAATAGAGATAGATAAAAGTAAGAGCAGTGACAGAATACTCTTTTTGAAATGAAACTGAAATGACAACAGGAAGTCCTCCTTAAAAAATAAAATTATGGTATATATTATGATACAGCTGGGAAATTGTGCTGCCCAAAATGCTTAAAATTGGCGGACAGCCGGAAAAGGAAAGGAATAAATAGAGAAACCCTGTTTACTTTCATACGTTAAAATGATAAAATTAGAAAAGGATAACAAGATGTAAAAAGGAGAGACGATATGAATAAAAAAATACGAAAGGAAGCAATGGATCATCTGTTTGATGCCATCTTATGTTTGAAAGACAGAGAAGAATGTTATACTTTTTTTGAAGATGTATGCACCGTAAATGAATTGTTTTCCATTGCGCAGAGGTTTGAGGTCGCGCATATGTTAAGAGAGCAGAAGACATATCTGGAAATTGCGGAGAAAACAGGAGCTTCTACTGCTACAATCAGCAGGGTCAACCGTTCGCTGAATTATGGAAATGATGGGTATGATATGGTTTTTGAGCGGTTGAAAGAGCAGAAAAAAGAATAGGAATCGCTATTCTTTTTTCTTGCCGGATTTTTTCTTCGATGAGGGCAGCTTGTCAATCGTCTGTTCAATTATCATTTTTTTCATATAAACATCAAAACTTAACATACAAATAAACGCAAATTGCTGTAAAAGCTCTGCCTCCTCTGTTGGAACATCTTGGAATGTTTTCATGCTTGTCTTATATTTTTTGGCAAGGTCTTTTAAAATATGCTGCGCTTCTTCGTGCTCAAGCCCGAACACTTCATTGTATACATCCTGCAAATTCAGCCCTTCCCCGTTTCCAAAATAACGGTCTGTAATCGGATTTAAAATATTCTGAATATCGCTGATGCTTAGGATACTTTTAAAATAATATATAAACAACAG
>OFFJ01001397.1_pt1 | contig 17846 bp, 17 predicted proteins | sample 1521261 | NCBI WGS metagenome assembly OFFJ01 (sample SAMEA3504122, study PRJEB24116) | mouse gut metagenome | biome: mouse gut; feature: mouse-associated habitat; material: faeces | place: Denmark | collected 2011 | reverse complement strand
CCGCCGCCGGACCGCCTGCCTCACCTTCGCGGAGAGCGCCGACACCGCCCGGGTGCTCCCCACCCTCCTGCGGCAGATGAGCAATAACCACTACACCATCGCCATCCCTATCGAGACAAGCTTATAAAATTTGCCCCCTGCATGTGCTCCATGCCATTCGGAACGGGACGCGTGGGTGAACAGCGAAAAGAGCGCGACAAAGTAATATCCGCGATAGAAAGGGCTGTTAACATGGCTGATACTACACTATACAACCAGGACTGCATTGCCGCTATGCGGCAGCTCAATGCCGAATCAGTAAATTTGATTGTAACCGATCCGCCCTATAACCTTGGCAATTTCATGAAGAAAAGAGACACCAACCTCAAAAAGATGCGGGATAATTTTTTCGGCTCCGCCGGATGGGATGATATGGAGTTTGACGAATGGTCGAAGTCAATGGATGATTTCTTTCAGGCGGCGGCCAGGGTCATGAAAAAGGGTGGGGCCATGATTGTATTTATGGCCATCATTAAAGTGGAGACGATTATCCAGCTTGCTGAAAAGCATGGATTTTATTATAAGACAACGGGCATCTGGCACAAGACAAACCCTATGCCTCGGAATATGAATCTGCATTTTGTGAATTCGACCGAGGCCTGGGTGTATTTTACATATAAAAAGCGCACTGGAACCTTCAATAATGGCGGAGCCATGTTCCATGATTTTATCGAAACATCGGTCACGCCGAATGGCGAGCGGAAATACGGCAAGCATCCGACGCAAAAGCCGGAGGGCCTGATTCAGCATCTCGTGGAGATTTTGTCCAACCCCGACGACTGTGTTCTTGACCCCTTTATGGGAAGCGGAACCACAGGCGTCGCCGCGAAGCGGACAGACAGGAATTTCATAGGCATCGAGCTTGACGAGGCCTATTTCAAAATTGCCCAGAAACGAATACAGGAGGCGTGACGATGAAGAAGCCTAAGGCAATAGATTTGTTCGCGGGGGTCGGCGGCCTGTCCCTTGGATTTGAAAATTGCGGTTTTGATGTGGTTCTCGCGAATGAGTACGATGAGTCTATTGCCGCGGCGTACAAAGCAAACCACAAAGGCACGCGGATGATCGTGGGCGATATTACATCGCTGGACCTGGAGAAGACCTTCGGCCCTTACCAGGGACAGATTGATGTGGTTATTGGAGGCCCCCCGTGCCAGGGGTTTTCCCAGAAGGGACAGCGGAAAACCATCCATGATGAGCGGAATTTTCTGTTCAAATACTATGTTAGGGTCGTGGAACTGGTAAAGCCGCGGTATTTTGTAATGGAAAATGTCCCCAACCTGTTAACCGCGGAAAAGGGCTATTTCCGCAAAGAAATTGAAGAACTGTTCAACTCCATGGGCTATCAATTAAAAATGGGGATTCTGAACGCGTCTGATTATGGGGTTCCGCAAAACAGGCGGAGGGCCGTAATCATTGGCAAGCGGGGCGGCGCAGCCCCCGGCCTTCCAAAGCCACGGAATATTACCGTGACAATTTGGGACGCGATCAGCGACCTGGCGTACCTCAGCTCGGGGGAAGGGGAGGAGGAGCAGGAATACCGCGGCAAGCCGCGCAGCGAATATCAAAAGAAGCTCCGAGGCGGAAGCGGGACATTGCGCAACCATGTGGCTACAAGGCATTCGAGCCTTGCATTGGAAAGGCTGGCAATGATCCCTCCCAACGCCGGGAAGGAGGTTCTTCCGGAGGAGCATTTGACCAGATCAATTTACAGCGGAACCTGGACCCGCATGAGGAAGGATGAAATTTCAGTTACCATTACCACGAGGTTTGACACGCCCTCCTCCGGAAAATTTACGCACCCGTTCCTTGACCGGGCCATTACGGTAAGGGAAGCGGCAAGAATACAATCCTTCCCGGACAGCTTCCGGTTTGTCGGGAGCAAAGGCTCTCAGATGAAACAAGTGGGCAACGCGGTGCCCCCCCTGCTGGCGGGCGCAATCGCTGAGGTGGTCATGAACGATTTAAAGGAGGGTGTTGACAGTGAACAGGCCTGATAACATACTCGCGTATGACGAGATGGATTTGAAGCTGGGAATCAAATCCTCCCTCCCCCGCGTGAAAAGCACCCTGGCGTTGGCCATCCTTCTGTGGGAGTGTTCAGACCACCCGGCGGAGCTGGTTTACTCCACACAGTATGGCAGCGAAACGGTTATGGACAGCCAGCTTGAGCAGTGGGCCATTGATTACCTGGAGGATATTTGCGGCGAAGAGCATATAACTCCAGACCATCTCATTGAGGTCTTTAATCAAAACCAGCTCTTTAAGTCTCAGATGGAAGCCCTCATGGTGGCCTTTGAATTGATATGGAAGCTGGCAAAGGCCAGCTTTGTGGACCCTGCAAAGGCCGCGAGCGCGGAGCGGACGGGCGGTGTCCGGTTTCCTAAAAAGCTCACCTACTCGGTTAACATCGACATTGTCCACAGCGTGATCCGCAGTAATGAGGACGCGTATCTTAGGGTTCTTCTGGCCTGGACCGGATTTGATGTCCACACCGATCCCGAATGTGAGAAAACGCTCCTGTATCTGCTGACGGCGCTTTCTGAAAGCGCTGTGTTCAAGCTGTCAGATGGGGGCCGGGATGTAATCTTCAACCAAAACAGCATCTATCGGAAATTGCTGGAGACAGCCGGCGCTGTGGACGTGAACGGCGACGTGGAAGCCAAGGGCCCCCTCCGCATCTTGAAGTCCATGCTCTCCGAGGATATGAATCCGTATCTTCAGTATTCCAATGGCAGCGTCACTGCCTCGGCGCTTAACAGCGAAAACATTGAGGACTACCAGAAACGGGTGGACACCCTTCTGCGCTTGTACGCGACGAAGGTCATAGGGCTGGAGGACCTGGAAGCGGACAGGGAGGGCATCAGCCTTGGCAATGAGGGCATCAGCCCTGGCAATTTGGAGGAGTCCCGCGTAAGCGGCGGCGCAAACATCCTCCTGTATGGCGTTCCCGGATCTGGAAAGAGCTGGACAATAGAACACGAGTATTGCGGGGCTGAGAGCCATGTCGAGCGGCTGGTGTTCCATCCCGATTACACGTATTCGGATTTTGTGGGGCAGATTATGCCCGATGTGGACGGAGAAGGGCTTGTTACATACAGGTTCACCCCTGGGCCCTTCACAACGATTCTTCGGGACGCCTATAGAAATCCAACACAGGAATATATCCTGATCATTGAGGAGATCAACCGAGGCAACGCCCCGGCGATTTTCGGCGAGGTATTTCAATTGCTCGATAGAATGTCAAGGCCGAAAAAGGACCGGGAGGTTGTGTATCCGTCCGGGACGAGCGAATATGGCATCACAAACCGCTATATGGCGGCGGAGGTATATGGAGATGGCGGCCACAAGGTCCGCATCCCCTCCAATTTATCCATCATTGGCACCATGAACACCTCTGACCAGAATGTTTTTACCTTGGACACGGCCTTTCAGCGCAGGTGGAATATGCGCCTGATTGAGAATACCTTTGAGAATGTCCGCGGCTCCCTGGCTGAGGCGGCCTTGGACACCGGTGTGTCTTGGCGGGCGTTCTGCACTACAATCAATAAAATTGTGGTGGGCGGAAAGGCGAAAATGGCATCCGCAGAGGACAAGCGGCTGGGTGTATATTTCGTGCGCGAGAGCGATCTTGCGTATGACGAGGGGGCAAACTCGGCGGACAACGACCTGCGCGGTGAGTATAACGCCTTGTTGAGGGCGGAGCGGGGCGGAAATCTTACGCCGGAACAAAGAGCCCGTCTGTATGAGATCCGGGAAGCCCTCAAGAGGATCCGCAGGTTCCCGGAAAAGGTCATCAAATACCTGTGGGATGATGCCTTCAAATTTAATCCGCAGGATTTGTTTGATACGATCAGGTTTGATAATCTGGAGGATATCATTCGGCACTTTGTGTTCTCCTACGGCAGAAGCCGATTCGATATTTTCAAGCAGACCGTTCGGGAAGCGTTTTTCTCGCCGTGACAGAGGCGGCCGGGGATGAAGGTGGTGGCAATTTATGGATTTGGAGAAAAACCTGCGGGAGCGGTGCCATGTTATTTCCGGCGGTGATGGGGACCGCTTCGTCGGCGTGAAGGCCGATACGGATGACGCCATGATATATTTTCCAATAGGCTACCAGCTGCCGGAGGACGATATTGACCTGCGGGTTGATGTGCAGAACTTGTTCAGCATTCTTTCTGTCTTCATGAAAGAGGATAAGGTGATCGAAGCCCAGAAGTTTGAAGCGCCGCAGACCGTTGATTTCCCCATCCACGCCTACCTCAAAGTCATTACCTCGTTTCTGCGCACGGGGAGATATTACATTGAGAGCGACCCTGAATATAAGACAAGCACCAAAGGCAATACGTCATGGCCGAGGACGGTTCGTGAGCAGCGTGCGCTGGTGCAGAAGAACGGCTCCTTGGTGTTCACCAACATGACCGTCAGGTCTGTTACGCCCAACGCGGACAAGCAGATTACACAAATACACAGGTTTTGTGTATATGAAGCCTTTGAGAAGCTTGGATGGCTTTATGTCCCGTTCAAGCCGGAGCCGCCCGGCCCGCATCCAACCATAAGGGAGTCGATCTATATCCTCACCAAGAAGCTGGCCGCGTCCCATAATGATAATGAACAGGAACTGTTCCGCGCGATGAAGAATATGCTTGAATATATGGATGAGAAGAGCTCCGAAAAGCAATATTTCTTTGGCACGGACTACTTCGACCGTGTCTGGGAGCGCATGATTGATAAGGCCTTTGGCGTTGAGGATAAGGCTCAGTATTTTCCGAGGACAAGATGGCTGCTGGACCACGGCGCGGATAAGGTGAAAAACCCTCTGTACCCTGACTCCATTATGATTTTCCGAGATAAGTATTATGTTCTGGACGCGAAATGCTATCGCTATGGGTGGACGGGGAATGCGGAGCATCTTCCAAACAGCGCGGATATCAATAAACAGATTACCTACGGAGAGTATATCGCAAGGACGCGCGGCGTTCCAAACGACAAGCTGTTCAACGCGTTTGTCATGCCCTACAACATGGCTGATAATCTTTTTAAACTGACTTCCACGATTGGGAATATCGGCGAAGCAATCGGTGATTGGAAAACGAGCATGAAATACTACGAGAGGATTCAAGGAATCGTGATTGACACCCGCTTCTTAATGTTTAACTACATAGGGATGCCTGAGCGGAAAAAGGAAGAGCTCGCCGGCAGCATAGAAAAGGTTTTGTCGCGGGGGGCTGTTCCAGCGCCGACAGCATAAAACAGGATTGAGGCTCTACCCATCAAACGTGGGGATAGGGCTATCAAAATGCAGAGGAGCGTTGAGCATGGAAAACCAGAAAATGCCGGAATATGAAACCATACGCGCCGCCGTTGCCGGGGAAAAATGGGCGGTGGAGAAAGTCGTGGAGTGCTACAAGGACGAAATCGACAGGCTATCGACGGTAGCGGTCAGACAGCCGGACGGAAGCACGAAACAGGAAATCAACGAAGATATGCGCCAGTCTATCACAAAGAAGCTGATAGAAGCCCTCCCGCAGTTCCCGCTTGAAGAAATGGAAAAGGGAAATGTCAGATAGGCAAAAAAAGAACAGGACGCGGAAGCCAGTATATGACTTCCGCGCCCTGTCTTTTTATGGGTGCTGTTTTCGTGAATGTTACGCAGTAGAACGCCATTTTCGGGGGTAAAGGTATAAAGTATCGCCTATCCGATTTTCACGCCCGGAAAGCCCTGTAAATCAAGGGATTTTCCGCGCCTACTGCGTAACAGGGGCGCGTCTTTTCCTCATGCGCTCGGCGGCTTGTCTGCGGGTGATACGCTTCCGGCAGACGGGGCAGTATTTGACACTGTTAGAGGTTGACGCAAAGAACGCGCCGCACTCGGTACATTTCTTCTTATCCCCTGTCTGGTAAAGCTCCGCATAAAGCAGCCTGTCGGCGGGAAGCACCGCAACCCGGAACCACTTGCAGAGAAGCGAATAGGAAATGAGCTGCGGACATACGCACTCGTCCCCGTCGTCCAGTAAGATACAGTTCCCGTTATCATAATTGCAGCACGTCCGGCGCACAAGGGCGTTGACTTTCCGGCTCTGGGGCGGCGTCAGCCGCTTAACCCCGTTCATACTTCATCAGCGGCGTAAATGGGAAGCTCTGCAAATTCCGCTTCGGTCAAAGCGTCCACTTTGGAAAGGGTGCGCTTTGCAAGCTCCCGCATATCCGCGTCCATGTAGGGCAGCGCGGCGTTGACATTCTCAATCAAAGCCCGCTTGCCGCCCTCGTTGTAAATGCTCAAAAGGTTTGTTTCTTCAACAGTCAGTCTAATCATGCTCATACCTCCATATCGTGATTTTTTGTTTTTGCCGCCGCCTTTTTCGGGGCGGTCTTTGCCTTGTCTGCTTTAAGCTGCGCCCGGATAGAGGGGCGGGGCTTCCTTATCTCCCTGTCCCGGTTCTCCCCCTTGTCAATCAGCGCATACGTCCCATGTCTGCCCTCGATTTTGGAAAAGGAAAGGGTCTTGTAGGGCAGCATGGAGAAAAGGCGGTCAGTGTCCTTTGTGGCTGCAAGCCGCATGAACGCCGGGGAAAGCTCTGCCATGAAATGGGTCTTGTTCGGGCTGTTCGGCTCGTAATGCCGCTTCATTTCCCGCACAATGCGCCGCGCTTCCGTTTCAATCAGCCCGTCCCGCAAGGCTGTGATATGCGCCTTGAAGTCCCCCGGTGAAAGCTGCTCCCGGCTGCGCCGTTCTTCCTGTAAGAGCGATTGCAGCGCGTCCGGGTCGTTGGGTAGGGCTTCAAAGCGTTCAAACTTCCCAAGCTGCGGGTCTGGGGTTCCGTCAAAATATCTCCCGGCTTCCTGTACCCTTTCCCCATGCTCATAAATCAGCTTCACCGTATCGGCGGGCAGCTCCTTTTCCTTGACGCGCTCATAATGTTTAGAGTAGTCCAGTTCGTACAGATTGCCCTTGATTTTCCCGCGCTCCTTTCCCGTCAGCTCGATTGCATAGGCAAGAACGCGGTCGCTTGTCTGCTCCATGTAGAAACGCCATGTGTTGTGGGGCGCGGTGTCTTTGAGGAAAACGTCGCGCTCCCGGAAACAGTGCGTCCCGGACGGGCGGCAGAACCACAAAAGTGTTTTGTCCTCCCTGTGGGGGCTTGCCGCCGCCTTTGCGATAATCTCTTTGTCAATGTCTAAGTCGCTCTGGTAAAAGCCTGTGTTCTGCTTCATAATCGCTTCAAGGGAAGCGAACAAATCCACGTTTTCAAATTTGCTCTGTTCCGGCATGGGTCAGCTCCTTTCCAAGTCCTGTGACTTCTGCTTTGCGTTTTTCTTCTGCGCCTTTTCCTTGTCGGCTCTAAGCTGCGCCCGGATAGAGGGCTTCTTTTCCGGCTTCGCTCCCTTGCCGCGCTCCTTGTCGGCTTTGACAGCGTTAGCCAGGTCAACAAGGGAAATCTGCTCGCCCGCCTTTACCTTTGCTTCCAGTTCGTCAACGGTGGGGGTGTTGTTGATGATACCGTCAATCATGTTCCCGTTCTGCTCTGTGGTCTGCTCGGCGGTTTTCAAGGGATTGTCCCGCTGCGCCTGTTCTGCGGCAACGGCAAACGCCCGCGTCCCATTCCCCATAATCAGATACTTTCCGTCGTCCGACTGGTGGTGAAAGCCATATCCGGCGGCTTCTATCTGCTCCCGGCTCATGGCGGTTACATGGAAAGTCCCTCTCGGTGTTTTGACAGTTTCGCCCGTTTCCAAGTCGTCCGGGGTAAGCTGCTTCTGCTCCTGTAAAAACTCCGGCACTTCCCGGAAACCTACACTGTCAACGAAATGCGCCGCGTCCTGTCCGTCCTGATGAAGCACTACCACGTCCGAAACGGAAAGGCTGTGTCCCTTAAAATCTTTGGGGTGGTCGATATTGAAACGGGTGTAAATATCTTCAAGGGAAGTTTCCGGCGCAAGGGGCGCGGAATAGACAAGCTCATAGTTCGCCCTGTCAACCACATTTCCCGCCGCCTGCAGGCGGTCGTATGGCTCAAAGCGGAAATCCCTTGTTTCGTCCCCGCCTTTTATCTGGTAAATGGAAAAGGTGTCTTTGTCCTGTCCGGCGGTCTGCGCCGTTTCCTGTGCCTTTGCGTAAAGCTGCTTCACGTCGCCCTCGGTCAGCTCGCCGCTTTTGAGCTGCCCCATAAGCTCGCGGCATTTCTCCGGCGTTCCCGTATAAAGCACGTCGCCCATTTTCGCCCGCCCGTTCTCCTGTGTCACATAGGCTTGCAAGAGGTGGCTGTTTTCCCGGCTGTCGCTGTAAGGGTTCCGGCGCACTCTGTAAATCGTTTCCGGGGTAAAGGCTTCTTTCGGGGCTGCGCCCGCCTTTTCCTGTGCGCCGGATTTTCCCGGTGCGGCTGCTTCCGGCTTCTCTTTCCCGGCTGTATCTGCCTTTGCCGGGGCTTCCGGCTGCGGCTGTTCTTTCGGGGCTGCCTTTTCCTCTCTGGTGGGCTGCTCCTGTCCGGCGGTCTGCTCCTTGTCCTGTGCCTTTTGCAGCTCCGCAAGATTTTCGTCTATTGAATTGATAATCTCGGCGGCTGCGCTGCGTATCGTTTCAAGGGAGCTTTTCAGCTCGGACAGCTCCCGCCCGCTGCTCCACCCGGCGACATAGCCGAAAGAGTAGTCCGACGTGTCAAGCCCGTAATGTTGGCAGACAGTATAGGCGACGCTTTCCGCTTCGACTTCGCGGGTGCGGCGGTCAATGTGGGGCTGCTGCTCGTCCTTTGGCGCGTTGAGGTCAATGTCGTGCAGCTTCGCATGGGCGATTTCGTGAATGGCGGTCTTTAAGGTCTGTAATTCGCTCATGCCCTCGTTGATAGCAATGCGCTTGTCCTCCAAGTGGTAGTAGCCATGAGAGCCGCCCTCGATATTCTCAAAGGCGATAGGAACGGGGGAAGTCTTTTCAAGGGCTGCGAAAAAATCCTTGTAGCGGTCAACGTCGCCCGGCAGCTCGTCAATGGCAATGTCCGGCAGCTCCTTTCCCTCGGTCTGGGAAACGTCAAAGACGGATACCACCTTGTAGGCGGGTATGGTGATTTCCTTTTCCTCGGTGACGGGCTTTCCGTCCTTGCCGATTATGGGCTTCTGCGTGTGCGGGTCGATTTTCTGCATTTCCTGTTTGATTTTATAGGGCGACGGGGCAATGATTTTAATTCCCTTTTGCCCTTTCATCACGTTTCGCTCAAAGTTGTTCTTCCAAGCGGAAAAGCCCGCCACAAGGGAAGCGTCCGGCTTCTGCATGGCGATAAGGACGGTGTTTCGGAAGCTGTAATTATGGAATTTTGACATGACTTTCAGATATTCCTTGTAACGCTCGCTGTCAAAGAGTTCCGCAATACCCTGTTCCAGACGGTCGGTAATCTCTTTTAATTTCTCGGCGGGCTTCTCGCTCGTCAGCACGATAGGGATAACCGGGCGCGGCTCCTGTGGCTGCTCTGCGGTCTGTGCGGTTCTCTGTCCCGGCGCGGCTGCGTCCATTTCTACCTTTTCCGGGTCGGGGCGTGACCGCTGCGGGGGCTGCGGCGTTACCCGGTATTCCTGTGGCACGTCGCGCCCGTCGTACCATTCTGTAAAGGTGTTGCGGTTGTTGTAGATATAGCCCTTTTCGGTAAACATACCGTCGTCGTTAATGGAAGCGTCCCGCCCGTATTCCTCATACATGAAATACTTTTTCGCTTCTTCGGGAAGCTCCGGTTCTTCCAGTTCGTCAACCAGATAACGCCCGTATTCTTCTTCACTGTGGACGGACGGATAAAGCCAGTAGCAGTCAAGGTTCTGTGCAAGGTTGATGATGTCCTGTAAGCTGTCGGCATGGTCGCCGTATTCAATGGCTGCAATGAATTTCTCCCGGTCGTCGTCAAACTGCATTTCCAAGAGCTTCCCTAAATAGTTCAGCTCGTCGGGGTGGGAATACTCGCTTAAATGCTCCGTCAAGCCGGGGATAGGGGATTGAAATTCTGTGAAATGCCATTCCTCATAGTGCTTGAAGTCAATCCCGATACGGTCAAAGACTTCTTTCAGATGTTCGGCAGTCGTGGGGAACGTCACCCATTCGCCCGCGGGTCTGCCCTCGGTGTACTTCCCAAGATTGGAAAGATAGCCGCTTAAAATCGGTTCTGCCATTTGTCTGCTCCTTTCTTCGTTCATCATGCGGTGCATAAGCTCGTAATCTTCGTAGCTCTGTCTACCGTCAAATACATAGGGGTCAAAATCCTCTCCGTCCCGGTAGGGCTTTTCGGAAAAGGGAAGCCCCGCTTCATGGGCGGCTGCCCTCGCTTCCTCGATAACCTCCGGGGGAAGCCTGTCGTCATGCGCTCCGATAAAACCGTCAATGTCGTTCATGCTGTTTTCGTAGTGGTAACGCACTCCGGCGGTCAGCTCGTCAAGGCTCATGTCCTCGCCTAAATGCCCGCAGTAATAGCCGTTTAAGATAACGGCGGCGGGGTCGGTGCTTTTGATTTCCTCTAACCGGCTCCTGTCCTCCGGGTAGAGGGTGTCGTCCATATCAAGATGAAAATATTCCGCGTTCCATGAACGCCCCTGTTTCCAGAACGCCACCCATGCGATACCGTCCCTAAGCTCGTCTTGATAGTCCTTTACGGTGTCCCGTAAACTTGCCATAGTGAAAAACCTCCTTTCTCTGCGGCAGCGTCATAAGCTGCATTTTTTGGCTGCATGGTCTACTACGGGTACGCCCGCATTTCTGCCAAATATTTTTGAAAATTTTTAGAGGGTGAAGCCCTCCGCAAAAGAGGGTTTGGGAAACTTCCCAACAAGCAAAATCCCCGTCCGGCGCGTCAGCGTCGCAACGGGGATTTACGGAAGTGGGTACCCGCTTCCTATGCTTGCTATTCAAGTTTTTAGTTCTTCTGCACTTCGATACGGTAGTTGACGTATTTCCCGCCAGTGTCAGCCAGAACGATAGTTCCGTCGTAGGTCTTGCCTGTTTTCGGGGAGTAGAGCTTCTTCACATTCGCCTTGCCGGATTTAAGGAGCGCGGCGGCAATCTTCGCGGAAAAAGCGGTCTTGCGTTCCTCGAAAAAGCGGTCATTCTTCCACATGACAAAGGCACATTCTTTGTTGCTGCAATAATAGTTTTTCTTCCCCTCATGGACGGGGGAACCGCAACGGGGGCATTTGCCGACAGAGGGCTTTTCCTCCCGGAACAAATCCTTTTTCCCGTCCAGTGCTGCGGCGTGTGTCTGCACAAGCTCCCGCGCCATAGCTTCAATGCCGGACAGAAATTCGCCGGGGTCTGCGGCTCCCTTTGCTATCTGCGTCAGATTGTTTTCCCATTCTGCGGTAAGCTGCGGGGAAGTGAGCATATCCGGCAGCACTGATATAAGGGCGGCTCCGTTCTGCGTGGGGATAAGCTGCTTCCCCTTGCGCTCTGCAAAGCCGCCCTTTACCAGTTTTTCAATGACGGCGGCGCGGGTGGCGGGAGTGCCAAGCCCCCGGCGTTCCGCGTCCGGGTCGGTGTCCCCGTTCCCGGCTCGCTCCATAGCAGAGAGAAGCGACGCTTCGCTGTGGGGCTTCGGCGGCGTTGTGGTATGCTCCGTTACTTTTGCGGCGGGGTTAGGAAAGCCCTGTCCCTCGGAAAGCTCCGGCAGCGTCACGTCTGCATTTTCCCCGTCCTCTGCTTCGGGCTTATCTTTCAGCGTCGCCCGGTATCTGCGTTGAAGCTCTTTCCAACCCTCCGCAAGTACGGTCTTTCCCCTTGCGGTGAAGTCTGTCCCGGCGCATGAGAAAACCGCCGTAACCGCTTCATAAATATGCGGCTCGGCGGTGGCAAAAAGCAGACGCGCCCCCGCAAGGGTAAGGATATTCTTCTCGCTTTCCGGCAGCGCGTCCGGGTCAGCCTTTGCAAGCTCCATAGTGGGAATGATTGCGTGGTGGTCTGATACTTTTTTACTGTCTAATACCTTTGCAACCTCCGGCGTGAAGTCCGCGCCCGCCATAAAGGGGAGCTTTTCGCAGAGCAGCGTGATAATGCCCGCTGCGGTGCCGCCCATGTCGTCAGTAAGAAAGCTGCTGTCCGTCCTCGGATAAGTAAGGAGCCGCTTTTCATAAAGGGATTGTGCAAGGTCAAGGGTCTGCTTCGCGGTGTAGCCGAAAATGCGGTTCGCTTCCCGCTGCAAAGAGGTAAGGTCAAAGAGCTTCGGCGGGGCTGCGGTTTTCTTCTCTCTGGTGAGGGAAACGCATACCGCCGTTTCCGCTTCGCAAGCCCCTTTCAGCGCGTCGGCTTCTGCCTTGTCGGAAATCCTCCCGCTTGCCGCTTCCGCGCCGGATAAATCAAGGCGCACATGATAATATTTTTCTTTCTGGAAATGGGAGATAGCCGCGTCCCGGTCGGTGAGCATTTTTAAGGTCGGGGTCTGGACGCGCCCCACGTTCAAGGTCTTTCCATACAGGCAGGAGAAAAGCCGGGTGGCGTTAATGCCGATAAGCCAGTCAGCCTTTGCGCGGCAGAGGGCAGACGCAAAGAGCGCGTCATAGTCCCGCCCGTCTTTGAGGGAAGCAAAGCCCGCCTTGATTGCCCCGTCCTCCATTGAGGAAATCCACAAGCGGCGCATGGGCTTCTTGCAGCCCGCCGCTTCGTAGACAAAGCGGAAAATCAATTCACCCTCGCGCCCCGCGTCACACGCATTTACCACTTCGGAAACGTCGGCGCGGTGCATAAGCTCTTTTAGGGTTTTGAATTGCTTCCCCTTGTCCGGGTCAACGGCGTACTGCCATTCCTCCGGCAGAATGGGTAAGCTCTCAAAACTCCATTTTTTATATTGCTCCCCGTAGGCGGCAGCTTCCGCAAGCTGTACCAAATGCCCGACGCACCATGAAATGAGGTAGCCGCCGCCCTCGATATATCCGTCTTTCTTTTCCTTAACGCCAAGCGCGGCGGCGATAGTCTGCGCCACGCTCGGCTTTTCTGCAATAATCAGTTTCATTTTCTGTTCTCCTTTCGGTTGTTTTAGGTTTGAAATTGGTTTATACTTTAAGCATTACTATAAGAAACAGGTGACAATATGAAATCAATACATACTTTCGATGTTTTTGCTCCTACTGATGAACAGGAAGAAGCAATGAATAAAAAACGTGGCGGGCATTACAGGCGCGGTAAAAACAAAGAAATGGATTACTTTATTGAGTGTGCTACTTCGCTATTTCCCAACAACCATTATTCAAGGTTCACACCTATATATGATACGACAAAAGAGTTTTATCAACTGATTACTTCTTCCGATACAACAGAAAGAGCTATACTAAATTGGATAGCTTCTAATCGTGCATGGAATTATTTGTTTGGCTTATTACGGCATTATTACAGAACAGGACACCATGACGATAATTATATCTTTCCAGAGTTCAAAATCGGGTCGGCTTATGTGGCTGATTATCTGCTCATAGGTAATAGTTCAGACGGTTATCAATTTGTCTTTGTGGAATTAGAAGCTCCCAACGGGCGGATAACAAAAGAAAAAGGTACTCGTTTCGGGGAAGTAATCAATAAAGGGATTGAACAGGTTAGGGATTGGCAAATGTATATTGCTGCAAATTGGAATGTAATTGTAGCAGAATTGGAAAAGCACTCATTCTCCAATACAAAGTTACCCAGACAATTATACAAATATTGCCCTTATCAAATCTACTATGCTGTGATAGCCGGACTCCGTAAAGATTTTGAGAATATTCGTGATAGAAAGCTCCAACTGCAAAATGAAAATAACATAACACTTTTGCATTACGAAAATCTCATAGATGTTGCAAACGAAAATTAAAAGTCCATTTTCAGCGTTCCGGCTCACTTGCCTTTTTCTCCTGTACCTGTTTCAGACAGTAGCCCACACAAGGGAGCTGCCCTTTGTACGGACAGGAAGCGCAAGCCGGGGAATGGGGAACGGGCGGCGCATTGTCACGCCGCCCGCCCGGTCTTTGTATCATCATCTTTTCAAAGGGATTGTCGGTAAACAGGGTCATGCTTCCTCGTCCTCCTGTTCTTCATCAGAAAGCCCGTCCCCCTCGTCCGGCTCCGGCTCGTCCTCGTCGTAGTCGTCAAAATCGAAATCTTCAAGGTCGGTGCCGCCCTTGACGTTTTGCTTCGGCTTCATAAACTTAAAATAATAGAACGCGCCCCCGCCGCCAAGAAGTGCCACGACAAGGAAAAGCACAAGCCCGCCCGCATTGCCTTTTTCTTTGGGCTGCTCCGGCGGTTCTTCGGTTTCCGGCTCCGCTTCCTTGCCGCTGCAAGCGGTCATGTTGTCCTTGCAGACGGGGCAGCTCACATTTACCTTTCCGGCTTCGCATTTCTCGGTGCAACTGCAAACGGCGGGCGGGGCTGCTTCGGTGCTTCCGTCCTCCATAAGTGCTAAGAGGTCGGCTTCGTCCACTTGATTAAGGAAATGTACAGTATTCTCGCCCTCGTCGTCCCGGTCAATGAGGATATAAAAGTAATTGCCGTTTTTGGTCGTCACGGTGATAAGCTGCTTGTTGCCGCCGAAATCGTCTACAAGGGTCGCGTTCCCGTCCGGGGTAAGGGGTTCTTCCTTTTGGGGTTCCTCGTAGACAACGCCGCTGTCGTTGGTGTCGTCCTCTCCCTCCGGGGTCTGTGCAAAAGCGGTGACGGAAAAGCCGCCCATAAGTACAAGGGCGGCGCAAAGTGCGGTCAAGGTTCTAAGGATTTTCTTATTCATTCTCGGTGTCCTCCATTTCTTCGGTGTCGTGGTCTGCGGGTTCTGCGGGGTAGCCCGGCGCGGCTTCCATGCCCGGAATACCGCCCCCGGAAAGCATAGCGGAAAGCTCATGCGGGGAAAGGCGCATGGAGCGCACAAGCTGTACGATTTGCAGGTTTTCCGCTTCGGTTTTCTGCGCTTCAAGCCCCCTTAATTTATTCTGGTACTCGGTGATTTTCTCGCGGGTCTTTGCAATCTCCTTGTCGATACGTTCAATTTTGTTCATAGCCATCAATAAATTTCTCCTTTCAGATTTTCATTTTTTTGTTGTCAGTTCCAATTCATTAAGCCGTAGCCCTTGATACAGCCATAATTGACGGGGTAGCTCTTTATCTTGCAGGCGTCGCCGGAATTGCCCTCGACGGTATAGACGCGCTCCCCGTCCGTCCCGATAACAAGCCCTACATGGTCTGCGCTCCCGTCCCCGTCCCAGTCGAAAAAGATAGCGTCGCCGGGGGCGATATTCTCATAGCCCCTCGCGCCCCATTGCCCGCGTGACTGGAACCAGGGTACGCCCTGTGACTGGCACCCGGCAAAGCGCGGCTCGCTTTTCCCGGCTTGATTGTAGCACCATGAAACGAAACAGGCGCACCATTCCACGCGGCTGTTAAATCCGTACCAGCTCCAAAAGGGTCGCCCGCCCACGTTGCCGACTTGCCGCTTCGCAAGGTCTACAACGGCGGTGTTGCCGGGGCGTGTGCCGTTTACAAGCTGTACGCCGCTTAAATCCTCGGACGCGCCCATATCGGGGGAGCCGCCGCCGAAAATCAGCGGTTTGTTGCCGCTTGTTTCCAGATAGACGCGGTACATTTCAAGCTGCTGTGGCGTTAGAAGTTCCTCCGCAATCTCGGAAATGGGCTTGTTCGTCAGCTTCACGTTGAGGATATGGTACTCGTAGGGTACTTCCTCGGTGGTCGTTTCCCCTGTTTCCGGGTCTGTGCTTGTTTCTGTGCGGTAGCGGATTTCCGTTTCTTCCGTCAGCGTCAAGGTGTACTGCATGGCAAAGACGCGGTTTAGTTCTGCCTGTGCGCTCTGCGGGGTGTAGGTCTGTAAAAGGGCGGTGAGGTAGGACGCTAACTCATGGGGGTTATGCCCGATACTGTCAAGGTCATAGCGGTATTCGTCATAGCCGGGGTGGGTGCTTTCGATATTGTCAATCTGCTGCTGAAGCTCGTTTTCCTTTGCGGCGTAATTGTTCTCCGTCGCCACAAGGTCGCTGTCCTCCGACGTGTAGGAAGTCCCAAGTATGCCGTTCATCAAGCCGGAGAACATGGAACCGCAAGAGGAAAGCCCCGCCGATACCATGATGAATAAGAGCAGCGCGGCAACGGCGATACATACGCCCGCCGGGTGCCGCCCTACAAAAGCGATTGCCTTTTTTGTTTCCTCGGCGGTCTTTTTTGCCGCCTTGCGGGTGTTCTCTGCGGCTTTCTGCGCCGTTTTTGCGCCGCCTTTCCTTGCCGCCTTTGCATACTGCCGCTTGATTTGCTGCTTCTGCATGAAGCGGGAAAGGGGATTGCCCGCAATCTGCGGATTGTCATGCAGGGCTTTATGGTACTGGAAATCCACATTCGCCTTGAACGCCGTTTTCTCTGCCTTTGGTGCTAGAATATAAATAGTACAAGTTAGATGTGGAATAATCCTTGATATAGATGTAATATAAAAACAACGAATGGAGGATTAAAACATGGCAACACAGTACTCAGAAGAATTTAAGAAAGATGCAGTCAGATATTGGGAGGAACATCAAGAATTAGGTGTAAATGCCTGCGCTAAGAATCTTGGCATATCAAAAAGTGCCCTCTCATCATGGCGAAAAAAATATCAAATAAATGGGGGAAATATTCCAACCAGGGGACGGGGTAACTATGAAAGTGACGAAGCAAAAGAAAACGCAAGACTCCTCAAAGAATTAAGAGATACGCAGGATGCACTTGAAATATTAAAAAAAGCCATCAGCATACTGGGAAACTAACACTAGCTATATATATCGAAACATCAAAGAAAGATAAAGAGATGCGAGAGAATGATGGACGCCGGCTTAATGTCAGCGGTGTGCTCAGATACTTAGGCGTTTCAAGAAGTGGATATAACAGTTGGAAGAACCGGGTTCCAAGCAGCAGGGAGCAGCGAAAAAATAACATAAAACATAAAATATGTGATATATATAATGAATCACATCACAATTATGGAGCCCCAAAGATTACTAGCATACTGAATAAAAACGGGGAAATCATCAGTGAAAAAACAGTTGGAAATTACATGAGGGAAATGGGATTAAAAGCACAATGGATAAAGCCTTACACCATAACAACCATTAATTCAGATTTCAGTGAAGAATACAAAAATATATTAAATGAGCAGTTTAATCCAGATACTCCGGATGCGGTATGGTGTTCAGATATTACATATATATGGACTTTTGAAGGTTTTGTATATTTAACCAGCGTCATGGATTTATATTCAAGAAAAATCATAGCCTGGGTGTTAAGCGATACACTTGAAGGAAAATGGTTAATAGAGGCAGTCGAAAAAGCAAAGAGAACCCGGCATGTAACGAAACCATTAATAATGCATTCGGATCGGGGATGTCAATATACATCAACGGAATATATTGCTGCTGCAGAGGGAATGACGAGGAGCTGTTCAAAAAAGGCATATCCATGGGATAACGCATGTATAGAATCGTTCCACTCATTAATAAAAAGAGAATGGATTAACAGATTTAAAATCAAGGATTATAAGCATGCGTACAAACTTGTATTTGAGTATATAGAAACATTTTATAATACAGTAAGGATTCATAGTCACTGCAATTACGAATCGCCGAATGAACATGAGAAAAAATACTGGAAAGAATTGAGAAAACTTGAAATTGAAACAGTATAATTAAGAATATTAAGGTGGAGTTCACGTTTAACTTGTACTTTTTTTTGACATAGGACCAGCCAGCGAGGACATGATGGTAAGGAGCAGCTCGCCCTTGCCGTCGAACGTCCAGATATTTTCCTTTTCAAAATAGCACTCCACCCTGTTTTCTTTCAGTTTCCGGATGGT
>OFFJ01001395.1_pt1 | contig 17871 bp, 23 predicted proteins | sample 1521261 | NCBI WGS metagenome assembly OFFJ01 (sample SAMEA3504122, study PRJEB24116) | mouse gut metagenome | biome: mouse gut; feature: mouse-associated habitat; material: faeces | place: Denmark | collected 2011 | reverse complement strand
AAGATGGCATTGAAGAGACGCTTACCTACTGCGATTTTCCCAGCGAACACTGGACGCGTATCCGTACCAATAATGTCATAGAACGGCTTAACAGGGAAATCCGCCGCCGCACTCGGGTGGTGGGCTCTTTCCCGGATGGCAACTCCGCCCTCATGTTGGCCTGTGCCCGGCTGCGCCATGTAGCCGGCACGCAGTGGGGCAACAAGAAGTACATGAATATGAGGCACCTGGAAGCTGCTCTGGAGGACACCTCTATTGCCGGCTGACTTCATTCCACCCAGAGTCTGCATACTAATTTGCGAAATAATCTTGACACTACCAATGTTTCGATATCGGTTTGAAAAATTTTTTCACTTCGCCAGCAGTTTACTCAATAGACAATCCTCATTTTATTCAATTCTGTTTTGGAATCATTATCGCAGGAAGCATCGTAGCATCTCTTATAAAAATCATTTCATTTTTAGTTGCTCCCGACAGCCAACAAGATAAGCTTCACGATTAGTCCATACAAGATATCTATGGCAAAAGGTTGTATAAATCATTCACTTCACCACAAAATTAACCTTTTATGAGTATACCTTTCTACTTACCGGACACCCTGAACAGGAAAGATACTCATACGGGCCACAGCCACCATTTCGATAGCATACATCACAACCACTTCTCAACATAATCCCTGGCTTTGGTGAAAACGGGAGGCTCTCTGTCGATAACCCACTCACGCCGAGTGACTGTGATGGTCTTGCTGAAATCCCGAGGGTCTTGCATCTGGACTTCCTTCCACTGTCTGTAGCAGCAGGAGCCACGCTTACAGTCAACAGGGAAGTTGTTCCAATTCAGGTTGCGCTGGCTCCACAACATCTCTTGGATGTCGTTACAGCTCTTTCCCCGCAGTTCTTTATGACCGAAATTAGCCTGACCAACGGCCTCAATGCTGTTTCTTGTGGCGTCCTGCTGACGCCAAATCAGGCAATTACAGACATCATCCTTCGGAACGGAGAAAACACGGGCATCAAACAGAGCTCTTCCACGTTTTTCAAGATACTTTTGTGCGAGGGCACTTACCGCAGGGTCAACATCGTCGTCCGTACCGCTCATTGTCCAGCTCGGAATCATTCTACACCCCCATTTTTCGCTGGCTTCAAAAAACGCATCGTTAAATGCCAACGTTGCCATTGAGGCGGCGATGCTCGTCATCTTCTGGACATTGTAGCCGAACCAAGCGTCTGTCTTAATTGTAGCGTAGTCAGTAAGAACCAATGTAATCTCGTCCGACTGTGTGTATCCAAACACACATCCCTGCACGTTTTTACACAGATGCTTCATCGTATCCTGCATAGCGCTCATCAGGACACGGTCAAACGGCTTTCCCATACCTCTTGTGAAAGTGTGGAACGCCTTTCCATCCAGTCTGATGACGGCAGGAACTCGGCGTATGAGGAAGTTGCGGGAGACTCCCTCATACATCTTCATACGGTCGCCGAGAGAATCATTTTTATTACTCATAGTGCCCTCCTTACGTAGTTTGTACAGTCCTTTTATATCCTCGTCGAAGATGAAATCAGCCTTTCATTCCGACATTTAGTCTATTGAGGTGTGTGTTTTATCTTTTCCAAGGCTAATCTGTACTGCCAAATTCCTGTGTACATCATGGGTGTATACCAGATTTCTTGCCCGTCTTGTTTAACAGGAAGTAGGACGCTCGGCCCAACAGTTGGGTTTAGCAGCGAATCTCCAACCACAACGTACCCCGCACACCCCAATAAACTAAGTTGAACAAAGCACATCAATGCCGCAGTCCTGTCGATATCTTGGGCCGCAAACAAAACGGATTGTTGATAGTTTACTTTCTGCCGACTACACTCTTGTGCAAAGGCAATTAGCAATGCTCCTGCCCCACAGGCAGGATCGTTTACAGAAATCCAAGGCTTATCCTCCAACTGGGCTGTCAAATCCCCTGCTGTTATTGCAGACATAGCTTCGCAGATACTATATGGAATAAAAAATTGACCCTTCCATGTATTGGAAAGATCAAATCTCATAAATAAATCCCCCAAGAAATCTTGATAGGGGTTCTGTTCCAACGCATCTACAGTAAGAGCAAACATTTTAGGAAAACGTTCGATATCTTCCTGCCTGTAGCGTTTGATGGTATCTACATATTCTCGTTCTCTTTCGTCTCTGTCGGAAGCACATAAGCTACAGGCCGACAATCGTATAAAGTCAGACCATGTTTCCCACTTCCCATATCGGTCAGACAAATATCGAAAGTTATTGTATATTTCTTTTTGTTGCGATGTATCAAGCCGAACAGTTGACTTGCTCATTGGCTTATCCTCCTTATGCCATATATGTATCACAGCAGAAATAAATCAACAGTTGTCTTCGGGATATGCCAAATACTTCTTTGGTGTCCATGTTGACCTTGCAACCAGTTGTCACAAGGATTCCGCCATACCAGACAGATGTGAACTCGGCCTCCTTAACAACCTGGAGTGTGCAGATGGTGTTGTTTGTCTCAATGGCAATGGAGTTATCACCCTCTTCAACAAACTTGACCGTAGATGTGGTGACGTAGTGAGGACGATTGTCATGCTCGGGAATGTATCGGATGACAGCTCCGTCGCCAATCTCCGCAGAGACAACCGAAACGATACCGCAACGCATTTCGTCATGGTAGCGATTGTGCTTGCCGTTCTGAGGGCCGATGGCTGTGATTATGTAATTTGCCATTCATACAGGCTCATTTCAGCAGAGGAGCGATGCGAAGTCGCTTGCAAACTCGGTGTCGCTCCGGTCGTCCAGCGGTGGAGGGTTCTCGATGATATCCTTGACATCATCATACCTTATCGCATTCGCAATAAATTCCATCGCCCCTGGGATGCTTCTGAAACAGGTGACGCGACCTTTGCTTGGTCTAAATGCGGGGTGCAGAAATACGGTATCCGTATCCGCATCTGAATCAAGATAACTTCTTGAAGCAAAACCGATACGATAACCGCAATCTTCAAACAGTTCAAGGACGTTCTTCCTTTGTGCTGCATTGAAACACTCAACAATAACACCCCTGTCTGCGATGTCTCGAAACTCGGCTAATGTCATAGACCCTCCTAACTCATTAGAGTTGTGAACGCCTCCCAAAATTCTTCGCTGCTGCGTTCGTCAATGCTGGAATCGAGATAGTCAACAAGGGTTGTAATCTCGGCAAACTGTATTAAATTTTCCTTGTCATCCGCATACATCGTGCAACATATCCGACTGCCACCACGCTCCATAATGGAGTGAGGGTAATGGAAATCCTGATTTCCAGGTTTCAGATACTCCATAGATGGCTCGTTCACTTCATACCCGAGAGCAATCAGCAACTCAAGAGTCTGATTCCGCTCGGAAATGCTGCGACATTTTAGATAAAGACCAAGCCGTCTTTAATGCTTTAACCTTTTCTAATAGCATCTCATCGTTGCTATTTTTTGTGCTAGTCACCAACGATGCAATGGTCGTTGCATAAGTAAGCGCTCTCCTCATCCTATCTTAAACCTTCTCCGTAAAACCGGAATTTTATAGGTGCGGAAAAATAAAAATAGGGAGGAGCTGCGAAGCTCCTCCCTCTGTAATTGACTACTCCTCGATGATCTTGAAGAATACGTCTGTGCGGCGATTCAGATACGCATCGCTGCTAGACGGGTCTGCAAGCATCTTGTGATTGCCATTACCAACCGTAATGATACGGTTTGGATCAATGCCGCAGGCAATGAAATACTTTGCAACAGCCTTCGCACGTTCGGCAGAAAGTGCTGTGCCGGACTCCGTATCATTACGGGCATTGATATTACCTTCAACCTGAATGATCGCGCCGTCAAGCGTGTTGGCGATGGATACGAACTCATCCATGATGGTATATGCCTCATCTGGGTTCTTAAACTGAGACATATCCGAAACAAATTCCACCGTCATGGACTTTGTAAGCAGAGCTTCATAGTCGATGATGTCCTTCTTCTGATCCTCGGTCAGCTCAACGCTTTCCGTCTTAGTCGGAGCGGAAGAATACTTGCTTGCTAGAGGAAGCAGGTACTGGTTGTTGAACAGCGTCACGGCGGACTTCCGGTTGACAGTCTCTCCGAGCGACTCCCAAATATCACACATATCACTGAACACGGATGGAGCGGTTGTATCCAAAACTTCCATGTTCTCAGCATACCCCATCAGCTCTGCGCCGCTGCACTGTTCTTTAATCTCATTGTCGGAAACCCCAGCAAACATCGGCATAACCTCGCGGATGTAGTTGAACTCGGTAGTGTACATCTCGTTAGCCTGGATAACACCATCAATGAAGTTCGTAATAACATCTGGATGTGCATTTGCAAAATCGCTGCGGAACATAATCCCGTCCATAATGAGGCTCTTGGAAGCCTTAGTGGAGAACATAATATGCACATTTGGATCACTGTCAGCATAGGACAGATACGGCTCCCATGTAGCTGCTACGTCAAGCTGCCCAGCGAAGAAAGCTTCGCCTGCTTCGGACGCATCCTCAAACAGGATCATGTTGTCAATGATACTGCTCTTCTCTGCGTCGCTCAAATCAGATTTCTTCACGAACCAGGCCACAAGCGTCTGAGCCTCGCTGAACCGTGGAACGCCGATTTTCTTGCCAATCAGGTCATTCACAGTGTTAATGCCGTTCTTAGCAACAATGCCATCTCCACCAGCGGAGTAATTTGTGAAGACCGGCATAACCACATCAAGACCAGCTTCCTTAAACTTTTCAGACAGGAACGCTGCACGGTTGGTTGTATACCCTGCTGCGTTCAGCGCACCTGTGATAAGGGCGTTACTGCTTGCTGTTGCATCATTGATTATATTGATGTTGACCTTTATACCCAGCTTGTCAAAAATCGAGCCAGGCTGAGTAGTCAGCCCCTGATTGGCGTCGATAATAGGCTTCCAGCCTACCCACTCATCGAGAGACAGGTTGATAACCTCGCTGGAAACATCGCCACCTGTATTGGATGACGGCTGGACAGGCGCAGTTGTTGTGACACCGTTTGACGGAGAGGTATTACTGACCGGACTCTTTGGAGCGTCCTTGCCGCCGCTAATCTTGTCGCCCAAGAAATAGTAAGCGGTGCCGCCGAGACCAGCAATAATTGCCAGAACCAAGACAAAGATCACAACACGGCCTGCGGTTGTAAGTTTTTTCCTTTTCATTACCCTTTTACTCCTTTTTTGTTATTTCGTGGTCTTCCCGCACTTTGACCGGAGAGACTCCAGATAAGCATCAGACTGCGCCTTCGCCGCATTCTTTTCCGCAATAGACATCTTGGTAGAAGAACGACTTGCGTGAACCGCCATAGCTCCACCAACTTCCTTGCGCAAGTCCTCCGTTCTGTCACGGACGGAACCAAGCAATTTGTCGGTCGCAGAGTCCCGACGAAGTTCGTCCAGGTCCCCAAGCAAATCCTTCATATTTCCACGAAGCTTCAATTCCTCGACAGTCATTCTGCTCTGTTTCTTCAATTCACGAAGCTTCTTATCGTATGCCTCATATACCTGACGTGTCTCGTTGACCATCGGACCAAGCTCACGCAGATATCCTTCCTTCTGTTCAATCTCGAAAAGAATTTCCTCCCTGCGAGATGAATAAACAGCGGCGTCCACCATATTCCCGGCCTTAACCAGAGACTCACATTTCTGTTCGACGCTCTTCAACTCATCGCGGAGCTTTGCAATCGCCTTCTCAACGGATAACATTTCCCCGGTAAACCGATTGAATGTATCTCCAGCCTTATTGTAGCGATCCTGGACTTCCTCGATTGCCTGCTGAAATACAGCTTTCGCACCCTCTGGCGTCTTTGCCATATCCTCCACAAAAATGTTCAGGAAGCCGCCGGTCATAACCTTCAGCTTCTCACGAACACCAGGGAAGATAATCAGCGCCAGCACAACGACAACGAGCACCGCAACCAAAATAATCTGCATTATTTCCCTCCTTCATTACCGGCAATGCCGTCCGCAAAATCCAAAAGTTGCATCACAGTCTCAATCTCCGTATGGATCGCAGTACAAGCATCGCTGGTCTTCTCTTTCGACTCAGCAATTTTTGCCTCCGCCGCTTCAATCAGAGATTTAAGGTGCTCAATGTCCTGCTCCGCTTCGCCGATAGTATCGCTATTTTCTTTCTTGATACTGTCCTCAGCCGCCTTTAGCACTTCAATTCGCCTCTCTCCATCAGCAACAAGGTTTAACACGTTGATGTTGTTCACCGTGAGAATACCCGCAATAGAAGACTGTTTCTTCGATTTCGTCATCTCCGCAGGTAAGATATCAATATAAGCCTTGATCTTAAAGATCGACTCACTGTCATCAATATCGCCCTGAAGATAAACCGAACGGATAACATCTTTGTAGGAAACCTGTGTTGCGTCGATTTCCGGTACATCTGGCAGCCTTTGTTCCTCGCAATTCGTGATTGGTGCCGTCATCGGGAACTCATCATACTCAGTATGAATAAGCCCCATCTTTTCCAAAATTCCTGGCATTTTTAACCTTCCTTTCTCAGATTGATTATGTAATCGCACATTTTATCTGCTTCCGCCTGGCTGTGCGTCACCATCAAAATTGTGTTGTGTGTTTCCTTGTGAATATCCAAAATCAAGTTCTGCATTTTTGATCTGGTCGTATCATCCAATGCTGAGAGCGGTTCATCCATCAAAAGATATCTCGGCTTGACGTAGAGCGTTCTGGCGAGGGCAAGCCGTTGCTGCATCCCACCAGACAGTTGCGCTGGCCACATGTCCGCATATTCTGCAAGACCAACTTTATCTAAAACTTCGATGGCTCTTTTTTCATCCCTCAACTTCCTGCTTCGTTCCGCAATCAACACATTGTCACAGCAAGTAAGCCATCCAAAGTTTGAATACCGTTGATGCATCATGTACACTGGATTCTTGTCAAAGTTCCAGTATACTTCGTTATCTATCACAACCTCACCATGGACAGGATTCAAGAGGCCAGCAATCGTTTTCAAAAGCGTTGTCTTTCCGGCACCAGATTTAGAAAGAATTCCATATATGCATCCATCCTGATAAGTCTGGTTAAGTTCAGTTATGATGGGTGTCCCGTTGTAGCCGATAGATAAATTATTCAACTGGATCATTACAGAACCTCCAACCGAAAAATTGTTTAATAAGATATTTTCCAACCTTATCAAACAAGCAGCTAAACAACATAATGACAATGATTGCCGCAAAAACCACGGCAGTTCGCCCTCTTGTAGAACTGACATTGATAATGAATCCCAGACCGTACCTTGCATTTGTCGCTTCTACGACAGCGCAATATGTCCAGCCTATTCCATACATCATCAAAAACGTGTTGCAGATAGACGGAAGGGACGCTGGTAACAAAACCTCCAGAATTGTTTCATATCCTGTCATCCCGATTGTCCGGCCTGTATCCATCAGGTCTGATGGAACCTCGTCAAAGCTCAGTAGAACAGATGGAAGGAGATATACGAAGGTTGCGATGAACAAAAAGGATATCTTCATCTTCTCGCCAATCCCAAACCATAGAATTAGTAATGGAGAGAACGCGGTAACAGGGATATAGCGCAAAAAAGAAATCACCGGCATGATCGTTTCCTTGATTGGCTTGATTCCATAAATTAGAATGGATAATGGAATTGCAACCAGCATGGAAAGAATTGATGCCGATGTGATTCGGAGAAACGAATATAACAGACCATACCATAGCTGTCCGGTTTTAGATAAGTCAACAAGCGATCTCCAGACAGACAAAGGGGAAGGGATAAACATAGGCTTTGCGAACGTGGACGCTACCTGCCATATGGCAAAGAAACATAAAACTACTATAATTCTTCTAAGTAACCTTCCAAACTTCATGGGTACACCTCTCTTCTTTTGTGAGCGCAACTCCACAAAGCTTTGAGCAGTCTGGCCTTATATTCTTCGTTTAGAGATTCCATCAAACTCTCCGTGTCAATGCCAGTAAGGGTACCACACCATGCAGAGCGGAAGAACCGCTGCAAACTGAGCATCAACGAAGTATCGCCCTTCTCCAGAGCGGTACGGTAGTCATCTGCGGCAACGCAGACAATGGCATTGGCGAGATTTTGGTACGGGTCTCCGTCATCATTTCTCAGCCGGGAAAGACTGACAGATGGAGCCTGCATTGCATCTCGCTGCATAAGTCCCTTTTTCATGTGGTCACCTCAATCTCCGCTCCAGACACCGTCTGGACGCATCTTGGCCATGGCAAGCAACTGACACAACGGCTTCTTGGCGTTGCCTTTAGTCGCCTTCCAATAGTCCTTATCTGTTTCATCCCCGAGGGCAAGAATCGCCCTCTCCAGGACGGGGACGCTCTCTGCACCAGTCATACCGTAGATGCTTCGGATTCCAGCTTCGCCGAACACATCTGCCCGGCGGTAAAACGTCCCGTAGTTATATGTAACATTCAGCCAAAGCTCTGTTGTGCCGCCTATTGCATAGGTTCCACCCTGCATGAAATGGGGAGCATCGACACATATCACTTCATTGGTAACCGGGTCGTTTAGCCTAATATCGTAGCTCATCTGCCCGCTCCTCCTCACGCAGTACTCCCTGGTCTTTGTTGAAACAATGAAGGCGTATCTCCGACAACCGATAGTAAGCCACGATTTCGCACAGTGTGCTGTCGCATATCTCTCGGACGCCCAAGAGCCATTCTCCATGACCAAGCTCCACAGCCTCTTCGATGATTCCAAATTGGTATGTTCCGCCGTCCTCATAGAAGGTCTCGTCGGAATATTGCGCGGCCTGCTCTTGCGGCGTGAACATACGCCGATACACCAGGAAGCGAAAAACCCGCCCCTCATTGTCAAGCAGCCACGTCTCCATATCTGTTATCTTGCGCATTGGTATCGCTCCTTTTGTTGCAGCGGCACTGCCATAGTAGTTCCGCTGTGGTGGTGCTTTGCATGACAGAATCAGCGGTCAGGCGACTCAAGGCAGCAAATTTGTGGCCGCCGTCTTAGGCTTAGCCAAGGCCGTCCATGTTGATGATGCTACTGCGATAACGAGACGCCAGAAAGCAATGTTCATGTGGACTCCTCCTTCAGAACCCTGGGTATGTAGGTACGGGCTTCCATACGCTCTTCGACCTTTCTGGTCTTACCCAGCGCCTCGCGCACCAGGTTGTATAAATTTTTGCCCCTGTCGCTTTCGAGAAAATCCACGAGCGGCTTTAACACCTCAACGGTGTCTTTGCACGCCCGGCGGGCCTGTCGGCATTTCGCAATCTGCGTCGCCACCTTAGCCCGCTCCTTGTAGTCGAGGTTGTCAAGTTCCAGCTTGTGGAGGTAGTCCTGCGTGAGCCTATCCATGCGGTTTACCTCATCGTAGTTCCAAGCATAGTCCTTGGATGCATCCTCCATCATCTGGACAAAGTCGCTGATAACAGAGGAGAACTTAGGGGGGACTGCATTTCTTTGCCATCTACAAGGTTACCTCCCTTCGCTTAGCCGTCCGCCTCGATGACCTGATAGTCACCTGCATCTGCTCACTTCGTCAATATCAAAAATAAATGAGAAAATCTCACGTTGAGACGCTATATCAAAATCAGGATAGTCTGATTCTTCAATAATGCACTCAATCGCTCTGTCCGACCAGATCCAATGACCTCCTTGATGTTCGGGTCCCTCTCCTTTGTCCTCTTCTATCTCGATACTGTTATCGTTTACAGAGAGCACAGTCACAACCTGCCCGCACCATTTTCCCATTTTGTAGCCTGGGTCTATATACGGTATGTCCGCTGGGTCTTCAACGATTCTAACCCTCATTCCTGGCCGTAGTTCCTGTAAATTAATCACTTGCATCACCTCGTTATCCGAAACTTACTTCTGACTTGTCCTTTCGCAGAGAAACAAAGACAGGGAATTGGAGGCTCTCTGCACCTGTGGATTTGTCGTATGACACTTCCTTGTACTTCACCTCGCACAGAACTCCGATGAGGTTGTCTCTGTTGCGCCAGAACTCGGTACGTTGCTCGTTGGAGAACCCGGAGCCCACCTTGACTTCGTGCCCCTTGAAATCGAGTATCAATGCGCCGAGCGTTCCGGCAAGTCTGCCGGTGCCCTCGGTATAACCGATGATGGGTAAGTCCATCGTGTAGAACTCTTTGACCTTGAGGATGCCACCGTGCCGCTTCCTCTTGTACGGCGTGTCAAGGTTCGCCACCAGACCCTCCTTATCCTCCTGAATCATCTGCTCCAGAAGCTTCCAAATTCGGGACTGGTCGGTTCCGCTGTAGAGCACAGGCAAAATGGAGACGTGGTCTGACGGAGGAAGAATAGTCGCCATCAGGTCTAAAACCTTGCGGCGCTCACAGTAAGAGCTGCTGCTCTCGCCTTTCTCAAACTCCTCTGTCGGAACCACGTCGAAAACCGTGTAGCAAATCTGTGTTTTATGCGGGGAATCCGAGTTGATGATGCCGGTGGCGGCCCGGAATGCCTCGTTGTCGGAAAGGTCTCCTTTGTCCAGCAGCGTAAGCTCCCCATCAAACACATAGCTGTCGTCCTCAAAGTTAAGAACGCTCGTGATGTGGTCAAGACCCTCATAGGGAATCCCGCTTCTTGCGATGAGCTCACCTTTATAGTAGGTGGCTCGAACGCCATTCAGCTTCTGCGTCAGGGAGAACCACGCTCCCTCTTTCATGGGATGGCTCTCGATGGGGTACGCCTGCTGAACCTCCCATTCGGGAATCAGGCCAGGAATCACCTTGTTCACCGTCTTGGCCGTCACCCCCAGCCGAAGCGTCTTGGAGAGGAGCTTTCGGTAAAACTCCATCAGCTCCGGGTCTTTCGCAAAATACTGCAAAAACCCTCTCACCTGATAGATGGTCGCACCGTCCAACGCCTTCATCCTGGACAGAGTCTCGCACACCTCATAGATATCGCACAGCGTCAGCGTAACTCTGGGGTCATACACCCCAGGTGTGCGAAGCGTCTGTTCAGAAATCTTGTAGGTCAGCATGGGATTGAGGGCATAGTACAGGAGCCTGCGGAAGTCTTCGTTGTCTTTGTTCTCCCGCAGGATTTCCTGCTTTTTGATGGAGCCGGATTCATGCTGGAGCCGAAGAAGCTGTTCGACTGCTGCTTTCATCCAATCACCCCTGCTCGTGCTCACCGAACGCAGGCATCGGGCGCAGCTTGTGAAGGTTGCACTGGTGCATCATCCAGATGGCGTGGTCGATGGGCAGAATCCCGCAGGTTCCGTTGACGATGTAGTCGTCAAGCTGAGCGTAGGTGAAGCCCAGGTTGTCCTCATCGGTTTTGCCGCACAGGCCGTCTGCTGGGGTCTTGTCCACCAGCTCTCTTGGAACCGGCAGCTCGTATCCAATCTGACGCACCTCATGAACCATGAGATTTGCCAGGGGGCTGAAGTCACCGGCACTGTCGCCGAACTTGGTGGAGTAGCCCACATAATCCTCGGACATATTGCAGGTGTTGGCCACTCGTCCGCCGCTGGGCAGAGACTGAGCAACGGCATAGAGCGTCGCCATACGGAGCCTGGGAGGGAGGTTGACCTTGGTCTGCTCGCTGACGCCATCCTCAAGCCCGGAGCCCACAGCCGCCATCAGCTTGCTGTATGCGCCGCTGATGTTGACAGTTACGCTTGAAATGCCCAGCGCTTTAACGACCTGGATGGAATCCTTGATGTCGGCCTGGATGCCGTTCGGCATCATCACACCGAAAACCCTGTCCTTACCCAGCGCTTCGACGCACAAGGCGGCCACGATGGTGCTGTCCTTGCCGCCGGAGATTCCGACAACGGCGCTGCATTCGGGGCCATTCTCTGCGAAGTAGTCACGAATCCACTGGACGATTTCGTCCTTTGTCTTTTTAGGGTCAGTCAGCATTTCTATCCCTCTTTCCTCCAAAGTTCCACCGTGTAGTGCTCACCAAGAATCTTCTCGATGAGTCCGTATACGGTGTTCCAGTCACCACCAGCAAGGCCACAGCCGATGTTATACGGCATCGCAATCGTCTCGCCAGCAGCCACATTCTTCGCAATCTCATACAGACATCGGGCAAATGCCGAATAATCTGTGTAACAGTGTCCGTCATACCCATATCTGTCCTGGGCAAACATATTGACGACAATCTTATCCGTGCCGTATACGAACTGGGCGTGCCCAAGAAGCTCCGAAGGAGACTTGTCTCCGCACAAATACATATACTGCCTGTACGCCGCTGGGTATTTTGCACGAACCTGCTTTGCGACATCGCTCCCCATCCTGCCCTGACAGTTGACCTGATGGCAGATGATAGGAGCGGTGGTGTCAAAGAGGTCGCCATCAATCACTTTGATGGACATCAAAACTGCCCTCCGTGGAGATTCTGGCGAACCTCGTCCAGAGTGTAGGTCTTAATGAACTCGCCGTTCTTGAATACCACCCGGAGCTCATTGTTCTCCTGAGCCTCGGCCCAGGTCAGGCCGTCCTCGTAGGTGTAGTTGTCGCCGTCCTTGACCACACGGCAGCAGCCCCGCTGGGACTTCTTGAAGTGGCCGGTGTCGGTCTTGGGGTTCTTGAAAATCATGATGGGCTTGCCGTCAGCGTCCTCGGCATAGGTAGCCTTAACGGCAATACCGAAGGTGTCACGGGTATAGGGCGCATAGGATTTGTGGTCGGCATCCATAGTTTCCAGGCACTGCATGGAGAAGGAGCCAACGCCAAGCGCCACATTATTGATTGCAAACCCAGCACGCTCCAGGATTTCATAAATCTGCTGGCAGCGCTGCGGGGTGATGCTGTCACCGTACAGAGCCTTGACATGGGGATTCAGAACCTTGAAGCCTTTGCTGTTCACGGTTCCACCGAAAATGTCCCACAGCTTAAACGCCGTCTTGGTCACGACCTCGACAGGGTCGCCGCTGTCCCCACGGATAAGCAGGCATCCATCGTGCGCCAGAATCTCATCCTTGAGCTGGGGCAGGATATTGTCCACCAGATTCCAGTAGTCATAGCTGTCGCTGACCATAGAGAAGCTCTGGTGAGGATAAACCTCTGTCAGAAGACGGCGGATATGGGTAATCTCATCGCCGTCCATAGCGAAGTTGGAGCACATCACACTATGCTCGGTGGATAGAGCGCCGAAAGCCACCGGCTCCTTGGTGCAGTCACAGTTGTAGTTACTCTCAAGCCAAAGAATGGCGGGGACTGTGGCGGTGTTCAGGAAGCTGAGGCAGAACGCCGCCGAACTCTTGGTGGCGCTCTCTACGCTCTCCTGACCACGCATGGAGAAGTCGCCCAGGAGCCTTGCACGAACCACGCTGTCATCGCAAGTGCGCTCTGCGAACTCATTGACGATTTGGCGGTAGCGGTAGCCAACCTCGGCGGAGACCTGAGTATGCCACATGGTGCAGGACAGCATGGTCTCGATGGAGTTCACCAGCCACACGAAATCCGGGTGGGTGTTGGAAATCTCAATCTGAGGCACCTTGATGTTGGTGCGGGCGCCCTCCGGCACGGCACGAATCTCCAAGGGCAGATATCCCAGGTCGTGAAGAGCTTTCAGACGTTTCTCGCCGACGCCATCGGTGTTGATGGTGGAGTTGAGCACACGCTTGTACTCATACAGCACGTCTTCCCAGGGCATTCCGAAAAAGTTGACGCTGAACGCATTGACGAGATACTCGCGGATGAACGCCTGGAGCCCAAACAGGGTGACCTTTTCAGTGTCGTCCAGGCGGGTCATGCGGGGCATGTAGTAGGAGACCATTTTGGTCAGAGTTTGCGGGTACTGCTCTGCATGGGCGGTCTTGTAGAAGTCCAGACAGAGCAGAGGATTGTAGTTGGTCATGCTTCTTCCTCCTCAACAAACATCTCACGGAACACCGTGAGAAGCTGGATAAAATCATCGAAGAGCGGCAGGTTCTGGGCGTTGATGTACTGTTCATTTTTCGCCGTGTCGAGTGTGACAAACGGTGCGAACGACACCTCGCCATCGTCCACACACAGCACGCCCAGCGGCAGCCCCATCTTATCGAGCTGGTAATGAGTATGGTTCTTGCCCATCAGGCGAATGGACACATCGCATCCGGTCTTGTCCATAAGCTGATTGGCGAACACTTTATAGTCTTTCACTTTGTAGATTTCCAAAATGAGTGCCTCCTTATCTCATTTCTTTGTATCAATCCCCATCGCCAGCCTTAAAGTTGTAGATGGGCTTGATAACCGCATCCGCGTTTACCGTTGGGTCGATGTTCCCAACGATATCCTCCATGCCTTTATAAGCCATGGGGCACTCGTCCAGGGTGCTGCGGCCAACAGACGTGGTGTAGATGCCCTCCATCTCCTTCTTGAACTCGGAAACGGTGAAGGTTTCTTTGGCGGCGCTGCGGCTCATCAGACGACCAGCCCCATGGGGAGCGGAGAAGTTCCAGTCCTCGTTGCCCTTGCCAGTACAGAGTAAGCTGCCATCCCTCATGTTGATGGGAATAAGCAGGCGCTCTCCGGCCTGAGCGGAGATAGAGCCCTTCCGAAGAATCATGTTGTCGATGTCAATGTAGTTATGGATGGTGGTGAACTGCTCCTCGACATGGAAACCCATGCCTTTGACGATGGTGTCCATCATGGCCTGCCGGTTCAGCTCGGCAAACCGCTGGGCAATCCTCATGTCGTGGAGATACTGGTCAAAAAAGCGCACCCTCCACATACGCCAGATGCTTTGGCACCGGAGACCGCTTGGATTTCAGCCGCTTCAAAGCGCCCTGAATCTCATTTGCACGGCCAGAAGCCTTCAGTGTTTCAATCACGCTGTCGATTTCTTCCTTGCTATAAGAAGTCAGGGCGTTGTAAGCCGCTTCCTGGTAGTAGTTCGCAATCTCCAGCCCGAGGTGGCGGCTGCCGGAGTGGACAACAATGTAAATGCTGCCTTCGTCATCCCTGTTGGCCTCGATAAAGTGGTTGCCGCCGCCCAAAGTGCCGATGCTGTTGTATGCCCGGTCTATGTTCACCTTTTTGGCACAGCAGAGCCCCGAAAGGTCAATGCTCTTGGAGAACCTGTGAGCCTTTGTACGGATGTTGAAACCGGAGGGGATACCCTCCCTGATAACCTTGTCCAGCCGTTCAGGCTCGATGTGGGACTCTTTGATACGGATGGTCTCCATACCACAGCCGATATCAACGCCAACGAGGTTCGGACAAATCTTGTCCCTGATAGTCATCGTTGTTCCAATGGTGCATCCTGCACCGGCGTGGATGTCGGGCATCATCCGAACCCGCTCTCCTTCGGCATACGGCTGGTTCAGCAGGCTGATGACCTGCGAGATTGAGGCTTCGTCAACCACGTCGGTGAACACCTTGGCGGTCGCATATTTCCCTTGCAGTTCAAGCATTTGCGTCACCTCTCAATTCAAAGGAAAACCGCTTCTCTAACTCAAACACGCCGCGAGGCTCCCCTTTGTAGAACCCCTTATACGGCCTGTCGATTTTCACCTGCAGCGCTTTGAGCTTCTCCCAATACTGGGGCAGATAAAGGTAGATGTTGCGGAGCTCCTTTAGATTCTTGTTTGTGCAGCACCAGCACGAAACCCGGTCAAGGATTTCGTACAGGTCGATTTGCCCACTGTCGGCCACCGGAGACTCCTCCATCCAGTGCATATTGCGTTTATAACAGTATCGCAGACAATCTGATTCTGTCATGCCCCAATCCACCAGCGGCAGTCGTCTGGCCTCCGACCGTTCCTTGTCAAATCGCTGTGTCTCATCGGCTGCTATGCCAACATAGTCGATAGTCTCGACACCAAGAGACTGTTTGAATCTCTTGATTGCCCTTGCTTTCTCTGCGGTGCCCCATCTGCACAATCCGCCGCACCATCCATATCCGAGGTGCTCGCCCTTCTGTTTGCTGACAACTTTACGTTCGAGCATGGAGTAGAGGAATGGTTCTGCTGGCTGCAATTCCACGAACTCCACTCCATGCTGAGCTAACAGCGGTTTTACCTCGTCCCTGATGCGGTAGATGGCGTCAAACTCCATGCCTGTGTTATAGAAAACCGCCATATCAAGTGGCAGATTCTCTTCCAAAAGGCGCAGCAGCATCGCCAACGAGTCCTTGCCGAAACTTATGCTTGCTATGTATTTCATACCGACCACAACCATATCTGGCTGAGGTCAACTGCCTAATCCTCCCAAGCTACTCGCCGCTGGCTTTCACGCTGTAACAGGCAGCTTTACCGTATGCTTATCAATCTCACACGAACCTGGTTTACCAGGATTGGTATTACTCCCTCCTTTTGATTACAGTAATGTTCTCATGCTCGCCACGGTAGATGCTGTCGGTGGTGAAAACGTGGCGAATCAGGCCATCAGTCAGCACCAGCCCATCGAAGATGGCGTTTTCGCAGTGGGACACATACAGATAGATGTCTTTGGCTCCGGCCTCCTTCAAAGCCCTTGCCGTATGGGTGAACGTGCCGCCACGGGAGCAGATATCGTCCACAATGAGGACGTGACGCCCCTCCACCTTTTCTGTGGAGGTCAGTTCCAACCGCTCAATCTTGCCCGTGCGCCAATCCCTGTGCTTGATGCCGAAGATATACTCGGCGGGCATAAGCTCGGAGTACCTTTTGGCGGCGCCTTCGTCCGGGTAGCAAAGCAAGAGATTCTCTACACCAATGGCGGAAATCGCTCTGCCGATATACCAAGTGGGCTGAGCGACATACACGTTGTTAATGAGGGCTGTTGCAACATTGGAATGCGGGTCGAACACCGTAACCCGACAGAAGTGGAGCGCATTGATGAAGTCAGCAAACCACTTGAGGGTGAACACCTCGTCAGCCTTCTTCGCTCTGTCCATTCTGGCGTTGGGAATGTACGGCATGACGAGCTGGACGAAAGCATCCTGTCCCACCACGGAACGGATGTGATGCACAAGGTGCCACAGCAGGATACACTCATGGTCACCGTCGTACATCCACACAATGGCGGTACTCTCGTCGAACCAGTTCTGGGACTCGGGGTCAAAGCGGAAAGACGTTGTTCCATCCGGGAACCGGGTAAACTCAATCTTCTGTCCGTTTACAAGAATCATCTTGTCAGCCCTCCCAGTTCTCGATGTTCACCTGGCACATCCGCATAGCCCGCAGAGCGTTTTTGTGGCTCTCCGGTGTTACACCGGCGCAGCAGGCGGCGTCCACCGTTACCTTGACTTCCGGCAGAAACGCCTTGATGAGCAGGGCGTTGGAGATGACGCAGATGTCGGTACACAGGCCGACCAGAACAATCTCTTCGATATCCGCATCGTGGCCCTTATCGACCAGATATTCGCCCAGCTCCACAGAACCAAATGTAGGTTTCATCACGGAGCGGATGGCGGCATCGCCACGGCTCTTGACGGCGGCATAGACCTTGGCGTCCAGCTCCCAACCCGGAGTGTTCTGAACGCAGTGCGTGACTGGGAGAATGCTGCCCTCCTGGGTGTCCAGGTAGTTGGCCTGATGGGTGTCCTGGGTCACGATGATTGCGCCGTCGAACTTCTGGATTTTCTCACAGACCGCAGGCACGATGGCCTGGGCTTCGGCGGTTCCAAGAGCGCCGTCCACAAAGTCCTTCTGCATATCGACAACAATCAGTAAGCGCATAGACTTTCCTCCATTCATATTGATGTGTGCGTGTGTAGATATAAAGATAGCGGGATGAGCAGTCTGCTCATCCCGCCGAAGTTGACCGCCCTCTGTACGCCGTCGCCCGAAGCGTTACGGATGTCAACGCCAATTTGAAATTGTAAGAAAACGCCGAAGAAATTTTGTAGATTTTCGGCGGTGGTGGGTAACAAAATCAGCAGCTGCCTTGCTCAAAAAGAGTGTT
>OFFJ01001393.1_pt1 | contig 17926 bp, 13 predicted proteins | sample 1521261 | NCBI WGS metagenome assembly OFFJ01 (sample SAMEA3504122, study PRJEB24116) | mouse gut metagenome | biome: mouse gut; feature: mouse-associated habitat; material: faeces | place: Denmark | collected 2011 | reverse complement strand
TTTAAATATGCAAAACTGGGTCTTGCAATTCCCGATAATATGTTGTATATTGTCAAAGGTGACAGACCGGCGGCGCCCGGCCTGCCAAAAATACACTGTGAAAATACCCGCCCGATTTGCGGGCCGGATAAGAAATGGAGGATTCATTTATGAAGGAAAAGGTCATCTTAGCGTATTCAGGCGGACTTGATACCACTACCATCATCCCCTGGCTGAAGGAAAATTTTGATTATGAAGTAATCTGTGTCTGCATCGACTGCGGGCAGGAGGAGGAACTGGACGGTCTGGAGGAGCGGGCAAAATTCTGCGGAGCGGAAAAATTATACATTCTGGACGTTACCGATGAATTCTGCGACGAATATATCGTTCCCTGCGTTCAGGCCCACGCCGTATATGAAAATAAATATCTTCTGGGGACCTCCATGGCAAGACCCCTTATCGCAAAAAAACTGGTTGAAATCGCCCGCAAGGAAGGCGCTGCAGCTATCTGCCACGGCGCTACCGGCAAAGGAAACGACCAGATTCGTTTTGAGCTCGGCATCAAGGCCCTTGCTCCCGACTTAAAAATTATTGCCGCCTGGAGAAATGCAAAATGGGATATGGATTCCCGGGAATCCGAAATTGCCTACTGTAAGGCTCACGGAATCGACCTGCCCTTCTCCGCTGATTCCAGCTACAGCCGCGACCGCAACCTGTGGCATATCAGCCATGAAGGACTGGAACTGGAGGACCCGGCAAGCGAACCTAATTTCGAGCATCTGCTTGTGCTCAGCACCACTCCTGAGAAGGCTCCCGAGGAAGGCGAATACGTGACCATGACCTTTAAAAAGGGAATTCCCACTTCCGTCAACGGAAAAGAAATGAAAGTTTCCGATATCATCCGCGAGCTGAACAGATTAGGCGGAAAACACGGCATTGGTATTGTGGATATCGTTGAAAACCGCGTGGTTGGCATGAAGTCCAGAGGCGTTTACGAGACTCCCGGCGGAACCATCCTTTACGAAGCGCACCAGCAGCTGGAAGAACTGATTCTTGACCGCGACACCTACGCCCTCAAGACGGACATGGGAAACAAGCTGGCACAGATTGTATATGAAGGAAAATGGTTCTCACCCCTGCGCGAAGCAGTACAGGCGTTTATCGAATCCACCCAGAGCTACGTTACAGGCGAAGTGAAATTCAAGCTTTACAAGGGCAATATCATCAAGGCCGGAACCACTTCCCCTTATTCTCTCTACAATGAGAGCATCGCTTCCTTTACCACAGGCGATTTGTACGACCATCACGACGCAGAGGGCTTCATCAATCTGTTCGGCCTTTCCACCAAGGTTCGCGCCATGAAGATGCAGGAACTTAAGAGCCGATAAGTCGCCAAATGTGCATGCAGGCATGCCCGCTCGGCTCGTTGCCTGCAAAAGTAACAGTACAGCCGCCTGTCGGCCGCCCACAGACGTTTTTCAGGAAAGGCAAGCACGCATTATGGACGTAATTACACTTTTAGCCGCTTATTTTGCGTCAGTAAATTTCATCGGCTTTGCCCTCATGGGCATTGACAAACACAAAGCAAAAAAAAGGGCCTTCCGCATTCCGGAAGCCACCCTTTTTATCATTGCTGTCATTGGGGGGAGCCTCGGCTCCCTCATTGGCATGTATACCTTTCGTCATAAAACAAGGCACCGCAAATTTGTTATCGGAATGCCTCTTATTCTGGTTTTGCAGCTAGCGCTTGCACTTGCCGTCTTTTATGCGCCTGTGGAGATTAAAATTCTGTAGTCCGCGGCGTCTGCCGGGTGATAAGGCATCCTCCCGCTTCGCGGGTCCCTCCTTACCACAAATTATGCTAACTGTGCCTGTACGGCGGTGAGCGCTACTACGCCTACGATGTCCTGCCAGGAGCATCCTCTTGAAAGGTCGTTTACCGGCTTCGCAATTCCCTGAAGCATGGGACCGTAGGCTTCCGCCTTTGCCAGTCTCTGCACCAGCTTGTAGCCGATATTCCCGCTGTCCAGATTCGGGAAAATAAGTACGTTTGCCTTGCCTGCCACATCGCTGCCGGGAGCCTTGGATTTGGCAACCGAAGGCACCAGCGCGGCATCTAACTGCAGTTCTCCGTCTAAGGTAAGGTGCGGGTACTGCTCGTGGGCAATCCTGGTTGCCTCCACAACCTTATCCACCAACGCGTGCTTTGCGCTGCCTCTTGTGGAGTGGGAAAGCATGGCAATCACGGGCTTTGCGCCGACCAGACTCTTGAAGCTTCTCGCCGAGGATTCTGCAATCGCCGCCAGTTCCTCCGCCGTAGGGTCCTGATTTAATCCGCAGTCGGCAAACAGGAAGGTTCCGTCGTGACCGAACTCGCAATCCGGCACACACATAAGGAAAAATCCCGATACCAGCTTAACGCCGGGAGCCGTCTTTAAAATTTGCAGAGCCGGGCGCAGAGTGTCCGCCGTTGCATGACAGGCGCCCGCCACCATACCGTCCGCTTCGTTAGCCTTAACCATAATAACCCCGAAGGTAAGCGGGTCCGTTAACAGAATTTCCTTTGCCTTCTCCGGCGTCATTCCTTTGTTTTTTCTTACCTCATACAATATATTTGCATAATCATCCAGCTTTTCGCAGGTTTTGGGATTGATAATCTTCACCCCGTCCAGCTCGATTTCCAGCCAGGTCGCGCCGTCCATAATCTTTTCTTCGTCGCCAATCATAATAATATCGGCAATTCTCTCCTTCATGATGTTGGAGGCGGCAATTAATGTTCTCTTGTCCGTCGTCTCCGGCAGGACAATTGTTTTCTTGTCCATTCTGGCTTTTTCCTTAATTACATCAATATACGACATACCCCATTCTCCTTTCATACCCCGTGTAAACGCTTACATTTTGCGTTTCTCTTTTAAAAAAATTATATCTCAAAGCGCCCTTAAGGACAAGTTAATCTTGACAGAAAATTGTGTAAAATCAGATACAAATATGAAATTGCCTTATTGGCTTTTTTATATTATCCGGCAAATGCAGATTATTTAATTCGCAGGAAATCAGTCCTTTGGCGCCAGACCGGAGCGGGCTTAGCCGCTTTAAGTCAGGATGCCCTGTCAAGCATATCACGGATATATGTCCTCAGGCCGTCCTCCGTATCTATGCCATATTTCCGGTTCACCGCAATATAATACTTCATAATCCGTTCTTTTGGCAGAAGCGCACTGGAAGGAATGCTGTCGTCATATCCCTTTCTCGCTTCCAGCCACGGTTCCTCGTTATGCGTAATCTTCTCCAGTACTTTTCCTCCATATATGCCAAAAGTATTTACGACAAGTTCAACTACCCGCTTTTCATCTTCCGTCAGCGCGCCTTCCGTTCCTTCCAGAAGCGCGAAGCGTGCATCATCAATCGGATTATATTTGAAATCCCTGAACAAATCATATACCTCCGGATAAACCGGACCATGTATCCACGCCCTGCAATCTTCCCCAAAAATCGGTCTTCCATATAAAGCAGAATAAATGCCCTGGATAAAATACAACTGCTTTTGCAGCATGAGGGGAGTTACCTCTTCCAGTTTTTTAAATACATATGCGATTACTCTAAGCATCTTATCTGAAACTGAAAACAGGCTTTCTATACTTTCTGCTGCCGCGAGTGCCTTTTTATATGCCGTATCAGTCAGCTTCTCCCGGTTTTCTATAAGTTTCCGCTCCATATATGCCGGAGATGTCAACGCCGCTTTTACGACATCCGAATACTCTTTGGAAGGCATCTGTCCTTCCAGATATCTCGGTATTGTAACCTCTCCAAACCCCAGTGCCAGAGACAGCGGCGCTTTGCCAAGCTTATATATTTTCATGAGCTTCTCGATATCATCAATCAACACAAGACCTTCTGCTGCCCTATACTGCCCGTCAATTTCCTGGACATTCTTATCAATAAGACCGGGAATGCTCATTTCCTCGCCGCACTCCGCACAGACAGCCACTGTGATACTGAATGTATATTCTTTATCCCTTATATTTTTTACGATATCCTTCTTCCGCAAAAGGTATTCTGTCTCTTTCCTGCACTCTATGCAGAAATCTCTTCTTCCATTTTCTGTCATGACGGTCACCTCCGATTTGTCTCCTGATTATTTGAAATAGTATGTAAGCGGATATTTTTGTTCATGGAATGAAATTACTATCACAAAACAGTTCTCCAGCTTATTGAACTTGATATACAAAGAAACTGTTTTTTCTTCCGTTCCATTTCTCTCCAAAAGAGTTACATCCTTGCCAAATACATACAGTTTTTCATGTTCAAAGCCTTTATGCTCATTCTGCAGGATATCTGAAAAATCCATTGCAGTAAGGCTCAATATGCTCTCCTTTGCTTTCGCTTCATCAATAACATAATCCAGAAACAGACTGATATTATCCTGCCGTCTGGCATTCCGGTCAAGCCGGTACCTCCCATTCTCTACAGCTTCCTTCACTTCGGAAAGATACTGTTCTATGTCCTTCTTATCTATATCCAATACGTTATCCTCCGCAGAGTGTATGATGTGTTTTTTACTTTTTCCTATCATCAGGATAACTCAATGATTGCTTTTTGTCAATATCCCATCATCAAAACAGCAGATAAAATTCTCACCGCCAACCTTATTTTCAGTATACCTGTAAACAGGAAATTGCCTTACCGGCTTTTTTATGCTACCTTAATATCAGAAAATTTTGTTTTAAAAAGGAAATCATTATGAAAACTGCTGCCGTAATCGCCGAATACAACCCGTTCCACAACGGTCATCAATACCAACTTGAGGAAACCCGAAAAGAAACCGGAGCGGATTTCCTCCTTGTTGTCATGAGCGGAAATTTCGTTCAGCGGGGAGCCCCCGCCATCGTCAATAAATATGCCCGCACAAAAACGGCTCTCCTTGGCGGCGCCGACGTCGTTATTGAGCTTCCTGCCCTCTATGCGCTCTCCAGCGCGGAATTTTTTGCCGGCGGGGCGGTCACTCTGCTGAACCGGCTGAATGTGGTGGATTTTCTCTCCTTCGGCAGCGAATCCGGGAATATTGCATTGCTTGAAAGCTGCGCCCGCATACTGGCGGAAAAAGAAGCAGAATTAAATTCTGCCATAATGCCCCTCCTGAAAAACGGCGTTTCCTATCCGGCGGCAAGAGAACAGGCACTGGCGGCCGCTGTTTCCGGCTTAGGCTCCGCTTTTGCATCGGATATCTCCCCCGAAACACTTACAGGCCTCTTAGGCTCTCCCAACAATATTCTGGGTCTTGAATACTGCAAGGCTCTGTTTTCCCTGCGCAGCAATATCCGCCCTTTTACACTGAAACGCACGGACAGAGGCTACCATGATACGGCTCTTTCCCCCTGTGATATTTCCGGTTCCGGGGCTGATGGCAACTGCGTTTCCATTCCGGGACCGGCCTCCGGCTCTGCCGCCGCAGCCGGGACTTCCTTGGGGGCTGCTTCCAGTTCCGCTCCGGGGCTGGCCTCCGCTTCCGCCATCCGCAAAGCAATGTCCCGCTGCCCGGAAGCAGTCAGGAATTATGTGCCTGAAATCACCTTTCCTTTTCTCACTGAAAATTTTGTACCTGTTACGGAGGATTCCTTTTCCCATCTGCTCCACTATAAACTGCTTGCAGGCGCTCCCCTGGGCTTTTCGGAATATCTGGACTGTACGCCTGATTTGTCCGATAAAATCTGCAAAAACCTTCCTTCTTATACCGGCTTTACAGATTTTTGCGGCCTGCTGAAATCCAGGGAGCTCACCTACACACGCATCAGCCGGGTTCTTATGCATATTTTGCTGGATATAAAAACTCCTGAAGCCTTTAAGTCCTCTCTGGCAGACCGGAAGCTTTTTGTCCCCTATGCGAGGCTTCTCGGCTTCCGGCAGGGCTCGGAGCCTCTTCTTGCCGAAATCAAAAAAAGCAGCTCCATCCCTCTGCTTTCCAAAATGGCGGACGCCCGCTTTCTTTTGGACGAGAGAGCGCTTGCACTTTTAACGCAGGACGTCTACTGCGCTTCCGTTTACGAGTCAGCCGTTACCTGCGCCACCGGCCGGCCTGTGCCAAATGAATGGAAAATGTCGCCTGTGATTGTTTCCCGGCCTGAGTAGTTATTTTCAGACACGGAGTCTGGAAATCTCTGTACCTGATTGACTGGCTGCTGTCCTGACCGGAAAAAAAGCCCGGCATGCTTTACACTCCATCTCAAAACCGCTATAATAAGATTATTGAAAGCCAGTCTTTGTAAAGCAAGCGGCAAGCAGACAGCAAAAAACTATTAACATATTTTAAAGGAGGATATTTCTATGAAAGCATTTATGGATAAGGATTTCCTTTTATCCACCCCTACTGCGCGGACTCTTTTCCACGGGTATGCAGAAAAAACACCGGTACTTGATTACCACTGTCACATCAATCCCAGAGAAATTGCGGAAGACCGCCAGTTCGACAACATCACCCAGGTATGGCTTGGGGGCGACCATTACAAATGGCGCTTTATGCGTTCCTGCGGCGTTGACGAGCGCTTTATCACCGGCGATGCTTCCGACAAGGAAAAATTCTTTAAATGGGCCGAGGTTATCGGAAAGGCAATCGGCAATCCCCTTCATCACTGGAGCCACTTAGAGCTGCAAAGATACTTCGGCTACACCGGCGCCTTAAATAAAAATACCGCCGAGGAAGTATGGAATCTCTGCAACGCAAAGCTGGCGGAGCCTTCCATGAGCGTCCGCAATCTGATTAAGCAGTCGAATGTAACCTTAATCTGCACTACTGACGACCCCATAGATTCTCTGGAATGGCATCAGGCAATCGCTGCGGACGACACCTTTGACGTACAGGTTCTTCCCGCATGGCGTCCCGATAAGGCTATGAATATCGAAAAGCCCGATTATGCGGATTACGTGAAAAAGCTCTCCGCTGCAAGCGGAACTGATATCGGTTCTTTTGCGGGTTTAAAGAAAGCCCTGACAAACAGAATGGAATTCTTTGCCTCCAGAAAATGCAGCGTTTCCGACCATGGCCTTGAATTTGTAATGTTCGTACCTGCCTCTGACGAGGAAGTGGAAGCAATTTTTGCAAAACGGCTCTCCGGTGAAACCTTAAGCCGCGAAGAAGAACTGAAATTCAAGACCGCCTTTATGGTATTTATGGGACGTGAATGTAACAGGCTGAACTGGGTAATGCAGCTTCACTACGGCTGTAAGCGTGACAATAACAAGAAGATGTACGCAAAGCTCGGCCCTGATACCGGCTATGACTGCATCAACAACCACACCCCTTCCGCTCAACTGGCCGACTTTTTAAATGCCCTTGCGGAAACCGACGAGCTTCCCAAGACCATCATCTACAGCTTAAATCCGGCTGACAACGAGTACATAGGCACCATCCTCGGCTGCTTCCAGGATTCCTCCGCCGTAGCGAAAATCCAGCAGGGAAGCGCGTGGTGGTTCAACGACAACAAAATCGGCATGAAAAACCAGATGCTTTCCCTTGCAAACCTCGGCAACCTTTCCGGTTTCGTCGGAATGCTGACAGACTCAAGGAGCTTCCTTTCCTACACCAGACATGAATATTTCCGCAGAATTATGTGCGATTTAATCGGAGAGATGGTTGAAAACGGAGAGTTCCCCGATGACATGGATATTTTGTCCGAGATTGTTACGGATATCTCTTACAACAATGCCGTGAGATATTTCGGATTCGATTTGGAAACAAAATAAATTCTTGCATTAATTCAAAAATGCTGCCGGTGTAAAAATCGGCAGCATTTGTTACAATAAGCTGACTCGCGGAGCGTGACAGCGTTTGTTGTCTCAATATTTACCTGTTCTCATTGACATAAAGCTGTACTCTGCTCTGGATAATACCGGCCACATCCCTTGCATTTTTCTGACCACTGTAAAAAGGCTCCGCTTCCTCCGAAATAATATTAATCAGAGTCTCATCCATCTTATAAGGCTGCTTCACGCCGATAATCCATTCCTTTAAGAAGTTTACCTCCTCCTGAGTCATCGGCGGAATCGTAACGTCCACCCCGTTCATCCAATAGGTATCGTCGTACTCGATTCTATTGCCGTTTTCATCCTCATAATAAGGCTTTTCCATGGCCTTATCCGCCATCTCGTTAAACAAGTCGGCTCTAATCGGGAAATTGTAAATGTTGTTTTTCTGGTATTCTTCTGAAAGAAACGTACGTAAAAATCCCCACGCTGCTTCCTTGTCGGCGCATTTGGACGACAGGGCAATCCGCAAATCCGGCCAGATAACAGAGCCTGCGTTTCCTTCCGACGCCGGGAAACCGATAAGCGTGATTTTTTCTCCGAAAGTTCCCTTCTCCGTTACATTGTAATGCCTGAAATCCCCAAGGTTTAACACATTTGCCAGAACCTTTCCCTCACGCCACATGGTATCGTAATTATTCCAGAAATCATCCGTGTAAATCGCCTGGTCGATTTCGTCCGGAAAAGTTTTTATAAATTCCAGCATCTGAATAAACTCATCGGAATTGAAATTACACTTCCCGCTGTCCCAGTCAATAAACTGATTCCCTGACATGGAAATACAGTACTGCGTCATATCGCCTCTGGTAACGGTCATCAAAAACTGCGTGCCTTCCGGCTTCGAAGCAAGAATCTCCTGCGCCTGCGCCACCGTCCATCCGGTCTTATCCCCCACATCGGAGGTCTTAACCGCAACCGTCTGAACACTGAAAGAAGGGACAAGACTGTACAGTTTGCCATCCACTGAATAAGCCTCTATAACATTGGGCAGCAGGCTGTCAGGCGGAACCTCCTCATCTTTTTCAATAAAAGGCTTCAAATCCTCAAAAAGCCCCTTGCTGATATAGCTGTCCACCGGCATGGAATCGTCAAGAATCACGATATCCGGCATCTTTCCCGAAACAATATCTGTATTCAGCCTGGCAATTCCGGCATTATAATCCTCGTCAGAGCCATATAAGGTATTATAATCCACCAGACGGATTCGAATCGTATCGCTGGACTGATTAAACCTGATGGCGGCCTGCCTCACATTCCAGTTCGTATTCCCCATTGCCAGCGTAAATTCCTGCTTCTCCTTTACCTCCTCGGGCGGAACCTTCACAAACCTTGCAAGAGAGCTTCCCCGCTCGGAGTCACTGTCGTCAAATACTCCGAAGAACTCTGTATCGCTGATTCCAACTACCTGATAAAGATTGGAAAAACTGAAATCAGAATCGATAAAGCTCATGAGCTGAGTCTTATCAGTCTCTCCCAGATTATAGCCGTACAGCCCGTAATTGTTGGAAAGATATAAGTCATACCCATTTCCGGGGAAAAAGGAAAAATCATAGGACCTTCCGGGAAGCTTAAACTTTTCCCCGATAGTGCCCTTCTCCAAATCCGCCTGGGCAAAAGCAACTCCGTCTTCCTCATATAAAGTAGCCATGACTCTGCCGTCGTCAAGAAGCGACAGGTTCGCCCCCTCCAGAGGATTCTGCCCGTCTCCGGCAGATATGGCGGCAACATAGTTCCCCTCCAGGTCAAACTTTATCAGCCTGCCCAGCACAGAGACATAAATGCCTTTTCCCTTATCCAGAATCATATTATTGACATAAAAATATCCGTTTTCCTCGCCAATCGCCGCAATCTCAGGAACATCATTTAACTTTACGGAGAAAATCACCTCGCCTTCAAGGCTGATTTTGGAGAGATAGTAATCATCCACGTACTCCACGTCCTCATAGCTCTCCTCATAAGCAGCCTCCGCTGCCGGAGATACATCGTCCGCCACCGCTTCCGTTTCTCCTGTCCCGGCATCTTCCGCATCTGCAGTATCTTCTGTTTCCGCTCCGCCATCTTCTGACGCGCCGTCATCTTCCTCTCCTGCGTCGGCAGTCCGCGGCTGGATTACTCCGGTATCCCCGGCTGCGTTGTCGTCTCCGGCTCCCTCACCGTCAGCGTCGCCATCTTCCGCTCCGGCTCCCTCACCGTCAGCTTTCACCGGCTCTTTCTCGGCCTCTGCCCCGCCTGTCACCGTCATGTCAGGTTCTTCTCCCACAGGATAATAAAAATTCCTGATACAATACAGATTACCCTCGCCATCCATGTTGATGGAATTTACGTTGACACTGTCTCCCATCCGAAGGGTATGCTGACTGGCAACCGTTCCGTCATTGTTTAATTCAAAAAATTTAATCCGTAAGCCGCTCCCACCGTCAGACCAGCGGTATCCGTAAGCATAAACCGTTTCCCCCACACGGACCAGATAGTCAACACTGTCATCCTTTTCTCCGATGTCCAGCTTTTCCATTTTGTACACATAATCCTTAGACGCGCTTACCTTTGTCGTCCCCTGCGTTTCCTCTTTCTTCCCGCATCCAAAAAGGCTTACCGCCATAAGAGACGCCATCGCAAATGCAATCAACTTTTTTTTCATAACAATCCTCTCCCTAAAAATGCTCCCACTTATCCTTTTCCTCCCGCACAGAAGCGCGCGCTTTCTGCACGATTCTGTCTTTAGTATTTATGATGGAATTGCCCACATCTTTCCATGTAAAGCTCCTGTTTTTCCATTTTATAATCAAAAATACAATGATTATCACTCCGGGAATCAGAAGAAAAATAAACTGGAACAACAAAACCAGCGCCTTGATGTCCTCCCAGCCCCTTGCAATATTTTCCCAGTAAGGTAATTTTACGGCATAATTCTGCATGGACCTGCTGCCGAACTCAAGAATAACCGGGATTAACGCCTCCAGCGAATAGCGGGCGGAATTTTCCACCACCACCATATTATTTTCCTCCACTCCCAGCTTTTCTTTCACACACTTATAGATAAAGCCCTTCACGGGATTTGGCGCCGTCACCTCGTAAATACTGATTCCGCCGCCCTTTCCATAATCCGCCAGCGTTTCATTGGAAACATAAATTACCGTCTCCTTAAGCCCCGCGCTCTCGGCAAACCTGCCCTCCTGCCTTTTGACAACCCCGGAGACATAATGGGGGACGTTGCCTATCATCACGCTCTGTCCCGCAATGTCGCTGGAACCGAAAAGCTGCCATGCCGCATCCTCATCCAGTATAATCGAGTCCTTCATAAGGTCGTTTCCTGAAAAATACCCGCCGGAAACAAGCTGCAGGGGATGAAACAGGAAAAAATCTCCTCCGATTCCCACGGCATTCGCCTCAAGGGTTCCCTTTTCACTGGTCACGGTTATTTTTCCCAGCGAGCTGTAAGCGTCAACGAACAGCCTCTTGCCGTTCTCGTCGCTCTGGGCGTCCGCCGGCAAAACCTCTAAAAGGCTCTTTTCCAGCTCCTTTTCAAATCCGATAATCTTCATCTCGTCAAATTCAACGCTTTCGGATAAAAAGCAGCTTACCTGCGCGCTCCCTCCGTCCTCATCCCATCTTGCGGCGGCCTGCTGGTCAATCAGGCCGTTTATCTCATGATTAGACCACAATGTCAGTATCAGCCACAAAATAAGCGAACAAATGACAATCAGAGAAAAAACCATCTGCTTAAGCGTCAGAGAGCCGAAAAACTGTTTTATTTTTAATGCCATGGTTTTTTCTCCTCCTTCCTTTTCTGTTATCTCTCTCGTCATATGCCGTGAGCATTTCCCGCTGCGTCCGGCGCCGTTTTGGTATTGCGGATAATCTCTTACGACTCGTTAAGCCTTACCTGCTTTCCGGCCTCCACCGGCTTCGTGGAGGTGGTAATCACATACTCATACCCGTAAAGCGCAGCCGAAATCGCCGTGTTCGTGTCGTCGGAGGCAAGCACCTCCACATCCACTCTTGTTGCAATATATCTGTTATTGATAGGACCGCTCTTGGACTCCACAATCAGAATAAATTTCCCGTTATTATCCTCTCTCACCGCACTGTTGGGCACCACAAATTCATATTCCGAGCTGCGCTGTCCCACAGAAAGACTTAAGGACTGACCGGCCTGAACGCTTGTCCCTGTAATATTAAAGGTGAGCTGCTTATTCTGGGACGGATTGTCAGGGTCGGGACGGATTGTTGCCAGAACCGCCTGCACATCATCATAGTACCAGGCGTTTTGCAGCTCCGCCGTATCTCCCACCTGCACCTTTTTCGCCTGCTCGTTGGTTACGGAAAACGATAAGGTATAGCCCTTTCCCGCCACCTGCAGAACCGCCGCCGGTTCCTCCGGCTTCGTCGTTTCACCCGCCACATAGGCAAGGCTTGTCACTGTCCCCGCAACCGGCGCGGTAATCGTTGCTCCGATAGAGTTTTCTTTCAGCTTTGCAATCTCCGCTTTCTTATCCGCAATGTCCTTATTGGTCTTGGCAAGGTCAAGCTCCGCATTGATATCCGCAGCAAGCTCCGTCTGCTCCGTCTTTAAAAGCTCGTAAACCGCCTGCGCATTTTTGAGAGCGGATTCCGCATTGGCAAGCCGGTTCTGGAACGCTACGGAGGTTTGCTTGTTGGCGCTGTCGATTTCAGTGATTCTCCGTTCCGCGTCCCGCAGCCGCATTCTTGCATCCTGAGCGTCTTCACTGGAGCTTATCGTTATGGCATTAACCTCCGCAAGTTTATTCTCAAGCTTTGTCAGCTCGTCTTTGAGGGCTTCAAGGCGGGCGTATTGGGCATTGCTGCTTCCATATTGATTAAGAATACTTAATGTTTCATTCATCTGGTCAACTAATGTCCGGTATTCTCCATAGAGAGCCTCGCATCTTTTTTGGTCTTCTTCCCCCATAGTTTTCCAAGGCAAACCATTATACCAGTTCCTGACATCATTTTCAGATGGATAATTTCCTCCACTGGGTGACGTCAACGTCACACTACTGCTAATCTTTGCCATTTCTGTTATTTTTGCAATCACAGCCGCTTCCTGCTGTTTAAATACACTATCCTGGCTTGGATTCCCTGCACTGGGTGCCGGAGCATCCGCTCTCGACTGTGCATTTTTAATCAGCGTATCCAAATCATCAATCTGGTACTTAACCTCATTAATCTCCTTCGTGAGCTCCGCAACTCTCTCCTCTTTTTCCTGATTAAACATCAGCTCCGCAACCGCCAAATCCGTAGTGGCCTTATCCTTCTCCAGCTCGTCAGGGATAGTGCTGACAGTAGAGTCATTCGTATTAATCGTACTTTGAAGCGTGATATCATCCACCGCCTTCTGGCAGTCCTGCACTCGCTTTTCCGCCGCCTGCAGTCTGTCCTGCATATCCGTCACCATGGCCTGATAGGAAGAAAAGGAATCCGTTCTCCCGCTGGACACCTTATTTATAATCTCCGGTGAAACCGTGCCCCCGAAAAGCCCTTTCATGTACGCAAGCTCAAGCTCCCCCAGCTCTTTTTCCGCCGTTTTCAGTTCGTCGCTTTCCTTATCCTCCAGATAATAGAGAACCTGGTCTTTTTCCACCTCGTCGCCCTGCTTTACAGCCACGCTGGAAATCACCCTTGATTCCTTTACAACCACATTATAAGGGTCTGTGGCTTCCACATTTCCCGTTCCGCGCACCTTTGCGGTGATGGAGCCGCTCTGGACATACTGGGTAGCCACCTCGGGCAGAGAATAATTCATAATCGTGTTGGAAAAAAACGTAAGAATCAGCATAATCGTCAAAAAGACAATCGCCGCATTCTTCACCCATTCTCTCTTTTTTCTTCCTTCATTTTCATTCATAACCTTAACCTCACGCCTTTCTTTCTGTGATGTCTTATCCTTTAATACCGCCCTGATAGCTGATTCCCTCTACCAGATAATCCTCCCCGTACAGAAATACCAATATGGGAGGCACCATATAAATTGTCGCTACTGCAAACGCCAGCCCGATTTCCCCCGAATTAATCTTTGAAAGGAACACTGACAGGGGATGCTTTTCCGGGTCTGACAGGAGAATCAAGGGCTGCTCCACCATATTCCAGTAATCAATAAACAATAATATTGCAATAGAACACATGCACCCCTTACACAGCGGCATACAAATCCGCCTGAAAATCTGCCATTCGCCCGCGCCGTCAATCTGTGCCGCCTCCATCACCGAAACCGGAATTCTCCTCATGTATTTTGTAAGCAGATATACCGCAAAGGGTGAAAAAATACCCGGCAGCCAAATCGCCCAGTTGGTGTCTAAGGTGTGGAGCCACTGAGCCACAAGATAGTTCGGCACCAGAGTAACCTGATAGGGCATCAGCATCAATATGATATAAACAAAAAAGATGATTTCCTTTATCCGCCCTCTGTATCTGGTAAATCCAAAGGAAGCTCCCGCCGCCACAAGAAGCTGAAACGCCACGATGGGAACCACCAGCACCACGGAATTCCAGAATTTAAAAAGATACTCGGGACTTTTAAACAGCACCGTAATATACTGGCTGAACGATACCATATCCGGGATAAACTTTAAGTTCACTGTCTTGGAGATGAACATCTTCCCGCCCGTATCGGAGGTTGCAAACACCTGTCCGTAGTTTGCAGAAATCTCCGACGCCGCCATAAAGGAATTTGTGATTGTCAGTACAATGGGCATCAAAAACAGCACCGCAAAGCACCCCGCCGCCGTGGTTGCCAGACAAATCCTTACCATCTGCCGGGCGTTTCTTATTTTCTTCTGTCTTTTGATTTTGCTGTCAAACTGTTTTTCGGTGAGCTCGTCCAGATTTTTTCTTTTTTTGAGTAAATCCATCATCCTTCCACATCCTTTCCGAAATAATTCTCGGTCAGGAACAACGCGCCTATGAGAATCACCATCACAATCGCCATCATAATCGCCGCCGCCGACATCTTCTGGTAATCCAGCCTGCCAAAGGTATTGTTCATGAAGTGCTGCAGCATGTACATGGTATCATAGGGATACTCTCCCTTAAGAAGATAGATTTCCCTGAAAACCTTAAAAGAATTTATCAGCGACATGATTGTCACAAACAAAATCGTGGACGACATATATCTGAGTTTAATATGAAAGAAAATCTGAAACGGCGTCGCGCTCTCAAGAACCGCCACTTCAAGTATATCCTTAGGGATGCTGCTTAAGGCAGCCATAAACAAAATCATATTGTATCCCAGATTTTTCCACAAAAAAAGAACAACGATTACCACCTGAGCATAATTTGAATTCAGCCAGTCAATCTTTTCCCCGTGAAAAAGGGCAAGAACCTCATTCATCATACCGTTATAGTGGAACAGCACCTGCCAGATCAGCACGATGGAAGCCACCGGCACCATCATGGGACTCAGGAAAAAGGTTCTGAACTGGCTCCTGAAAGGCAGCTTGGCCTCCAGCACAATGGCCAGCAGCAGAGAGAGCACTACTGCCAACGGCACCGCCACCGCAGAGAACATGAACGTATTATGTACTGCCCTGCGGTATGCCGTATTGTCTATGATACTCTTAAAATTATCCAGAAAAACGAAATTAGCACTGATGGGATTGTCTACCAGCGAATAATATATAACCACCATAAAAGGCAGTATAAAAAACATCATCACCCCCAGAAAGCTGGGAGCGATATACGCCCCCGAACTTATTTTCAATCTGCGGGTCCTCCGGGTGGTCCTGATGTGATTTTCCAGTTCCGGCGCCTTCCTGCGCCTCTCTTTTAGCTTCTTGCCCATTTTCATCCTCATTTCAGATGTATTGCCTATCTTGTCTCGCTCACATAGATATTGACACGGTTCTGGATAACGCCTGCCACTTCATCCACCGACTTCTGTCCCTTGAAGAATGCTTCCGCCTCCTCATTGATGATCTTCGAAATTTCGTCGTCACCGTTATAGGATACGGGCTTTGCCACATTCATCAGCTCCATCACCCTGTCCACTTCCTCCTGGGTTGCCAGGCGGTATGTGTAACTCCATCCATCCTCATAACCTATGGAAGAGGCTCCTTCGCTGATAACGGGCTCTCCGTTTTCATCCTTCAGGATTTCCCCGTTCTCGTCCGTGATATATTCCGGAGTCACTGCCTTCTCCGCCATCTCATTCAGTCTGGATTTCAGGGTTGGAAATCCACTGTAAAAACGATCATTATTTTTTTCTGTCAAAAGGCTTTCCAGGAATTCCCAGGCACCGTCCTTTTTCTCCGACTTGGTAGTGATGGCATATGCTTCATTTGCGGAAAGCGCATGACCGCCCTGACCGTCAACCGTAGGGAAGCCTATACAGTTGTAATCTCCCTGAAAAATCTCGTTATACATCTGAAGCTGATTGAAATCGTAAATATAAGCATTAGATAAGAGAACCTCTCCGTTCTGGATTCTGGCAGGCTCGGAATCCCTTTCATCTTCATAGTTTACCTCATCCGGGAAGCGGTTTACAAACTCAAGGATATTCTTGAATCCGTCCGTGTCAAAACTGCATTCCCCGGTCTCCCAGTTAATGAACGCATCCTCATTGAACATCATGGCCGCCTGGAGAATCGCCTGCTTGGAAGCACTGTCGAAAAGCTCCGCATCCGGGTGCTCATTTGCCAGGGCAATCAGCTGCTCCAGTGTCCATCCGCTCCCGGTCCCCACCATATCGGCACTGCCGATTACGGTCTGCATGCTGAAATACGCAGGAATGCTCAGAAGCTTGCCGTTGTAGGTATAAGCACTTAATATATTTTGCACAAAATCGTCACGGTTCAGCTTACTGCTCTTTTCCAGATAAGGGCTTAAGTCCTCCAACACATCCTTCGCCGCCAGCGGGGCGACATTTAAATTGGATAAATCAATCATGTCCGGGCAGTTGCTGGAGGTAATATCATTATTCAGGTTTGCCAGCGCATCAGACCATGTATTCTCGTTAATATTGTTATAGTCCACATAATCCTTAACAGAGATATGGTACTTGTCATTGGCCTTGTTAAACTTCACCGCCTTGGACTGCAGGGTATAGGAGCCGCCCATGGTGGCAACCAGAATGGTTTCCTTCTGAGGCACTTCCTCAGCTTTCTTCTTCGTCAGCATTGCCACACCGCTGTCATTGTTCTCCCAATCCTCAATGACGGCAATAATCCTTCCGTCCTCCATCTGACCAAACTTTCTCACATTGTTACCGTTGATATCACTGTCCAGCCAGTCAAACAGATGTTCTTTTTCCTTCTTTCCCAGATCATAACCGTAGAGAGACGTACCATCGCTCAGCAGGAAATCATACTCTGTCCCGGCAGTAAAACCGTTATTTCGCGTAACACCTTCATAGGCCTGACCCGCCTTCTTACCTTCGAAATCTATTTCACACAGGGTGTATGTACTGCTGTTGCCGTCGTAATTGCTGTATCCCATGTACATCTTGCCGTCCTTGCCGCAGGCCAGGGAATCAATCCAGGTATTCCCGCCGCCTTCCATGGAAACAGTACCCTGTCTGTTGCCTTCCTCATCGAAGAGCCATACCTGGCTGTCACCGGCGACATAAAGCCTTCCCTCACCGTCCACCGCAAATGTATCCACATAGGAATCTCCCACCAGATCCGATATATCATTGGCAAAAACCTGTTTTCCTGACACATCAAACCTGGCCAGCATCTCTTTGGACTCGCTGTAGTCCTCATTATAGGAATACATGATGGCATACATGCTGCCATCCTCCGCAAACCTGCCTCTGCTGATATTCTGATTGCCGCCCTCCTCCAGCCAGGTAATGGGGGTGGAAGTCACACTCTGATCCTCCAGAGAATATCTGCAGATATTCTGACTGCTCTCGCCGGTCTCCTCATCCCAGCTATAGGACAGATAGTAGAGATTCTCTCCCACTATCTGTACGTCATAGTAATTCACATTCTCCTCGTCAATGGTAATGAATTCAGGCACATAGGCCCATTCTTTCGCCTGTGCAGCGTCACCGGAATCGCCTGACTTTCCGCACGCCGCCATGGAAAACGCTGTCACGGCAACAAGCGTCACCGCCGCAGTACGCCTGAGTATTGAAATCCGTAAATCTCCTGTATACCCTTTTTTCATTCTATATCACAATCCTTCCTGCCAT
>OFFJ01001387.1_pt1 | contig 18008 bp, 12 predicted proteins | sample 1521261 | NCBI WGS metagenome assembly OFFJ01 (sample SAMEA3504122, study PRJEB24116) | mouse gut metagenome | biome: mouse gut; feature: mouse-associated habitat; material: faeces | place: Denmark | collected 2011 | reverse complement strand
CCGAGAGGCTCAACAATATTCTCAGCAAAATACCGGACAAGGAGGCAGAAATTGTCAGGATGAATATAATAGACGGGCTATCCTTTGTTGAAATCAGCCACATTCTCTCGATCCCGGCTTCAACCGCCAAATCCAGATTCAAATCAGGAATAGAAAAAATCAGAAAACAATATTTCTCTAAAAGTAACAGTCATGGAAGATTATAAGGACATTCAGGATCTACTTAAGCCTCGCCGTGACATAAAGGCATCGGCGCAACTCAGGAACCGCGTGAAAACCTCTGTGGATAGAAAAAGACGCGCCACCACCCTTCGCCGCAACTGGATATTGGGAGGCATCAGCGCCGGCATCGCGGCAGCCGTATTGCTCCTTGTACTGATCCCCTCAGGAGCATCCGCCATTTCTCCGAAAGAAATATTGAACGCAACGTTGAACACCCTGACCGGAGTAGATTTCTTCGATATGGAAGTGGAAGTGCGCACATTGCCTAATGATAATTTCAGCTACATAAACCCCGGATGCGATTTCGTAAACCACAAGATAAGCGTTGCACGCATCGACTCCGCAATCTGCTGGAGAGTCGACAAAAGCAGCCGTCAGGCCATGCACAACGGCCACGCGACCTACATGTGGATCGATGCCATCAAATCAGGATGGTTCTCACGTAACCCGGATTGGAACGTACTGGGCTACCTGTCTGTCTTCCTCAACCCTACGGCCACGATTGAAACCGAACTATACCAATGCATCAACGATCCCACTGCGGACTACGACATCAAAAAGGACAACGATAATATATACCTGACAATCCATAGTCTGCCCAAAGGCGATTTTTCCAACCCCTACATGCTCAACACCTCGATTGCGGAGTCAGAATGCTACAGGAGATACATGATTGATGCAAAGACAAATAAACTGATCTCTGCAACCGTAAGCGTAGTGGTCGACGGATGCGAAGTGGAAATGATACGGCTAAGGAACATAACGTACGGATCAACCGACACCGACATTACCCGACTGCCTTCGGATATAGAATTTATCAATGTGGATATCCCGGCGGAATCCAGAGGTCTATCCGGAATAAACGCCACAGAAGCAGCTTCACTGATTCTCAATGCTTTCAGCAACTGGAACACCGATATTCTTGGAAAAGCCATCGACCCATCATTGCTACAACCTTACAAGGCAGTCTACGCCGGAGCTGAGCTCATCGACATCGGCAAAGCCTTCAGATCAGGCAATGACGAGAATGAGACATTCATCCCCTACATTCTTAAACTCAGCAACGGTCAGATCAAGCGATACAATCTTGCACTCTACCGGACTCCCGGCAACGGCTGGATTGTGATCGGCGGACTCTAACACAAATCTTCGACATTACTCATTTCACGACAGGATGTACATCCTGCCGACACCCTTAACATCCCTATATTGAATATGAAACCAACAACATTATTGTCATTAATGGCCGCTGCAATAGCCATTTCGGCTCACTCACAGGAACCAAACGACTCAATCCGTACAAAGGAACTCAACGAAATCGTTGTAACGGCGACAAGAGAGGTGACACGGATCGATGGCGACGGAATGCTCACAACCATACAAGGAACCGAGCTCCAGAATATCGGCACAGCGAAAGATGCGCTCGGATATATTCCTGGAGTCATCAACAACAATGGTTCGATAGAAGTGTTCGGCAAAGGCACTCCCGTTTTCTATATCAACGGCCGGCCGATGCGGAATCCCCTTGAACTTGACCAGCTGAAATCCTATCAGATAAAAAACGTCAAGGTCATAACCAATCCCGGCGCACGCTATGATTCCGGAACAAACGCCGTGATCCGGATCACGACAGTCAAAAATCCCGGCGACGGATTCTCGCTCGACACCAGGACTGTCGGAGGATACCGAGATGATTTCTACGCCAATGAACAGGTCAACATGAACTACCGAGTTGGCGGATTGGATATTTTCGGCACTCTCCACTACGATTATTCAAAGACCACAGGCACAACCGCCAACATTCAGGACACATGGGGCCGGAACCACACCTCATCCGTACTGGAAATGAAATCCAGAAGCCGTCAACAGATCTACGACGGACAGATAGGCTTCAACTACTCCACATCATCCGGTCACTCTTTCGGCGCATTCTATCAGGGAATGGGAAAACCAACCCGTGGCAGCAATCAGTCCGGATCCACCTTCTACGCTGATGAATCGGACAGCCGCAGCAGCGTCCTCGCCACAACCCGGAAAGACAACTATTATCAGCATCTCGTCGATGGATATTACTCAGGAAAATGGGGCAGCTGGTCCGCTGATTTGTCATTCGACTATCTCTGGCGCAATGCGGAGGATTCCCAGGATGTGACGGAATTGTCAGGCGGCACCCGGAACCGGTATGCATTCCACGACGAAAACACAGGACGAATACTGGCCGGCGAACTCAATCTGTCACGTCCCGTATGTAAGGGAGCCCTGAATATCGGGGCATCTTACAGCAACACACACCGAGACGACAACTTCTCAAACCCACAGGGGCTGATCGACAACAACAGCACCGAAATTCACGAGGACAATCTTGGAGTTTATGCCGAAACATCCCAACAATTCGGCAGAATAATGCTTCAGTTCGGCCTTCGCTACGAACATATCGGCAACAGATACTACGGAAACGGGATCCGCCTGGCCGACCAGAGCAGAAGCTACAACGAACTTCTGCCATCGGCCACACTCGTCATCCCCTTCAGCAAGTCAATGCTCCAGATCGGATACTCACGTAAATATGCCAGGCCACTGTATGCCCAGTTAAGCAGCTCCGTGTTATATGTCAACGAATATCTTTATGAGACCGGAAATCCGTCGCTCAAAAGCTCCTATACCGACATCCTGTCGCTCAACTTCAAATACAAATGGCTCATGGTGATGGCCGGCTACAAGCATCTGAAGGACCGCGTGATCAGCATCGCCGAACAGTATGAAAGCAATCCCGACGTAACGTTACTCCGTAAAATCAACTCACCCAAAGGAATCAATAATCTCGAACTGATGGTTTCGATCGCCCCGGGCTTCATTGGCAAATACTATTACCCTGTATTCATGGGAGGGATAACATCACAATTCTACGACATCGAGTATCGCGGAGCGACAAAGAGGATGAACAACCCCATGGGAATCATCCGATTCAACAACATCATCAAACTCCCGGGCAACTATATGATCGCGGCAAATCTCAGCTGGAGAAGCAAAGGCGATAGCGAGAACGTCACCATGAATCAGTCATGGCAAGTCGACATCGCCGCATCCAGAACATTCAACAGCCATTGGGATCTCAAACTGTCACTCAACGACATCTTCAACACTGCAAGAACCTCAGCATACACCATCTACAGTGCCTCCCACCGCATGCACATGGAGAAAAGCATCTGCAAAAGATCCGTAGAGCTCTCCATCGGCTACCGCTTCAACGTCGCCAAATCAAAATACAAAGGAAAAGGCACTGCATCCGACGAAATAGACCGCCTCTGACACAGACAATAGCGGTAATCCCTCTACCGACATGCCCGGATTTTTTATTTAAGTGGCCGTTCTGCAATTTTAAACGGCCACTTAAATAAAAATGAATATCTTTGCCGTAGCAAAGCACAACCAACCGGCTTCGCCATGACGGATTATGAGCAAACTTACAGAAACAGATACCGACCGCTCCCGGTGGATACAGGTGTGGACACACCGAACAGGACTCTACATCGGGCTGATATTCCTGATCATTTTATGCTCCTGCTCCAAGACCGACACGGCTTTGGACCGCATTGAGGAGACGATGATCACAGAGCCGGAGGCAGCCATTGGCTCTTTGGCCGATATGGACACTCTATCCATGTCTGAAGATCAAAAGGCGCGAAAGGCTCTGATGCAAGCCTTTGTCTCTACAGTCTGGCTTATACCTGCCGACCTGCCACCGACCGATTTGAACCGGGCAATAACATCGTTCAACGGGAAATGCACCTCAGATGAGGTCAAATCACTAATAATCAGGTCAGAAATCGCCAAAGCCGAAAGTAACCCGATCGCACGGCTGGAATTATTGAAAGACGCTGAATTTCTTGCGTCGCAACTTGGAGATAAATCCGATCTTGCGTTCATTTACTTCTATCTGTCAAATGCTTATGCCAACGGTTTCAATGGCACTGTCAGTGAATACTACGCAAATAAATCACTGGAGCTGTTCAACGAATTGTCATATCGGAAACAAAGCATTGATGCGCGGATGGCGATAATCGGGTCATTGGCCGTAAAGAGAGACTATGCCACGATGCTCGATTCGCTGCTCTCCATGAAAGCCGATGTATTTTCCTATTCCACAGACAGCTATAAGACCTACTTCCTTGACCAACTGGCCCGGGCGTTTGACGAAAACGGCAGAAACGATGAGGCTATTGAAATCTGGCATAGCATCTATCCTGATGGCAATACTTCTTCCAACACCCTCGCACACTGGGCGAATGCCTATCTCCACAACAACCGGCCCGACAGCGCCGAGATATTCATAAACAAAGCTATTTCGCTCCCCCACAACAATAGCGATGAGTATTTATGCCGTAATGTGCAATACGCAATCGTTGAACGGCTTGGCAGAAATGCGGAATTGCTGGCTATCGACAGTCTGCGCAGTAAGGCTGCGAATATAGATTATGGTGAACGTAAGATCGCGGAAACAAGCCTTGCGCTGAATAAAAAATACGATTCTACTGCGCAATCGGCATGGAGAGAGATACAGTCCGGCAAGCAGCGCACAAACGTCATAACATCGATTTTCACAATTTTATTGCTGTTGATGATTAGTGGCGTTCTCTTTTACAGAAAGCGAAGCCGGCTATTGAGAGTGGAGAATGAAAACAATTTGTTGCGTCTGCAAAATCTCGAAAGCAATCTTTTTGAGAAAGAACGTCAGCATAATGCCGTTGCCGGGAAAGTTTCTGCATTATTCAAGTCGCCGTTTAATACTATTGACCATCTTGCCTCAGCATATTTTGAATGCAGGGAGACAGGACAAGAGCAAAAACGCATATTTGCCGAAGCCAAATTGGCAATAGAAGATTTCGTGTCAGCATCATCACTCACCAAAATGGCGGAGATTGTCAATACAACCAACGATAATCTAATGGCGCATTTTGATGAAGATTTTCCTAAACTTTCAGCCTCCCAAAGAAAACTCGCCCTCTTCTTGTTTTGCGGTCTCTCGTTACAATCCATAAGCATTTTTCAAGGCACAGACCTACGTAATATCTACGTCTATAAATCCCGGCTCAAAAGTGCCATATCCAAGAGCGACAGCCCACGCAAAGAACTCTACCTGTCTTATTTTTCATAGTTTCGTGGCTTAGTTTGACGATGTAAGATATTATATTTTGCATCCCCTGGCAATCAATGTGTTAAGATTTGAAATGTAAGGTAACTGTAGTTTGTTTCATGACAGACATCAACTAAATTTGTACCATAGTAGTTCCTATCAGAAAGCATGTAGCGCAATTTGAAAAATACTTATTATGGAAAATAGATTACAAATGATCGAGTTTGACTGGTGGCTCTGCCTGACTGTTGCCATCCTCCTGCTTGTTAACGGAGCAGTGGGTATCATTGACGATATCCGCCACAAAAGAAACTGGGCTTTGTGGGTTCTCCACATCCTATCCATCATCCTCGGTATCATTTTCACGATCTGGACCATATAGATATCCCCCCCTAAAAAACTGATATAATATGAAATCAACGTTATTAGTTATATTGGCATCAGCCATAAGCCTATGCGCTTCTGCTAAAAATGATTTGCAGCCATACGAGAAAGCTGCTATCGCCACACGTTTCGCATCCGAAGTCAAATATAATTTTGCCGGATATGGCCAGTTCGCGCAAGACTACGACAGCATCTGCCGGGCAGAGTTGCCCGGGTTGGTCAACACGGCTACTGATGAGGAATTCAGCCAGAAGCTGCAACTTCTCGCCAATCGCCTCAACGATGGACACACGAGCATCAATTACAGCGCAGATGTCACCTACGCGCCGATCTCCCAAAAGCGATTCGGCGACAAAGTATTCGTGACCGGAGTATATTCCGATGAATACTCCGGAAAAGGCGTAAAGAAAGGCACAGAGATAATCGCCATCAATGGTATGCCGGTGATCGAGTACGGCAATGAATTCGTGGTGCCCTATATCCCGTCCTCTACCGCACAATGGTCAAAGTTGTATCCATTCAGCAGCATAAACCTTACCAAAGGAATGCGTGGCGAGCCTATCACTATCACATTTCAGAATAAAGGTGGAAAGCCTTTTGAAATCATTGATCAGCGTCAATCACCCTGGGGCATAGTGAATCCCGATATGGAAATCTCATACGATTCTCTCCCCGGGAACATCGGCCTGCTCCGCATCCCGTCTTTCCAGACAAACAATTTCAATATGGAGAAATTTGCCGATATGTTCGACAAAAAGATTGCGTCCAACAACGGCCTGATCATAGATCTACGCGACAACACTGGCGGCAACAGCCAGATCGGCGATATAGTAATGATGCTTTTTGCCACCGACTCCATTCCGCAAGGCGCGTGGGACACTCCACGCTACGATGCCGCCTATGCTTCATGGGGCAAGAAATGGCATACGGTCTCCGAACCATCCGACACAATCGTTCCTTATTATCAGCTATCAAATGAAGTGTCGAAATACGACAAGCCGATTGTCCTGCTCGTAAACAGCTGCACCTTTTCCGCAGCGGAAAATTTCGCGGCGTTATTCCGAAATGCCAACAGAGGCCTGATAATAGGTACACCTACCGGCGGAAGCACCGGTAATCCCATCATGATAGACCTCGGCTGGGGATATTATGGCAGAAGCTGCACTCGCCACGAACGGCTCGCCGATGGAACTGAATTTATCGGTGTCGGTATTCAGCCCGACATCTTTGTAGAGGAATCAGAGAGCATATTATTTGGCGAGGACAACGTTCTGAAAAAAGCCTTGGAAACATTCAAATAAACCGTCAACAAACACACTCCCTCTATCCATGACCAGGAATCCGGATTCCACCCCAATATGGGTATTCATGTTCTATTCAGCAGTTTCTTATATCGTATTTCCGAGAATAAGGAAACTTGTGTCGCGATATGTCAGCGACGATGAAAAACAAAGCCTATGCACATACATCCTATGCTTAGTGGTTGGAGCTATCGCCGTGACCATCTCAATGATATTTTGAGAACAAGTGGATATTTTAGAACAAGTGCCTTACCCTCGGCATAGTCCCCTCAACCCGATCCCGAAAACACCTAAAGCTCATCTCCACCAAAGCTATCAAGACTCATTTTACCATTGCCACACTATTGCCGGTTCTCGGAACAAACTTTACCCGGATGCACTTTTCGATGGTGAAAATCAATTAAAAATGAGTAACTTTGTAATAGCAAAACACGACCAACCGCTTCACTCTGACAAATCATGAGCAAACTTGTAAAAACGGATGCCGACTATTCCCGGTGGATACAGGAGTTGAAAGACCGATACAGATGCGCCCAAATAAAGGCTGCCACACGCGTTAACCAAGAGTTGCTACGCTTCTATTGGTCGGTTGGGCGTGACATTGTTGCTCGTGACGCTGAAAACAAATACGGCTCCGGATTTTATAAGAATCTCAGTCAGGATTTGAAAGATGCTTTGCCCGAATCCGATGGTTTCTCCCGGCAAAATCTTCAATACATGAAGAAAATGTATCTGTTTTACAGACAGACCAATACAAATTGCCCACAAGTTGTGGGCAATTCTGAAGGCGAGATGTGCCCACAACTTGTGGGCGATTTCATCTTCTTAGTTCCATGGGGACATCATCGTACCATTATCGACACATATTTTGAGGATGGTAATCTTGATGCGGCAATATTCTATTTGAAGAAAACCGTAGAAGATGGTTGGTCAAGAAATGTCTTGAAAACATTCATTGACAGTGGTCTTCATCTTCGTCAGGGCAAAGCTCAGTCAAGTTTCTCACGCCTGCTGCCGGCTCCAAACAGCGACCTCGCACAAGAGATTACACGAGATCCATATATCTTCGACTTTACCGAAATGACAGAGCCGTACAAGGAGCGCGAACTGAAAAAGGCTTTGATGGATAACATCTCTCGCTTTCTTCTGGAATTAGGTTCGGGCTTTGCATACGTTGGTCAGGAATATAGGTTGAAAATTGGTCATACCGAAAAATTCATAGACCTGCTGTTTTACAATATCCGCCTACACGCTTATTGTGTGATTGAGGTAAAAACCGGGACATTCGACTCCGGCGACATCGGACAGCTCGGCACATATATGACCGCTGTCAATCATCTTGTAAAGACCGAACAGGATAATCCCACCATCGGGCTGCTTATATGCAAAGACAAAGACAATGTGCTTGCCCAATATGCACTTGAATCATCCTCTCAGCCAATCGGTGTCGCAGAATTTCAACTGACAAAATTCATCCCCGATGAATTCAAAAGCACCCTGCCAACCATCGAGGACATAGAAACAGAGCTGAAATAACTTGCATTATCCGCATTTTGAATATGAAAACGCCCGACGAATTTTTCATACCCGATCATAAGATAAGGCTTTGCTTAAGACTGATTTCTTATGCATCCGTCCATTATATCCTTGTTTTCTTCATGTCCCTGATTTTCTTTTCATCGTGCAATCAGACAGACCATGAAAAGCTTAATGTCGCAATAAATGTCGTGGAGGAGCGACCTGACAGCGCATATATACTACTGAAAGATATTGAATATGAAAAACTTGACAATAACAGAGATAAGTCAGATTATATATTGACACACGCTCTTGCAAATATATACATGGGGAGGTCGCTTATTACTGACACCCTTCTGTACGATGCCATTTCTTACTATAATACTTCCGGCGACACGTTGTCAGCATCTCAAGCTATTATCGCACAGGCATATCATCTACGGTCGATTGAGAAAATTCAGTCGGCTTACGACATGATGGATTCCGTGTACAATCTTCCGACAACATCTATAGTCGGACGAAGAAATATCAACAAGATTTTGCTTGATTTTTCATTTAAGGATAAGGATTTTGACCGTTCATTATATCTCATAGACAGATATCTGGATATAACAGACAGCGAGAGTGAAAGATTTGAGTTTGAAATGAAGAAAATTACTCCGTTGAACTCAATGGGTAGGTCAAAAGAAGCGATTGCGCTTTGTGATTCATTGTTTGCGCTACCATCCGCACCTGAAATAGGAAGTACTGATTGGCTTTTCCTACGAATGAATTACGCTGCCTCATTAGGAGAAAGCAGAGCAACCGCTCATGAGGCTGTCAACATCATGGAAGATGTGATCAAGAGGTTTGGTCAAGTTCCGAATAAGCATTTATTAGAGCTTTATATACCTATGGTCAATTTACAGCTCAATGCCGGTAATCTTGACGAAGCTGAAAGATACGTAGATCGCATAGCAAACCTTGACATTGATAATTCTGACTACGACGTGGTTGCCGGAGCGTATCTTGATTTCCTCAAAATCGTTCTTAATTTTGAAAAGACTGGAGCTTTGTCATCCAGCCAACTAAGCAATGTGGCCCACAATCTAAGGAAAGTAAGTAACAACCTTGAAATAAAGAAACAGGAAAGAGACGACGCTCTTGAATCAGCATATGATTTAAGTCGCCAAAAGTATGAATTGACAATAAGCCATCAACGTCTTTGGCTAATCCTTTCGATTATCATCCTTTTTGCCGTCATAACGATATCATTGGTTACTTATGCGTCACATAAACGACGTCAACGTTTAATTGATGCTGAGGAAAAGATTGAGACACTTGAACAACTTGTAAAATCTGCACAGAATATTGCGTCAGACGACAAGCAGGGTCTTTTGAAAAAACACCTGCTACAGCACCTTGGTATAATCAAGACTTTTGCTGAATCTCCCACATCACAGAATCAAGAGGCACTGAGGAAAATCAGCAGTGTCGGCAGTCCCGATTCCAATGGGGACAGTCTCATAAAATGGGACGATTTCTATCCAATCATAGATGAATTGTATGACAATTTCCATAAAAATTTGATTTCAGAATATCCTGACCTTTTTTCGGAACGTGAGATAAATATACTTTGTCTCATTCAAGCCGGCTTCTCAACAAAAGAAATAGGAGTGCTTGTGGAACAGACTTCAAACTCAATTTATGTTAGTAAGACAGCCATAAGAAAGAAACTCGGAGTGGGTGCAAAAGAGGACATATTGGTCTATCTTACATCGAAATTCGATATGTCAGAAATGGCTTAAGATAGTATTGAGATAATTTAAGACTTTTAAGCAGAATATGCATTAATAATCAGATAGTTGCAGTGGCTGATTAAGAGAATTTTGTTGCCGTTTAAGTAGGTTGAGGCGGCATTTTCATCATAACTTTGCAGTGTGAAAATTCAAAATTCTCAACGATATGAAAAAGTTATTATCAGTAATCATTACAGCACTTGTCACCATGACATTGGCTGCACAAACCGAGCGTCAGCTCAATGAGGTAACAGTCGTTGCCTCTCGTACCACGAACAATGCCGAGGGTTACACCACCAGTCTGCGCGGAACGAATATTGCCAAAGGCAAGCCGACTACCGATGTGCTCGGTTTTCTGCCGAATATCTCGCGCGAAAACGGCAACTTCAAAATCAACGGTCTTGCCGTAAGCGAGATTTATGTGGACGGAGTGAAACTCTCCGACATTTCGGAACTCAACAACATTCCCGGAGAAATGATTGACAAAGTGCAGGTAAAATATCTTGCCGGAAGCGATCAGAACGCAGCTTTAAGCGGTGGCACAATTATGATAACACTGCGTCGCCCACCCGAAGGTGGCTACTACGGAAATGTTACCCTCAATGCCGACTGGTACCGCTCATGCGGTTTTGGCAATGAAGGTGTGAGCGGACTTTTCAACTACCGCTATAAAGACCTCAGTATATATGACAACCTATACGTTGGTGCTGATAAGTTGGAGGAGAATTCGGAGCAATGGTTAACCGGCCCTGACTTGAACACCGTGATTGAAGAAACCTCAAAGTCGCACGGTTTTAATCTGCGCAACCGGTTAAGCCTTACGCAGCAGTTCAAGTCCGGCGCACAGCTCGGAGGTAGCTATCTTATTGCTACAACCCGTCCGCGTCCTACTTCTTCTTCAATCGTAAACGAAACTTTATCTTCTTTCGATAAACGCTCCAATATGCTTGCGCAAGAGGGCACAATCAAATTCTCCTTGCCGCTGAAGAATCGTGGCGCTTCTATGGAACTCACTGCCGATTATTATAACCGCCAGAGCGATGATAACGCCGATTATCTTATAGATAACGAGCTTATCGGCAGTCAGGCAGACGAAAGCAATCTAAACCTTTGGAAAGTAAAGGCCGACTTCCTTTATCCCCGTAGCAGAAAGCTCGCTTGGAAATTCGGTGCTTCCGCCCAATGGATAACTTCGGAATTTACTCCCTCGGCTGTTGTGGAAAGTAACCGTTTTGAATTAAGCGATATACCGACAAAGACAACAGGCTTTACGCCTATCGTATATGCCGCTGAACAGGGTATGGTATGGAAACTGCGTTATAGTGCCGGATTAAACTGGCAGCTTAATCGTATCGGCTATACCGACCGCGAACAGCACGTCACAAACCACAACACACAATGGTCTATAAATCCGACCGTACAGGTAATGATGCCTTTCGGAGCGAGAATGAACCACGCTGTTATGCTGAACTATAAACGTACCCTCAGCGATATTCCATATACCGCCATATCCTCCGTGATAAATTGGGCTGATGCCTACAACTATTCCGTCGGCAATCCCAATCTAAAAGCGCAATCTGCTGATATGGTAATGGCCGGTTTATCCTTATTCCGCAACAAACTCAACTTTACGGCTTTGTACGCACACTCACACAACCGCATATATTGGCAGACTTTCCAAGACGCTTCAAACGCTGATGTATTCTATACCAAACCCGTAAACATATCCGGGCAGGGTGTTTGGGGTATCGGAGCGGAATGGGTGGAAGCGCCTGTGAAATGGTGGCGTTTCAAGCTGTCAGGACGAATTGAAATCACTCCTGAAAATACTACTATCGACGACGTTTTATATAACAAGACCCGTTTTAAGGAGTATTTCTATTTCAACAACAACTTTACTTTCTCCAATGGCTGGGGCGGTATGTTGAACGCCAACTTTGAGCCTACCTTCCGCACTCTCGACCGCACATACCACGCGGTTTACAATGTAAGCGGACAAATTTACAAAACATTCCTCGGTGATAATCTACAAGTAGCTCTTGACTTCACAGCAGTTGGCAACCGCCGCAGACTTGACCGACAGGTCGGTGCAAACAAAGTAACGTACAAATACACAACCCCCGTTCAATACATAGGCATATCCGTAGCTTGGAATTTCTCCGGTGGCAAGAAAGTCAATGTTGATGTGGTAGACGGTATACAGAACTATCACGAAACCAAAGATAACCTCTGAAAATTATGAAACCAATAATATCCCTCATTATAGCTACTATTATATGCGGCATAACAGCATGTTCTCCCAAATCGGATTATGAGATAGAACAAGCTGAATAAAAAAAGGAACAGCAGGAACTGATGGAGGAAGAAGCCGAACTACGCAAGGAATACGAAGAACTCCGCCAAGAGTATCTCCGCGAGAAAAGAGAGTTTAGGAGAACTGTAGCGAAAGAAAATAAAACCGGGCACAAAGAGCCTCGCCAACTAACACGTCCAGAGCTTGATACACTCACAAATAAAATCCGTTCATCTGCTTTATGGCCCACAGCATTTGTAATTTATGGAGTAATCCGATCCCAGCCACATCGGAATAAGCACGATTCCGTCTGTTGACCATTCTTCTTAACGTGAGTCGATATAAAAATTCACGTCAGACAAGTGTCTCGTTCGCTGATATTTACCAGTTCAAGCGATTGTTTACCCGTAAGTCTTTCGATATTCATTTCGAGCATTAAGCACCGCGATAAACCGCTTGCAATCTCTTTCTCCAATCCATCTGCGTCATCGGGGTTGCACCTGCGTCCCAAAATCTTCAGTGTTCGCACTTTTTCAGCATCATCCTCTATAATTCGGACTGAGCCAAATGCTACCACACTGCGGAAATATGTGGTGTATGCTTCCGGATGGATTTCATCTTGTGCGATAACAGTAAAGGAGGCCTTATTATTATCCTTCATAATATCCACCTTATGGCCTTTCAGGGCTGAATGGAAGTATATTTTCCCATTGGCATAGACATGGCTCAACGGAACTCCGTATGGTTGCATATCTGACCCACATAATGCCAAGACTCCAGAGGTAGTCGTACAGAGAATCTCAACACTCTGCTCATTGGTAAGCTGTTGTTTGAAACGTCGCATCTTTCTTTCCATCAATGCACAAATTTTAGTCCGACAATCGAAAGTATCAGTGTTGTAATGAAAAGCACCCGCCCAAATGTTGCCGGCTCATTAAAGAATATAATTCCAACGATTACAGTGCCGACTGCTCCAATACCTGTCCAAACCGGATAAGCTGTTCCAATAGGTATTGTTTGTACTGATTTAGACAGTAAAACCATACTCAGTATCAGGCACAACAAAAATCCGATACCCCATAAGTACCAAGGAGTTCCTGATAATCCCTTCATTTTACCAAGGCAAAACGCAAAACCCGTTTCAAAACACCCGGCAACTATGAGAAGAATCCAATTCATATCTCAAACGTATATCCTATCAAGGGCTGCAGCAATACCCGGCGTCTCCTTCTAAGGTCATATCGTGTTGCAAATCTAAGCAAAATTATTCATATTGTCAACCTCAGAGTATCTTCTCACATATAATCTGAAAGTTAACTTCATTGCTACCCCAAATAGCCATAATAATGTAATCCTGTAAATACATATCGGTATGTCCGATCTAATATAAAATATAGACCTGCATCTTTATCTGTTTTCAACATTTGTTGAGAAAAAAATTGTCACTATTGGCATAATTTTGCGTCTTGAAATAAACGACAGATGAATATGATACGAAAGCTACTATTTCTGACTATGGTATCGGTAAGCGTTGTTGCTTTTGCCGATGAGCCGGCCGATACAGTCAAGACGCACGAACTCAACGAAGTTGTGATTAAAGCGCCAAAAGTTATCCGCAAAGCAGATATGGATGTCTACTATCCTTCACGAAGCGCAGTGGATAATTCCAAAAACGGTGTGCAATTGCTCAATAACCTTATGATACCGTCGCTTACGGAAATCTAGGACCTGAGCAAGGGAAAAGTGTTAAAATTTTAATTGAATTTCTTATTTCAGTTTTAACAATTGAATAACGCACATTTCCCGATAGAGAACGTTACTTATGTACCCACAAACGACAGCGATGCTTTATGCCGTTGTTCATGAGTCCGATGAGCGGTTGTGTTTGTCGGACTTTTTTAACCCACAAACTCAAGCTCAGCATTGTCCGCTATTCATGATCTGTATTTATCAGTATCTATGTAAGGGGTCTGACGTTGTATGACTGCGAACATTCTGCATATTATCTTAAATTTGACAGCGTTCATCACACATCCATGGCTTTTACCTTGGGCGCGTTTTCGTTCGTAATAATGTTTTAACTGAGAGTCAAATTGTATGGCGCTGCGTGCTGCTTCGGTCAAGGTTGCCTTGATGTCGTTGTGACCAGCCTTGCTGATATGATCTCCATTCTTTACAGAAGTTCCCGACTGGCAGGTCAGTGGAGCCACACAACAGAATTTGGCATACTGACGGGCGGTCTGAAAGCGGGTAAAGTTACCTGTGGCGATTATGGTGGTAAGGGCATTTACCATTCCAACGCCTTTCAGTGTGAGCAACAGCCCGTAGTTGCGTCTTATGCTTTCATCAGAGCGGATAACATCAAGTATCTGGGCTTCAATAGCTGAAATCTGTTTATTCAACTCAGATATGATTTTAGAAGTACGCTTTGCTGAATCAGTATCATCCAGGCATTTGCTTTGTGTGGCAAATGCAGCTCTGGCATAAACTGCAAGCCTACGTTCATTCCTAAGCATACGCAGTTTCTTTATGATGGGAGACTCAGGCGTTGATGGTTCAAGTTTTTCACGCATGGTATACAGATAGTCGGCTATGAACTGGGCATCTATCTTATCAGTCTTGTTACGACCACGTGCTCCTGCATTCTTCACGTCCAGAGGATGAAGGAATACGAAGGTATATCCCTTCTTGTGACACCATTCAGCCAACGCCGTCGAATATGAACCGGTATGCTCCATGGCTACGGCTGATTCCGACAGTTTCACCTTCAGGCTACGCAGCCACTTGCGCATTGCCTGGAAACCTTCGGTATTGTTGGGCACTTGAATGTGCTCGAACAATCGATAATCTTTACCTCGCTCAAAAAGAGCGAAGTCGAGGGTGTCTTTTGAAACATCACACCCTACAAAGTGTTTTTTAGTCGACAAATCTTTCATAACTTTGCAGACGTTATAATTAAACAATGATGTTGAATGCATCCAAAACTTTTAGTAGACATTAAGGTCTAGAAATCTAGCTTGATGTGTTCAACAAATAAGGCAGAGACGGACTTTAACCGCGTGTGGCCCTTGTGGCTAGTTACTGGAAAAGTTCACCGTCTCTGTCTTTCTTATTAACAATTCAGAGTGTAAATGTTAACTCTGAATCTCGTCTGCAAAGGTAAAAGTTACTAATGAATCAGTGTCCTCTCGGACACTCCTCGCGATGCGTGTGCTCATCTCAGGCACTCACTACAGGATACGTCGCGATATCGTGTACAATCAGCGGAGCGTATCGGCACGTGTCATATACTCACTGTGGCGCGGGTAGCTATGTCAGCTCCTCTCGATGGATGAGGCGTGGATGCGTGCGGACACTCCTCAGCATGGTATGTCGGTGTGGGCAGGTAGACACTCTGCGGAGCATACGGTCATCTTACGGCACTGCGGCTCAGACAAGGTGTATGCATGTGAGGGCGTCCGGAGGACGCTGATTTAGTAGTAACCGGGTACACCGTAGCGATAGCGCAGGTGTGCCCGGTAGGCATGGAGGACTATGTGGTGTCCTTACGGACACTCCTTTTGAGGCATCATCCCATGCACATAGGCTTGCGTAACCCAAACAATTTATCTAATTTTGGCATTCAAGCCCTACATATCCACCAACAGCCATGAAATCCCATACATCACGCCTTGCATCGCTCGACATACTGCGCGGACTCGATCTGTTTATGCTCGTTTTCCTACAACCTGTGGTGTGGGAGTTAGGGCATGCGTTGGATTGGCCCTGGCTCAACGTTGTGCTTCATCAACTCGACCATGAGGTGTGGGAGGGATTCAGGTGCTGGGATCTCGTGATGCCATTATTTTTGTTTATGGCAGGAGTGTCGATGCCATTCTCGTTTTCGAAATATCAGAGAGAACGGCAGTTCGCTGCGGCCTACAGGCACGTGGCCGTGCGTTTCAGTGTGCTTTTTCTGCTTGGAATGGTCGTGCAGGGCAACCTCCTTGCGCTCGACGCCGGACGTATCACGATCTATACCAACACATTGCAGGCGATAGCTGTAGGATACGCCGTATCAGCCGTCATAATACTGAACATCCGCAGGCAGAGTCGGCGTATAGTGGCAACGGCTGGGCTGCTGCTGGCCTATTCATTGCCGATGAGTCTGTGGGGCGATTTCTCGTGCGAGGGCAATCTGGCTAACGTGATAGATGAGGCCGTACTTGGACGTTTCCGGGGCGATCCGACGTATACGTGGGTGTTTACCTCACTTTCGTTCAGCGTCACGGTTATGCTTGGTACTTTTGCCGGCTACATAATGAAAAATGCCGGCAGCCGGCAGCCCAATGCCGCGCTCAGGATGGCATGCGTAGGTGTGGCCCTCGTCGCAGTAGCTGCTCTGTGGAGTGTCGAGACACCGGTGATCAAGCGCATCTGGAGCGGGAGCATGGCACTGCTCTCCGGCGGACTTTGCTTTTTGCTGATGGCGTTGTTCTACTATGTGGTAGATTGCAAAGGCTACAGATATGGCTTAGGCTGGCTCAGGATATACGGGATGAATGCAATCACGGCCTACTGCGTGGGCGAAATAGTAGATTTCCGCTCGATAGCCCGCTCGCTCACGTTCGGACTCGAACCACTGATGGGAGATCTGTACCCCTGCTGGCTCACATTCTGCAACTACTCAATCCTGCTGCTCCTGCTCCAGTACATGTACAGACACCGGATATTCCTGAAAATCTGAGGGTATTGTGTTTGCAAACGGTATAAGCTATGGCTGAAATCTTCCGGGCTATTGTCTGATTTCAACTATAGGGATAACTTTGGTTTTTCCGTATTGCTTGTACTTATATGAGCCAATTTGTCTTGCACATTTCCCGTTAGGGACATTGATTATTTGTTTGTCATAAAAAGTATTACCATCTTTTGCCAACATTAAAACTTCTAAATCAGATGTAAATACATATCCATAACTGACTTCACGGATTTCCTTTGCTATGGCATCACCGGATTCCAGAACTTTCTGAATTTCGAAATTCTTACGGCTTACACATTCACCTGGCTTGTCGAACAACGTTATCCCGGAATTATCTTTAGACACATTTGCTTTGGGTGATTTCACACCGTCAACTATTCTTATGGCCGGAACTGTTTTTCCAATGCCCATTTGAGTGTCGTATTGGTATGTACCTACACGCAAGGCGCGTTGATTTTCGCCAAGTGCCAATTTTTGATCATCATAGAACTTATGATTTTCATCAGGCAGGATAAACACGATTGCACCAAAAGAACCATCAGCATGAGCCACGAAGACCCCGCAACGAGAACCATAATCCGAATCACCCGACCGTAGTACTATTCTGTTTCCAGTGTTAAACCAATAGCAGTCAGTATAA
>OFFJ01001382.1_pt1 | contig 18033 bp, 13 predicted proteins | sample 1521261 | NCBI WGS metagenome assembly OFFJ01 (sample SAMEA3504122, study PRJEB24116) | mouse gut metagenome | biome: mouse gut; feature: mouse-associated habitat; material: faeces | place: Denmark | collected 2011 | reverse complement strand
GGAACCGGTTATCAGCTTTTCATGAGAATATGGATACGGAGTGCCAGGGAAAGATGGATTGTTTTCTGGCATCTGTGGCATTATACTACATAACGCCAGAATTTACCATATTGCATTGGTTAAATGTATATGGCTGGCGTTATGTAGTCGGGTTACTCGGAAAATTTAACTGTTAAGCGGTATAAATCAACATGCAGTAAAATCTTACGGCACGAGAGTATATTACGGAGATTTTGGAATGGAAAATAAAAATGCCGACGAGAAAGAAATACAGCAGCTGAAAAACCGTTTCCGTGACCTGGCGGACAAGTCTTTCCGGCAGGGTATCTATACCTTTACCGGTTTTCTGGGGTTAAGCGACCAGGATTTGTTCTGGCAGGAGGAAAAAGGGCTGAAATATGCAGGGTACAGGCTGAACGGAGGGTATGAAGGCGCAGAGCGGGTTCTGATTCGCTTCGGCAACCCGGAGGAACTGGGATACGAAACGGAATTTCCCATTGCCTGTATCCGGATTGCGCCTCTTGCACGGAAATTTGCGGACGAGCTGTCCCACAGGGATTTCCTGGGGGCGCTGATGAACCTGGGGATTGAGAGGAGCACCATCGGCGATATCAAGGTTGCTGACGCTGAAGCGTATCTTTTTTGTCTGGATTCCATTTCTGATTATATCTGCGGGAACCTGGCACAGGTAAAACACACCAGTGTGAAGTGCAGCCTTGCGGAGGACATCGGGGCGCTTCCGAAAGAGGAGCCGGTTTCCGTGAATCTGCATGTGCCTTCTCTGCGGGCGGACGCGGTGCTGGCCAGAGTCTGTGATTTGTCCAGGGAGAAAAGCATCGAGCTTTTTCGGGCGGGGAAAGTTTATATAAACGGCCGCCGTTGCGAGAACAATTCCCGTCAGCTGAAAGCCGGGGAGACGGTAAATGCCAGAGGGTTCGGGAAATTCATGTTGTCGGGAGAGCCCAGGGAGACCAGGAAGGGCAGGCTGGCGGTTGAAGCGGAAGTGTTTCGGTGATTTTATGTTATTATGACATACTGAGTGGGGCAAATATCTGTGAGATAGTTTAGAGCAACAAATTCCGGATTTTTGCCGAATCAAATGACAGGAACTACTCTGCGACTCTGTAATCAAAAGAAAAACATAGCAGTTATACTTCGACAATTCCTTAAATGATGTATGAGAGGTTCTTATGTATTCGTATACAATAACACAATGGCTTTTCTTTTTTTATATTTACTGTTTTGCCGGATGGTGTATTGAATCAACCTATGTATCGGTTCATGAAAAAAAGCTGACAAACCGCGGGTTTATGAGAGGTCCGTTTCTGCCGTTGTACGGAAGCGGGGCAATTATGATGTTGGTGGTGTCCATGCCTTTTCAGGAGAGTATTGTATTGACTTATCTGGCCGGCTGCGTAGGCGCCACTGTTCTGGAATATGTGACAGGGGTAACCATGGAGGCGCTGTTTAAAATGCGTTACTGGGATTATTCGGATAAGCCCTTCAATTTTCAGGGGTATATCTGCCTTGGAACATCGTTGGCGTGGGGTCTTTTGACAATCCTGATGACGGAAATAGTACATGTGCCAGTGGAGCATTTTGTGTTCTTCATTCCAGGCAGGCTGCTGACGGTGCTGACCTATGTGCTGACGGTGGGGATAGCGGCGGATTTTGCGCTTTCCTTCAAGGCTGCCATCGATATCCGGGATGTGCTGGTGAAGATGGAGCAGGTGAAGCGGGAAATGGTGCATATCCAGAAGCGGCTTGACGTCATCATTGCACTGACGAACCAGGAAGTGGCGAATTACAAGTCGGCCATGGCGGAGAATGTGAGCGCGGTGAAGGAAGAACTGGCCGAAGGCATGGGCATGTGTATCGACGATGTGAAATCCGGTATTGAGAGCAAGCTGGAGACGGCTAAAAATATTGTGCTGGCAAAACCTGCGGAATATTTCGGCGGAATCAAGGAAGAACTTCTTGAGCTGAAGACAAAGTATGCCGTTAACGTAGCGGACAGAGACCGTCTTGGAAGGATCAGGGATTTCTTCCAGAGAGATATGATTCGCTCCAATCCCAGGATGATTTCGAAGGAGTACAGGGAGGCCTTTGAAGAGTTGCGGAAGAGAGTTTCAGGGAGGAAGAACAGAAAGGACGAAGAATAAAACAGCCCCCTTTTTTGACGGGAATTAAGGTTTATTTATGGGGAGAGCAGGGTTGGGGCGGAAAGCTGAAATGCACTGTCGTTCCCATTCCTTCCTTACTCTGAATCCGGACAGCTGCTTCAGGCCCATAGGTAAGTACCAACCGTAGATTTGTATTATACAGGCCGATATGGGATGTGTGGCTCTGGTCCCGTTCCCTGAGGCTGCGCTTTATTTCTTCCAGCCGGCTGCGGCTGATGCCCAGTCCGTTGTCAACAATACAGAAGTGGATCCGGTTTTCCCGCCGGAAGATTTTTATTTTGATCAGTCCTTTTCCGGGCAGTTCCTTAATGGCATGATGGAGGCTGTTTTCCAGCAGAGGCTGGAGGATCAGATGTATCACGGGCAGATCCAGAATATCTTCGCTGTATTCCCAGTATAAAATAAAGGGATTGGCGTAACGTATTTTCTGAATTTCGGCATAGGACTTACAGATGGCGATTTCTTCGCGGATCCGTACTTGTCGGGAGGTATTTTCAAGCGAGTATTTCAGGATATCCGACAGATTGTGAATCAGCAGGTCGGCATGGCTGTTGGCAGGCAGTGTCTTTAGAATTTCCAGGTCCAGTGTCTGCAGGGTATTGAAGATAAAGTGCGGATTCAGCTGAAGCTGCAGAACTGCCAGCTGGGCATCCTTCTGACGTACCTGGGTCTGTGCCAGGTTCAGCTGAAGACGGTGATTGGACACAAATGTAGAGACGATATTATTGAAGATCAGGTCATATTCATTGCGGGCATTGGAACGGAGTAATACAGGCAGTTCCGTGCCCGTTTCCGCATGGGAAAACAACTCCAGCAAGAGCCTCAGCTGCCTGAAATTATTGACAGTGCCGCTGAGACTCAGACTGATGCTCAACAGGATGCTGAACAGAATAATGAGGGTAAATGCCAGTACCATGTTGTGAACCGTTTTAAATACTTCGGCTGTGGGGAGAAGGGATATCATAACGAGATTATAGTCAGGTATTTCCGAAGAGTAATACACATACCCTACATCATGAATCTGTGTGGTATCATATACCGCATTTTCGGACATGGAATGGGAGAAGATGCGGGGAGCGGTATTTCCGGATTCGAACAGCTTCTTATGACCGCTGCTTCCGAAGATAATATTTCCATCCGGATCTGTTATCAGGGTACAGGAACCCTGGTAGATATGATTGCTGTCCAACATCTGGGACAGCTTTTCCGTGTTCAGATTCAATACCATGACGCCGCTGTAATAATCAAATCTGCGGAAGACTGATACGTTTTCCCGCTCTGCTTCAAAAGAGTAATATCTGACATTTCTGGGCAATACCCATTGCCTGCGGTCGGCAGGCGTGCTTTGATAGACGGAAAGCCATTGGCTGTCCATACAGCTGGGAGAGGCAATATTAGTATATCCCATCAGGCTGCTGAAAAAATTGCCGTCAGGGTTGTCATAATAAATATAGATGGAATCCACGAATTCACTGATATTTGCCGTGGTGCCTATGATGGTGGGAATAATGGATTTAAAGACATTATTCTTATAATCGAGGGACTGTTCGTTTAATAGCCGGGAAATGGACAGAGCCAGGGTAGGGGTAGTGGAAAACAGGGCAGTCTGTTCCGAGAAGGTATTCAGCTCTTCTGTCACATTGCTGAGAAGGAAATTTTTGGAACGCTCAGCATAGACGGTAAGCTCCTCCTGAAGCTGTTTCTGGAAATAATTGGTCAGGATGATTCCCAGCAGCAGAAGGGGCAGGGTGATAATTATAAGATGATGAATCAGTTGTCGCAGAAAGTATTTCTGCTGCAGATGGCTGCGTTTGATCATGGCAGTTCGCCGCCCCTTTCCCGATATTCTTTGGGGGACAGATTATAATAACTGCGGAAAGCCCTGGAAAAGTTCTTCGGATTGTCATATCCAATGGCATCCGATATTTCGTATATTTTATTACGGGAATCTCCCAACAGCACACAGGCCCGCTCCATACGTTTTTGCAGCAGGTATTCGGAGAAGGACAGAGAAGTCCTGCTTTTAAAAAGTCGGGAAAGGTAGCTGCTGCTTAAGTGGGACAAAACGGCAGCTTCCTCCAGGGTGGCTGTTTTCAGGTGATCCATAACGTATACCTTCACGCCTCTGATAATCTGCTCATAATATTGATTGGGCTGTTCCGGCTCCAGGGAGGCTGCTCCTGTTCTGTCCAGTTCTTCCTTCAGCTTCAGAAAAGCCAGCATCAGGGAATGATGGCGCAGGGGCTTTACCAGGAAATCCCTTACATTGTAACGCAGGGCAGTCTGGGCGTAAGTAAAGTCCTGGAAGCCTGAGATCAGATATACCTGTACCGAAGGAATATTTTCATAAATCATCCGGGAAAGCTCCAGGCCGTCCATCACAGGCATCCGGATATCTGTCAGCACAGCGGTGGTCTCGGGATGGGATTTGAGATAATTCCATGCCGTCTGGCCGTTGGAGAAGTCGCCGGTTACGGTAAAGCCGGAGTCTTCCCAGGGAAATAAATGAACCAGTCCACTTCGTATATTATCATCATCTTCTACAATAATCAAGGAATACATTCGTCTAATTCTCCTCATAGTGAAACGATATGTCATATAAAGATACCTTTTGCTAAATGTTAGCATATAAAAGGTCAAATTGTCAATTCTAATTACTATGGGAAAAAAGAATTTGGTGCTATGCTCAGTATGTCAGATGGTTCAGTAAGGAAATGTCTGGAAATTACTGTAGTTATACTGCAGACCGTCAGGATTTACATTGATGCCTCAGGGAAAATACCTGGCTGGCGGTCTGCAGTCGGGGTGTACTGCAAATTCAACCGGCGTGCAGTATATTTTCCGGCAGTTCCGAAAGATTTATAAGAAGAAGGAGGATTAAAATGAAAAGAAAGTGGTTGGCATTGTTTATGGCGGCATGGATGGGAATCGGTCTGACTGGATGCGGCACTTCTGATTCCGGGGAGGGCAATACCGGAGAATCCGGTTCCGCCGGACAGACAGAGCAGAACAGCGAAGCACAGAATCAGGAATCAGGAGTTCAGGAATCAGCTTCTGATCAGCAGCCGGAGAGCGGTTCCGGAGAGGACATTACATTGCGCTTCTCCTGGTGGGGCGGTGATTCCAGACATGAGGCTACCCTGAAAGCAATCGAAGCTTATGAAAACTCACATCCGGGAATTAAAATCGAGCCGGAATATTCCAGCTTTTCAGGTTATTATGAGAAGCTGGTAACGCAGCTGGCATCTTCAAACGCACCGGAAATATTTCAGGTGGATCAGGGATGGGTGGCAGAGCTTTCTGCCCGGGGAGATGCATTTGCAGATTTGTCGAAATATTCCGAAGTCATTGACATGGCTCAGATTTCCGAGTCCATGATGAATGATTACTGTAAAATCGGAGATGAGATATCCGTGCTGCCTTTCGGCTATAACGGTACGGTATTTCTCTATAACAGGACACTGCTGGCTGACTGGTGTGACGAAGAAGGCAGGCTGGAAATGGCTTCCTGGGATGATTTCATCCGCATTGGGCGGGAGCTGCATGCCAAAGATGCTGAATGTTATATGACAACGGCAGTGACGGACGGTTATCTTCGTTATATCCTGAAACCCATGCTGGAGCAGATTACCAATGAAATCGATATTCAGGATGATTTTACGCTGGGCTTTAATCAGGAACAGATGACACAGGCATATGAAAGCTTTCTGGAAATATTCGCTCAGCAGGTATCCCAGCCCTATGACGAGGCGGTATTATATGATTCCATGCAGAACAATCCCCTGTGGCTGAACGGCAAAATCGGAGGTATTTTCCTGTTTTTCTCCAATATCGACACGGAAATCGCCGGACTTGACTATGATTACGGTGTGGCAGGCATGCCCATGTTTGCGGATGCCAGTATTTCCGGTCAGGAATGCTGCCCTTCCCTGATGGTAGCGATTAACAGGAAGGCGGACGAGGCTCATCAGCAGGCGGCGGCAGAGTTTCTGGAATGGTTTATCAACAGTGAGGAGGCTTCCCTGATTCTGGGGACAGTAAGGGGGGTTCCTGCCAGTGCAAGTGCCCTGGAAGCTCTTGAAAAAGGTCAGATGCTCAGTGAGCTGATGTCTCAGGGCATTCAGATTTCCAATGACACCATTTCTTTGAAAAACGGTGCTTATGAGCTGAATTCTTCCGTAAAGGCCGTATTTGTGGACTATATGGAGAAAGTGATTTACGGAGTGTCCACGCCGGAACAGGCCTCCCAGGGTATGACGGCAGAGTTGGAAGGGCTTCTGAAGGACCTTTCGGGACAATAAGGAAATAGGAGAAAATCTATGGAAGAGTAATACATGATATTGTAACGGAGAAAGACAGTGCCGTAAAAGGCACCGCCGGAATGTCCGGGCAGACATGGCTCAGGGCATTCCGGATTAGACTTGATATGGAAGAAGGGATTATTACATATGCATAAAAAGGATAAATATCTGGGGTATCTCTATATTGCACCCTGGCTTATCGGGTTTCTTGTTCTGACTTTATATCCCTTTGTGGTTTCGCTGTTCTATTCATTTACGGAATATGATATGTTCACGATACGTTTTACCGGATTTAAAAATTATGTGGACATTTTTACAAAAGATAAAACGGCGTTGGACTCTCTGGGCAGGACCTTGCTGTATACGGCGGTTTCTGTTCCGCTAAAGCTGTTGGTGGCGCTGTTGGTGGCCATGATGCTGAACAGTATCCAAAGGGGCAGGGTTCTGTATTATACGGTTTTCTATCTGCCTTCCATTCTGGGTTCCAGCGTTGCTCTGGCAGTTCTGTGGAAATATGTATTTAAAAAGGACGGGCTGCTGAATCTGCTGTTGGGGGCAATGGGAATCGATGGTGCAAACTGGCTGGGAGATCCCAAACTGGTCCTGTATGTGATGATGCTGCTTCCCTTATGGCAGATGGGGGCGCCCATGGTATTATTTCTGGCTGCGCTGAAAAATGTGCCGGGAGATTTGCTGGAGGCAGCCAGAATCGACGGTGCAAGGCCTTTTCAGATATTCCGGAAAATTACACTGCCCATGATTTCCCCTGTTATTTTCTTTAACTGTATCATGCAGACTATTGAGATTATTCAGATCTTTACCCCGGCTTACCTGATTACCAAAGGAGGACCGGTGAAACAGACTTATCTGTACTCTCTCTATCTCTATGATACTGCGTTCAGGGATATGAAGATAGGGTATGCAAGTGCCTTGTCGTGGATACTTTTCGTGATTATCATCAGTTTTACGCTGGCTTTTTTCGGATTGTCGGGAAAGTGGGTATATTATGGGGACGAGCGGCAGTAGCGGCGGATGGGGAGGGTATGAATGAGACAGAAAATAAAAAAGACAGGACTATACGGTATCATATCAATCTCGGCAGTTGTGGTGGGTTATCCTTTGTTGTGGCTGTTTTTTGCGGCTTTTAAAGAAAATGCGGAAATTTTTACCTCTGTCGGGCTCCTGCCGGAGCATTTTACTTTTGATGGCTTTGTCAACGGTTGGAAGTCCACGGCAGCAGTACCGTTTTCCACCTTTTTGCTGAATTCCTGTAAGATGGTGGCTCCTACGGTTTTGCTTACGGCAATCTCTTCCTGCCTGGTAGCTTACGGCTTTTCCAGATTTGAATTCAGGGGCAGGAAGGTGCTGATGACTCTTATGCTTTCCACCATGATGCTGCCGAACACGGTAATTATGATTCCACGGTACATATTATTTCAGAAGTTCCACTGGCTGAACAGCTATATCCCCTTTTATGCCATGGCGGTGATGGCGGTAAATCCCTTTTTCGCCTATCTGCTGATTCAGTTCTTCCGGGGGATTCCAAAGGATTTGGATGAAGCCGCTTATATCGACGGGGCGGGGAAATGGCAGATTCTGACCAGGGTGATACTGCCACTGACAAAGGCCCCCATTGTGTCGGTGGTATTGTTTCAGTCGGTATGGACATGGAATGATTTCTTTAATCCGTTGTTGTATATCGACAGGGTAAAGAACTATCCGGTTTCCCTGGGGCTGCGTCTGGCAATTGACGCGGATTCGGTGGTAAACTGGAACAGCATTATCGCCATGTCCTGTGTAAGTCTGCTGCCGGTTATGACTCTGTTTATATGCCTGCAGAAATACTTCGTACAGGGGATTGCCAGTACAGGAATTAAAAGCTGAAAACGAGAATTGTGAATGACAGGAGAGAAAAAATGATCATTACGGATGTATTAGTATGCGGAGGAGGCTGCGCGGGTTGCGGTGCCGCACTGGGAGCAGCCAGGGCAGGAGCGGAAGTGATTCTTCTGGAGCGGAACGGATTCCTGGGAGGAATTGCGGGTTCCAGTATGATATCCAATTTGTATAATCATTTCATTACAAAGGACGGGTGCATGGTAATGAAGGGAGCGGCTCTGGACTGGATGGAAAGGATGGAAAAAAAGCATGCTGCCACCACAAAATGGAGGTTTCCCGATGGGAGGCTGGTGCATGATCCGGAACAGATGAAGGTGACCTTTGACGAAATGATGGAAGATGCAGGGGTGAAAGTCCTGTTCGGGACCATGGCCCTGAAACCTTATATGGAAGAAGACAGAATATGCGGTGTGTACGTGAATACGCCGGAGGGAAAAGAACTGATCCGTGCAAAGCAGGTAATTGACACTACCGGGGAATGCGATGTGGCATGGAAGGCGGAAGCGCCTACCCGCTATGCCTGTGGAATGGCCACATTAACCTTTAAATTTGCCAATGTGAATCTGGAAGAGCTGTATCTTCATTTTAAGGAGCACCCGGATACATTTCCCACAGGCATTGATGCCATGAAGAATTTTCAGGAGTTCGAGGAGGTATGGCTGAACAGGGATGTTCTCTATTTTCCTCATTCCGGAGGGGAAGAGTGGAACCTGTTTCAGGATGCCATTAAGGAAGGCCGGTTCCGGAAGGAAATCGGAGATATTTTTTCCATGGATTCCTGCTGTATTATCGGTATGAAGGGCTCCCATACGGCGGTGATCAATTCCCAGATGTGGCGGGTGCGCTCTCTGGACCCCTTTGTGTTATCCGATGCGGAGACAAAAGCTCACGAGGCAGTCTGTTATGTAGCGGATTTTATGGTGCGAAATATACCGGGATTCGAGCATGCCTATGTGGCTCAGGTTTCCGATGAACTGGCGGTGAGGGTCAGCCGGGGGATTGAGGGACATGTAACCTTTGACAAGGATGAGAAGACCATAGAGGGCAAAATTGCTTCCGATGATCCCACGGCAAACGGCACGGATATCGAGTATAATATTCTGAGGAATCTGACGGAGGACCCCAGATATGCAAAATCCGCAGATCAGACAGAGGAAAATATTTATGCGGATGACGTGATTGCCTGCAGGCCCAAACAGATGAATTTCAAACTTTCAGGAGAATTTGTGGGAAATGCCACCGTGGATATTCCTTTTGGCGTTATGGTTCCGGAGGGTGTGGAGAATCTGCTGGTGGCCAGCGGTAAAAGCGTATCCGCGGTTCCCCAGACGATGCTGCGGTATCAGTCCGCGGGCATGTCCCTGGGGCAGGCGGCAGGGGCAGCGGCGGCATTGGCGGCAAGGCAGGACATTCCGGTGAGAAAGATTTCAATCCGGCAGCTGCAGAAGGAACTGCTTGGGCAGAATGTGTACCTGGGCACGCCGGAGCGGCTGAAGGAACTGGGGCTTGCAGATGAGCTGGATTGACCAAACAAGTCAAAACAGGAGCGGAAAAAGGAAAGGCAAAAGAAGCCGGATTTGTGAATGTAGGCATGGCGGTAAGTTTAGTGCCAGGGACAAGTCCATAAGAAAGTGCCGGAGGCAAGGCGTAAGAAAATGCCGGTCAGGAATAGGAGGTCAGGTGATGTATAAGGAATGCATAGAAACAGATGTTCTGGTCACGGGCGGCAGTCTGGAAGGCTGTATTGCTGCTGCAGAGCTGGCGGGAATGGGTAAAAAGGTGCTACTGACGGAGAAAAACGGTTCCCTGGGAGGGGCCGCTTCCAATGGTCTGGAGACAATCCTGCGATGGAACCGGATTGCAGATGCGAGAGCACAGGAATATGGCAAATTGCTGTGGGAGCAGGCAGGGCAGGCTGAGGGGCAGAAGGGACCGCTGTTTCATGACCAGAAGGCAAAAGTGGTATTGGCCAGGCTGCTGAAGAAGACAGGTGTGACGGTACTGACTCATATTTTTCCTTATGAAATGATACAGGAGAATAAAAGAGTCCTTTGCAGGGCGGAATGTAAGACAGGCACTCTGGAAATCCGATGCGGGGCGGTCATTGACGGACAGGCTTTTCAGGAATCTGCCGGGATGGCCGGACTGCGCAGGAAGCAGGATGCAGATAGTACAGAAGGAACTGCTGTTGCAGAGGGAGCCGTGAAATGGAACGGTATCCCCAAAGAAGCGTTGAAGAAACGGATGCTGCCCGGTTATGAGGAAGGGGAAGGCTATCTGACGGGGACTTTTGGATTGGAGCCTGTATTGGACAGAAAAGGGATTCATTATGCCTGTGACGGAAGCAGGTGCTGCCACAGCAATATTTTCGGGGAGACAATATTTAACGGTATCAAAATAACGCTGCCGGAGCTTTCCGTATTTACGTTGTCGGACGCAATGGCAGGGCTGCGGATTTATGCCTATATGCTCAGAGATTATCTGAGGGAAAATGTACCGGGATTTGAAAAGGCTTCAATCATTCATGTGGCGCCTGTCATGAGTTTATATGGTCTCAGAAAATTTGAAAGGAAGAAAGCTGACAGGGTGATTCCCATAGAGATGGAGCGGTACTCCAATGAGGAGGCCATTGTAAAGGGAATACAAGCCGCCAGGGAATGTATGCAAATACAATGGTAAAAACAAAAAGACGGGATGTTGCCGAGTAATTTCCACATAAGGAAGCTTTGGAAAGAGGATGGAAAAGGGGTGGGAGAAAACGGACAGAAGGAAAACGGATGAAAAGAAGAGAAACGGGAAAAAACTGATACACGGAGCGGATTATTATCCCGAGCAGTGGCTGGACAGGCCGGAAATTCTGGAAGAAGACATTCGGATGATGAAACTTGCCCACATAAACACTGTGACACTGGGTGTATTCGCCTGGGCGGCGTTGGAACCCCGGGAGGGAAACTGGAGTTTCGGATGGTTGGACGAAGTGATGGACAGGCTGTATGCGAATGGCATATCCGTGATTCTGGCCACTCCCAGCGGGGCACGGCCGGCATGGCTGGCAAAGGCATATCCGGAAGTACTGAGGGTGGCGGAGGACAGACAGAAAAATCTGTACGGAATGCGGATGAACCATTGCTATACTTCGCCCCGGTACAGAGAGCTGACCAGGCGGATAGACGAAAAACTGGCCGGGAGATATGGAAGGCATCCGGCGTTAAAGGCATGGCATATTTCCAATGAGTACCATGGAGAATGCCATTGCGATTTATGCCAGGAGACTTTCCGGGAATTCCTGAAGAGAAAGTACGGCTCTCTGGAGAATTTGAATCAAGCCTGGTGGACCGGATTCTGGTCTAAAACTTTCATGGAGTGGGAACAGGTGGAATCCCCTTCTTCCAGAGGGGAGAGGGCGATACAGGGACTGGCTCTGGACTGGAAAAGATTTGTTACTGCCCAGACCAAAGAATTCATGGATATGGAAATCCGGGCGGTAAGGTCATATGCACCGGATATTCCTGTGACCACCAATATGATCGGCAGTTTCATAGAGGTGGATTATCCCAGACTGGCCCCCTCGCTGGATATAGCATCCATTGACCTGTATCCGGAGTGGGGGAAAGAGAGTCCGTGGAAGGTGGCGATGAAGGCGGGGTTTGAATATGATGTAATCCGCAGCCTGAAGAAAAAACCGTTTCTGCTTATGGAGACTACGCCTTCAATGACAAACTGGACGGAGGTGGGAAAACCGAAGAGTCCGGGGCTGCACAGGGCAGGATGTCTGCAGGCGGTGGCTCATGGGGCGGACAGTGTACAATATTTTCAATGGCGGAAAAGCAGAGGAGCTTTTGAGAAGTTCCACGGTGCCGTGGTGGGCCACAGCGGACATGAACATACAAGGGTCTTCAGGGAGACCGCGCAGCTGGGAGACATTCTGGAGAGACTTGGAGAGGTTGCAGGAACAGAACATCAATCCGGGACAGCTATTTTGTACGACTGGAGTAATCGATGGGCGCTGAATGGTTCCGTTGGACCCAGGCAGAATAAGTACTATGAGGAGACCGTAAGGGAACATTATACGGCGCTGCGAAGTCTGGGCATGAATGTGGATGTGATTGAAGAGGGAGAGAATCTGGAAGGTTACCGTCTGATAGCGGCTCCCATGCTGTATCTGATAAAAGAGGGTGTCCCCGGGAAGCTGGAGGCTTTTGTGGAAAAGGGAGGCATTCTGGTGCTGACCTGTCTCAGCGGGATTGTGGATGAAAACGATTTGTGTTTTCAGGGGGGATTTCCGGGACCGCTCAGAGAGTTGGCGGGAATATGGGTGGAGGAGCTGGATACCCTGTATCCAGAAGAACAGGGCAGGATTGTCAGCATGCCCGAGAACAGCCTGGGGCTTCAGGGAATATGGGGCAGCCGGGATTATGGTGAGGTCATTCATCTGGAGACAGCCAGAGCCGAAGCGGTACACGGTACTTCCTGGTATCAGGGGATGCCTGTGCTGACCAGCCATCAGTCTGGGGCGGGCTGTGTGTGGTATCTGGGAACCAGGGCATCGGAGGACTTTTTGGATTGTTTTTATGAAAAGCTGTTTTCTTCCATGGAGATGATGAGTGAACGGCACAGGAGACTTCCGAAGGAAGTAGAGTTGTCAGTCCGCCGGGATGAATCTTTCAGTTATTACTTCTATATTAACTGGGGTGAGGAGAACTGCAGGCTGGAAATACCGGAACAGGCAGAGCTTCTTGGGGCGGAAACGCCTGAGGAAGCATTTATGAAAGGAAATTCGGATGTGGAGCTCTTCGATGCAGAGATATTGTATTGTCAGGGAGAAGGCAAGAGATTGCTGTTGGGCCCTTTCGGGACAGCTGTAATACGGGTTGCCAGATTCTGAGCCACGGTTGTTTTTGACCGTGAGCATAAATTGTTGGAATAAGTCTGTAAACCGGCAGTAATGATATTTTGCTGCCGGTTTATTTTGTGTAAATATAAATCTTAAACATATCTTAAAGAATTCCCCTGTTTTTTATTAATTACTGTTTTGGTAAAATAAGCATATCAAGTAATATGCAGGCCGCATTATAGGAAGCAAGCGCAGTTTTCTGTGAGTTTTTATGAGGAAGGGCAAAGGAAATGTACCATATTTTAATCTGTGACGATGAACGGGATATCGTGAATGCATTAAAAATCTATCTGCACGATTCCAATTATGTACTGCATGAGGCTTTTGACGGCAGGGAAGCGCTGAAAATCGTGAGAGAACAGGAAATACATCTGGTATTGATGGACATCATGATGCCGGAGATGGACGGGATAGAGGCCATGGTAAAAATCCGGGATAAGAGCAATGTACCGGTTATCCTGCTGACGGCGAAATCCGAGGATTCGGATAAGATTCTGGGGCTGACAGTGGGGGCGGACGATTATATTACCAAACCGTTCAATGCCGCGGAAGTATCTGCCAGAGTGAAATCCCAGCTGCGCAGGTATATGCAGCTGGGGGCTGGAAATGTCAGGCAGGAACTGCTTCGCTGCGGCGGCATAGAGCTGGATGACACACAGAAAAAGGTGCTGTTGGACGGGGAGGAAGTGTCTCTGACGCCTACGGAATATGAGATTCTGAAGCTTTTGATGCAGCACCCGGGACAGGTGTTTTCACCCAGGGAAATATACCGGAAAATCTGGAATGACGTGCCTTATGGCAGCGAGAATACGGTGGCGGTACATATACGGCATATTCGGGAGAAGCTGGAGATTAATCCGGCGGAGCCGAGATATCTTAAGGTGGTGTGGGGGCAGGGCTACAAGTGCGAAAAGATTTCCTAAGGCAGTAAAGTACACTGGTAAAGAAAATCTAAGTTTCGCACTGTGAAAAGGTTTCCTGAGAAAATGATACCCCAGATACAGAAAGGGCAGGAGAAAGATGAAAAAGCGATATGAAAACGAAGCCGGAACGGAAGGTTGGGCGGAAGAGAATCAGGAAGAGCAGAAGACGGGAAACGAGTATACGATTGGCTGGAACGATGAAGAGGCAGAGGATGTTGCTGTCCGCAAGAAGCGCAAAAATCGCGTTTTTCGTTTGACAGGCTCCATGGTGGCAAAAATAGTTGCGTTTTTTCTGCTGGCCGCATCCTGTCTGGTGGGACTTGGATCGGGGCTTGTATGCCTGTATATGGAGAGTCAGGGATTTTATACGGGAGAGCTGGATTCGGTTCTGATAGACGTTATGACTCCGCAATGCAGGTATATGGCGTATACTGCTGAAAGATATATAGAGCAGGGGGATATGAAGGCAGTTGCAGAAATGTGCAGGGATACTAATCTTGATCTGCAATTGATTCATGTGGATGATGATGGCGGGGAAAATGTACTGTGGAGTTCAGGGAGCGGGGATGAAACAGAGACGGGCAGGGAAAGTGTACTGTGGAATTCAGGCAATGGGGATAAAACGAAACTGGTAACAGATATTTATATTGTATTTGAAGAGAAAGGAAAAACGGTTCGTATTAACGGGTATGCAATGAAGGATGATGAATGGTATATACTTCGTGCTTATATTGATACGGACTTTCCGTTTGAAGACAACTTCAGCAGTATGGCCGGGCTGGTGAAATATCTGTATGACATTCGATATATATTGATAGGCGTGGCGGTCACAGGTATCTTTCTGTGCCTGAACTGCTTCCTGTTTCTGATGTGCAGTGCGGGGCACCGCAATGGCCGTGAGGGAATCGTTCCGGGTGCGCTGACAGCGATACACCTGGATGTATTAACTGTACTCTTCGGAGGTGTGGCGATAGTATTTCTCTTTTTCATGGCAACGGAGATATCCTATGCCGATGATATTCTTCAGGTGCTTTTGATGGCTTTGGGAGGAACGGCGCTGGCAGTCTGGATGACATTCTACTTTATGGACTTTGCGCTGAGGGTGAAACGTGGCAGGTGCTGGAGACACAGCCTTGTATATGTGATACTGCGGTGGCTTGGCAGGGTTCTGCGCTTCCTTGGCAGGGAACTGGCGGCATTGGTGAGAGGGATTCCGTTGATTATGACGACGCTGATTGTATATCTTGGAATCTGCATTCTGGAATTCATGGGAGTAATCCTGTTTATAAACAGAGAGGAAGGAGTCATGCTGTGGGCAGTGGAAAAGGCAGTTCTCCTGCTCGCGATTATGTATATTGCTCTAATCTGCAGGAAACTTCTGAAAGCCAGTCAGAAGCTGGCTGACGGAGAGGAAAATTACCGTGTGGATACATCCAGAATGTTTGGGGCTTTCCGTGAGCACGGGGAGAATCTGAACAGTCTGGGGCTGGGGATTTCCAAGGCGGTGGAAGCACGCATGAAAAGTGAGCGGATGAAGACTGAATTGATTTCGAATGTATCCCATGATCTGAAGACGCCGCTGACTTCGATTATCAATTATGCAGATTTGATTTGGGAAGAAGTGAACCTGGAGGAACAGGTTTCTGAAATCCAACCGTCAGAAAGCCAGGTTTCCGGGTATCCGGATCCGGAAGAGCGGCTGTGCGGGCAGGGCAGGTCAGGAGAGTGCGGGACAGAGGGGCAGGCGCTGCCGGCCGGGAGCAATGCGGTGTCATTCATAGACAATGGGAAGATAAGGGAATATGCGGAAGTGCTGCTGCGCCAGTCCAGGCGGCTGAAAAAGCTGCTGGAGGATCTGGTGGAAGCCTCCAAGGCGACGACAGGGAATCTGGAGGTGAATCTGGAGCCCTGTGAGGTGGGAGTGCTGCTTTCTCAGGCGGTGGGGGAATACCAGCAGCGTATGGAGGAGAAGCAGCTGGAGTTGATTACCCGACAGCCCGAAGCGATGGTGACTATTCTGGCAGATGGCAGAAGGTTATGGAGAGTGTTTGAAAATCTGTTGAATAATATCTGTAAATACGCGCAGGAAAACTCCAGAGTATACCTGAACGTGGGAGTCAGAGGAGATGAAGTACAGATCATTTTCCGGAATATGTCCAAGTATCCGTTGGATATCTCGGCGGAGGAACTGGAAGAGCGTTTTGTGAGAGGGGATAAATCCCGGCATATGGAAGGAAACGGTCTTGGGCTGTCCATTGCAAAGAGTCTGGTGGAACTGCAGCACGGGAGGATGGAGATTGTGATTGACGGGGATTTGTTTAAAGTAATGTTGTGTTTTCCGCTGTATTCCCGTGAGTAGTATCTACAGATAAACGGCGAGTATGACATCCTGTTCAAGCGGTTGAAAGCAGGGTGCAGCAAACTGTAAGATTGATTATAATGCTATTTGAAAGGAAAGACTATGATATGTGTATTTTGTTTGAAAATCGCAAAGGAAAACAGGACAAAAGGTGAACTGAAGGAAGGGCGGTTGAGATTGTTGAAACAGAATTTGAGTTTGGGTTTTCTGAAAATGATATCTTAAATGTCGGTTGGCCGGATCGGGGGACGAAAGGAAAACATTGAAGCAAAGGACTCTGGAACAAATCCAGAGCCTTTTGTTTTTCATTAAATATTTTTGGTACTAATTCCATTTCGCAGATGCCACATACTTCTCGTCACAGTACTTGCAGCGGTAGACCTCCTTTTTGGGATCTGCCAGATAAAAGATATGGGGCAGTTCCTGTTCGATGGAAGTAATGCATCTGGGATTGTGACAGTGGATGACATTTTTAATCTTCCCGGGTAGCGTCAGTTCCTTTTTTTCCACAATTTTGCCGTTTTTAATCACGTTGACTGTGATGTTGTGGTCAATATAGGCAAGCACATCCAGGTCCAGCATATCAATGTCGCATTCTACCTTCAGGATGTCCTTTTTTGCCATTTTATTGCTTCTGGCATTTTTGATGATGGCTACAGTGCAGTCCAGTTTGTCCAACTGCAGATGGTCATAAATATCCAGGCTTTTGCCGGCCTTGATATGGTCAAGCACGAAGCCTTCTTCAATTTTTCCTACATTTAGCATATTGTATCATTCCTTCTGTTTATTTTTGATGAAATTGTTGCATAAAATCATATCATTTACAGGGAACAGCTTATTTTGATAAAGATGTGATACCCAGCAGGGTCAGTATCAGTGCCATGCGCACATATACGCCATACTGCGCCTGCCGGAAATATACGGCTCTGGGATCATCATCCACCTCCACGGAAATCTCGTTGACCCTGGGCAGGGGATGGAGCACAAGCATGTCCTCTTTGGCAAGGCCCATCCGCTCTGCATTCAGGATATAGAAATCTTTCAGGCGGACATAATCCTCTTCATTGAAGAAGCGTTCTTTCTGCACTCTGGTCATGTACAGCAGGTCCAGCTCAGGCATGACATTTTCCAGGCGGATGACCTCCTTGAAGGGAATGTTCTTTTCCTTCAGCATGTCCGTGATATAGTCGGGGACTCTCAATTCCTCGGGAGAGATAAAAGTGAAGCGGATATCCTCGTAACGCACCAGGGCATTGATCAGGGAATGGACGGTACGCCCGAATTTCAGGTCACCGCACAGTCCGATGGTGAAACCGCCCAGGCGTCCTTTCAGGCTGCGGATGGTCAGAAGGTCCGTCAGCGTCTGGGTGGGGTGGTGATGGCCGCCGTCTCCGGCGTTGATGACCGGGATGCCGGATTTTTCCGCGGCGACCATGGGCGCGCCTTCTTTGGGGTGCCGCATGGCACAGATGTC
>OFFJ01001380.1_pt1 | contig 18052 bp, 15 predicted proteins | sample 1521261 | NCBI WGS metagenome assembly OFFJ01 (sample SAMEA3504122, study PRJEB24116) | mouse gut metagenome | biome: mouse gut; feature: mouse-associated habitat; material: faeces | place: Denmark | collected 2011 | reverse complement strand
ATACGGCGACCACCGAGATCTACACTCTTTCCCTACACGACGCTCTTCCGATCTACCCAAAGTGCCGGAACCGGAAACACTCAGAAATGTGAATCCACAGCAGCCTTGGGGTCAGCCGCAAAATGGGGGCTGGAATATGCCGCCAAGTTATGACTGGAACCCGGCGGCTAATTTGCAGCAGCGTCAATTACAAGTACCGGAACAGGAGACACAATTGCCAGAAGACAATGGAAGTGATGGAGAGACTTCACGTTTTGGATCTGCATGGGATAAAAATGTAAACGGAGAAAACCGCCGTTAGATAGCAAGGCACGCTCGGAGTCTCTTTTAACCTGACATTCCGGGCGTGCATAGTATATAAGGGGGAGCAGAATGTCAGAAACACCACATGAATTTGATGTGAAAGAGGAGCTAAAAAAGCTGCCCAATAAGCCTGGGGTTTATATTATGCATGATGCGGACGATACGATTCTTTATGTGGGAAAGGCCAAAAACCTGCATAATCGGGTGCGTTCTTATTTCAAGGAAAAGATAGGACGGGGACCGCAGATTGACAAAATGGTTTCGCTGATCGTCCGGTTTGAATATATTGTGACAGATTCCGAACTTGAGGCACTTGTCCTTGAGAACAATTTGATAAAGGAATACAGCCCAAAGTATAATACACTGTTAAAGGATGACAAAACATATCCTTATATCAAAGTAACTCTGGGAGAAGAATATCCGCGGGTACTGATGGTTCGCCAGATGAAGAAAGATAAGGCAAAGTATTTCGGACCATTTACCAATGGAGGGGTTCGTGAAAGCATTGATCTGATTAATAAATTATATCAGCTTAGAACATGCAGCAGGAACTTACCAAAGGATTGCGGAAAAGAACGTCCTTGCTTAAACTTTCATATCGGTCAGTGCTGCGCGCCATGTCAGGGAATGATCTCTCAGGAGGAGTATGCCAAAAAAATTGAAAATGTGATCGACTTTCTGAATGGAAAGCAGCAGAATGTGATAAAAGAATTAAAAGAAAAGATGCAGCAGGCATCGGAAAATATGGATTTTGAGGAAGCAATCCGGTGCCGTGATTTATTAGAAAGCATTAAGAAAGTCAGCGAAACGCAAAAAATGTCGGATAATGTCGGAGAGGATAAGGATATTATTGCGCTTGCGATAGATGGCAGTGATACAGTGGTACAGGTATTTTTCCTAAGAAACGGCAAATTAATCGGCAGAGAACACTTTTATATGACACAGATAGAGACACCTGCGGCAGGTGCAATTTTGACAAGCTTTGTGAAGCAGTTTTATGCAGGGACACCATTTATTCCAAGAGAAATTATGCTTCAGGATACAATAGAGGATATGGAACTTGTCGAAAAATGGCTGTCAAACAGGAAAGGTGCACGAGTGCATTTGACAGTACCACAAAAAGGGCAAAAGGAGCGTCTTGTAGAATTGGCCGCGAAAAATGCACAGCTTGTTCTAAGTCAAGACAGAGAGCGCATCAAGCGCGAGGAGGGCAGAACCATTGGCGCAGTGAAAGAGATAGAAGCGCTTTTGGGAATCAGCCCTCTTGTACGCATGGAAGCATTTGATATCTCCAATACAAGTGGGTTTGCCAACGTAGGTTCTATGGTGGTATACGAAAAAGGAAAGCCAAAGCGCAGCGATTACCGCAAATTTAAGATCAGGACGGTCAGCGGTCCGGATGATTATGCCTGCATGAAGGAGGTACTGACCAGGCGTTTTCTGCATGGTATGGAGGAGCGGGAAGAACTTACGGCGAAAAAAATGGATACGGAATACGGTTCTTTTACAAAATTCCCGGATCTGCTTTTGATGGACGGCGGAAAGGGGCAGGTCAATATTGCGTTGGAAGTACTGAAAGAATTAAAGATCGATATTCCCGTGTGCGGTATGGTAAAGGATGATAATCACAGGACCAGAGGGCTCTACTTCCACAACCGGGAGATTCCCATTGATAAACATTCCGAAGGCTTTAAATTGATCACAAGGATTCAGGATGAAGCCCACAGGTTTGCCATAGAGTATCACCGCTCTCTGCGGAGCAAAACCCAGGTGAAATCTGTTCTGGAGGATATTCCCGGCGTGGGAGAGGCGAGGCGGAAGGCGCTGATGCGGCATTTTAAGTCCATCAATGAGATGAAGGCGGCAACGATAGAACAGCTTTCGGAAATTCCGGAAATCCCGGAAAATATTGCCAGGGGAATTTATGCGTTTTTTCATCCTGAAGAAGAGAACGGAGGCAATTTTTCCTGTTAATTTCTGGTATGATATGGTATAATATCGGCAGATATTATACCGGCGCCGAGCGAAGCGAGTGTGCATCGCAAAGCGTAGCATGTCGATAGACATGGTATAATATCCACGAAGACAGCGAGCAGCGCACTGCGGCGTAAAGGAGAAGGAGAGAATAATTATGGCAAGTATTCGTCTGACAAAAGTAATTGAAAAGATGAAGCTGGAAAATCTGACACCGGAGCTTGATATTAAAAATGTGAAGATATCACAGCCGGATATCAACAGACCGGCGTTACAGCTGGCCGGCTATCTGGAGCATTTTGCAACGACCAGGCTGCAGGTGATGGGGTTTGTGGAATACAGCTATATGATGGGCATGAGTGAGGAAAAAAGAAGAGAGATCTATGACGGGCTTATCCAGGACGACTGTCCGGGGTTTGTATTTTGCAGAGAACTGGTGCCCGATGAGATCTTTCTGGAAATTGCGAATAAGAAGGGCGTGCCTGTTTTAAATACAAAAAAGGCGACTTCGGCGTTTATGGCGGAGATTATCCGCTGGCTGAACGTAAAACTGGCTCCCTGTATTTCCGTACATGGTGTGCTGGTGGATGTATATGGGGAAGGCGTGCTGATTACGGGAGAGAGCGGTATCGGTAAATCCGAGGCGGCGTTGGAGCTGATCAAGAGAGGACACCGCCTTGTGACGGATGATGTAGTGGAACTGCGTAAAGTGAGTGAAGAGACGCTGATCGGTTCGGCGCCGGATATCACAAAGCATTTTATCGAACTGCGCGGTATCGGCATTGTAGATGTGAAAACGCTGTTTGGTGTGTCCTGCGTCAGGGAGACGCAGAATATTGATCTTGTGATCAAACTGGAAGACTGGGATAAAGATAAAGAGTATGACAGACTTGGGCTGCAGGAGGAATATACGGAATATCTGGGGAATAAGATAGTATGTCACAACATTCCGATCAGGCCCGGGCGGAATCTGGCGATTATCTGTGAGGCGGCAGCGGTAAATCATCGTCAGAAGAAGATGGGCTATAACGCGGCGCAGGAGTTGTATAATCGTGTACAGAGGAATCTGGCGCAGAAGAGGGAAGAAAACTAAGCGTAAAGGAGAAGGACAGAAGATGGGCAATTATGTATTCGGGGTGGACGTTGGGGGAACGTCCGTAAAGATGGGGCTTTTCAATATGGAAGGCATGGCGGTTGACAAGTGGGAGATTCCTACCAGAACGGAGGGGAACGGCGAACATATTCTGCCTGATATTGCAGAGAGCATTCATAAAAAAATAGCGGAAAAACAGTATGGAAAAGAGGAGATTGCGGGCATTGGCATAGCGGTACCAGGACCGGTAAATGGGGTGGGCGTTGTCAATAAAGCCGTAAATCTGGGCTGGAATGTAACACCTGTCAAGGAGATTATGGAAAAACTCAGCGGCATTTCGACCGAGGTTGGAAATGACGCAAACGTGGCGGCGCTCGGCGAGATGTGGAAGGGCGGCGGCCAGGGACATACTTCACTTGTTATGGTGACGCTGGGAACCGGGATCGGCGGCGGCGTGATCGTGGATGGCAGGCTTGTGACAGGTACGGACGGAGCAGGCGGTGAGATTGGGCATATGCACATTATGGACGATGAGGAAGAGGCGTGTAACTGCGGCTGTAAAGGATGCCTGGAACAGTACGGCTCCGCAACCGGTATTGTGCGGTTGGCAAAGAAGGTGCTGGCGGAAACCGATGAACCCAGTGTGCTGCGGGATACGGAGATAACGGCAAAAGCAGTATTTGATGCCGTAAAGGAAGGCGATAAGGCGGCCCGGGAAGCTGCGGAAAGATTTGGCGGGATACTGGGTAAGGGGCTTGCGGTGATAGCCAGTGTACTGAATCCTGCCGCTTTTGTGATCGGCGGCGGCGTTTCCAAAGCGGGAGAAATTCTGTTTGACTTTATTCGCCCGCCTTTTGAAAAATATGTGTTCCCTGGCAGCAGGGACGCGAAATTCGTGCTTGCAACACTTGGAAATGATGCGGGAATATATGGGGCCGCAAAACTGGTACTGGATGCGGAACAGGAATAAGGGGCTGGATATTGAGAGCGGAAATCATAGCGGAAATAGAACGGATACTGCCTGAAAAACAGATCCTCAGGCAGGAACCGATGAAACTGCATACAACTTTTCGGGCAGGCGGCAGAGCGGAATTGTTTCTGGAAATAAAGACAGATTATGAGCTGCAAAAATTGCTTACATTTTTTGAGGAAAGTGGTACAAAATACTTTGTAGTAGGGAATGGAAGCAACCTTCTGGTCAGCGATAACGGCTATGACGGCGCGATCCTTCATATTGCGGAAGGATTTGACAATATCGCTGTGGCTGATGAAAAAATAATAGTCGGAGCCGGCGCTCTGCTTAGCAGGACGGCGTCTGCGGCGCTCGAGCATTCCCTTACGGGGCTTGAGTTTGCCTCCGGGATTCCGGGTTCCGTCGGAGGCGGTGCGGTGATGAATGCAGGCGCCTACGAGGGGGAGATGAGCCAGGTGATAAGCAGGGTGAAGGGCATCACGCCGGACGGCGGCAGGGTGGAAGTGCTGGGCATCGATCCGACGAAAAAGCGCAGACAGCTGGCGTACCAGATCGGGACGGTGTTCGGCCAGAAGGAACAGCTTTGGACGCATCTGACGCCCTATGATAATTTCCGTTTCTTCGGTGCAATCTATGACATTCCGGACGAAGAGATGGAACACAGGATCGGTGAGCTGGCGGAGCGATTCGAGCTGCATGAGTTTATCAATACGCCGGTGCGGAATCTTTCGCTGGGACAGCGCATCCGCTGTGAGATCGTGGCGTCCCTGATCCACAGGCCGAAGGTGCTTTTTCTGGATGAGCCGACCATCGGGCTGGATCCGGTGGTGAAAGAGCAGGTCCGGAACCTGATCAGGCAGATGAACCGGGAGTACAACACAACGATCTTTCTGACCAGCCATGACGTGGGAGATATTGAAAAGCTCTGTAAGCGGATCATCATCGTGAACGACGGGCAGATCGTTCTGGATGATTCCATGGAACATTTGAAATATCATTACCTGCACAAGAAGATCGTGGAAGTCAAGATGCAGGAGGAGACGAAGCTGCCGCAGGTGGCGGGCATTACGGTCTTAAAGCAGAAAGGCAGCCATGCCAGACTGGAGGTGGACACCGGTGCCGTAGAGATCGGCGACGCGCTCAGGCAGATCAATGTGGAGAACATGGAGGATATCAATATTTCCAATGTGCCGCTGGAAAATATCATTATGGAAATTTACAGGGCAAAAGACAGGCAGCAGGGAAAATCGGCTATAGCGCCGGTGGGTTAAGGGAGGATGGCAGCAGGATGAGCAGATATGAGAACAGTGGGGTTTCCAATGCAGGGGATATGGCAAAAAGGCGGTTCCCGGGGCGGCTGTGCCGTGGGCATGGCATACCGGGACGGAAATACGGGGTGATCTATCGGTCGGTGCTGATGGAGAATCTGCAGTATGTGGCGAATATGGCGCTGGGTTTTTTCGGGTATTTTGTGTTTATCTATATTTTCATAAAACTCTGGGAATATATGTATCGGACGCCGGAAGAGTTGATCGCAGGATATTCGAAGGAACAGATGATCTGGTATGTGATGATGACGGAGATGATGTGGTTCGGCTCTAATGCGAGTGCGGTGGGCCGGCAGGTGAAGACGGATATCCGGGGCGGAAATATTGCTTATCTGATGAATAAGCCCTATCACTATACCTTATATATCCTGGCAAAATATACCGGAGAGTGGAGTATCCGGCTGCCCATGTATGCCGGACTTGCGGTGGTGATCGGCACGGTGATGGTGGGGGCGATACCGGGTTTCAGACTGATCACCGTGCCGGCGATGGCGCTCTGCATCCTGTTTGGCCTGACCATCAATGCGGTCTTTAAGATCTGCATCGGCCTGCTTTCGTTCTGGATCGAGGATGCGACGCCTTTCCAGTGGCTGTATGATAAGCTGATTCTGGTGGTGGGCACGATCTTTCCGATCGAGATTTTCCCCAGGGCGCTGCAGCCCTTCTTCAAGCTGACGCCGATCTATACGGTGTGCTACGGGCCGGCCAAGCTGATCGTGGATTTCCAGCCGGCAAAATGTGTGGAGATCCTGGCGGCACAGGCCGTGTATCTGGCGGCCGGCTGCGGACTGATGTTCTTTGTTTACAGAAAGGGGGTTAAGAAGCTGTATGTTAACGGTGGTTAAAAATCAGACGAGGGTGTGTCTGCTCTCTTTAAAATATAATATTATGCGGGAAATGGTCAATAAGGTTACGTTTTTGATGAATATCATTTTCATGATGCTGAACAATGCGTGCATTCTGATACAGTGGTTTATCCTGTTCCGGCTGCGGGAGGAGATCGGGGGATATACGATGCGGGAGATCATGATGCTCTGGGGGCTGACCGCGGCTTCCTTCGGGCTGTCTCACATTTTGTTTGCAAGGGTATTCTCCCTGTCGGAGCTGATCGTCAGCGGTAAGCTGGATTCTTATCTGGTGCAGCCGAAAAATGTGCTGCTGGGGATATTGACATCCGCCACTGCCGTATCGGCCATCGGGGATTTCCTGTATGGGGTGGGGCTCCTTTTGTTCTGCGGCCTTGCTGTGGGCGGTTTCCTGCTGGCGCTGCTGCTCATCGTGACCGGGACTGTTATTCTCACGGCGTTTGCCCTGCTTTTCGGAAGCTTGGCTTTCTGGTTTGTACGGGTGGAGATGCTGGGAAATCAAATGGTCATGGGACTTGTCAGCTTTGCTACGTATCCGGACGGAATCTTTCAGGGAATTTCCAGATTCCTGCTCTATTTTATCATCCCGGTGGGGATGGCGGTCTATCATCCGGTACATATTCTGGCGGAGTTTGATGCCGGAATGTTATTCACGGTGCTGGGCTATGCGTTCCTGCTGTCGGCGGCGGCCGTGGCGGTGTTCTACAGGGGACTGCGGCGGTATTCGTCCAGCAGCCTGATGGAGGCGCGGATGTAGCGGGAATAATACGAAAGCTTTTGCACGATTGAAAGCGAAATTTTCAATGTCGTTAAAAGAAAAGCAATCACCAGGTTTTTATTTTACAAAATAAAAACCTGGTGATTTTGCATGGTTTTTGCGATATAATATAATAAAATTAATTTTATAAAACAGGTAAAGGAGAACTGAGTACATGGTAGAGAGAAGACAATACCTGGATAAACTGATCAAATTGAGAAATAAGCAGATTATAAAGGTGGTGACGGGAGTCAGACGCTGTGGTAAATCTACACTGCTGCTGCAGTTTCAGGAGTATCTGCGGGGAGAAGGGGTGGAAGAAAGACAGATTATTTATCTTAATTTTGAAAAAATAGAGAATGAACCACTGCATGACTATCATGTACTGTACGATTACGTGAAAAGTCGTCTGCAGCCGGGAAAGATGACTTATATTTTCCTGGATGAGATTCAGGCGGTGCCGGGCTTTCAGAAAGCGGTGGATTCTCTTTTTGTGCTGGAGCAGACCGACCTTTATATAACAGGATCTAATGCACACATGCTATCCGGAGAACTGGCCACGCTTCTGTCGGGAAGATACATGGAGATTCAGATGCTGCCGCTCTCTTTTGCGGAGTACTATGAACTGACCGGCGGCGACAGGCGGGATGCGTGGAACCGATATTTCAAAAATGGCGGTTTCCCGTATACAGCATACATCGAAGAAGCGGATATTCGACGGGATTATCTGCAGGGCATTTATCATACGGTTCTGTTGAAGGATATTGTGGAACGTAAGAAAATACAGGACGTCACACTGCTGGAGAGTGTCATACGTTTTTTGGTTGATAATACCGGTAACATTGTATCGTCAAAAAAGATAGCGGACAGCCTTACTTCTTGTGGGCGGAAGACGACATCTGCCACGGTGGAGAACTATATTCGCGCGCTGGAAGAGTCGTTTATCCTTTACAGAGCTGATAGATATGATGTGAAGGGAAAACAGTATTTGAAATCTTTGGAAAAATACTATGTGGTAGATCAGGGGCTTCGGGGATTGATATGTGGTGGTCAAAGGCGGGATGTGGGTCATGTACTGGAGAATATCGTTTATCTTGAACTGCGGCGTCTGGGATATCAGGTTTTCATAGGCAAGGTGGGAAATCAGGAGATAGATTTTATTGCTATGAAAGAAGACAACAGAGTTTATTATCAGGTATCCGCCAGCATTCTGGATCCACAGACATTTCAGAGAGAGATTGCACCGCTGAAAATGATCAATGACCATTATTCCAAATGGATTGTTACGATGGACGAGGTGCCGATGGGGGAAGATGGTATCCGTCAGATCAATGTGATAGATTTTCTGCTGGGTAAGGTGTAAAAGGCAGAGTTGCTTCCATCCGCTTACAGAATATCTTAATACTATCTTAAAGAAATTAGTACTTGACAATACATAGTAGTAGGTTTACTCTAATACCAGAAGCGAAATGACCGGAGCGGGTTGATGATATGCATTGTCTGAAAGTGGGATACGGTGCTGTCTGTGTACCGCTATGGAGGGATGCCGTGATATGAATCCACAATTTAAAAAAGGAGTGCTGGAACTGATCGTGCTGGAATCTGTGCGCCGTAAGGATATGTACGGGTATGAGCTTGTCGAGGAGGTCTCGGAGGTTATTGATGTGAATGAGGGGACCATCTATCCGCTGTTGAAGCGCCTGACCAACGAACGCTATTTCGAGACTTATCTGCGGGAATCGTCCGAGGGGCCGCCCAGAAAGTACTATCATCTGACGGCCGCCGGAATTCTGTACCTGGAGCGGCTGGCGGCGGAATGGGAAGAGTTTCAGGCGAGAGTCAATGCATTTGTAAGAGGCAGCGGAGGGTAACAGTTCAGCCCGGAACTATGCTTGAGTTATAGTAAACGAAATGTCTAATGTCGTTAACTATAAGCATGTGAAAGCAATGCGAAAGATGCGGCGAATAGAGTTTCGTCATGGAATGGAGGTAGACATGAGCAAAGAGCGATTTTTGAGTGAGCTGCGGGAATATCTCAGTATTTTGGAGGATCAGGAGCAGGAAGATATTCTGGCGGAATACGCCCAGCATATAGATATGAAGATGTTGAAGGGGCTGAGCGAGGAGGAGGCGATCCGTGATTTCGGTTCTGTCAAAGAGCTGGCGGCGGAGATCCTGGCGGCCTATCATGTGGATTCGGAACATGCGCTGGCGGCGGGACGGCGGGGAATCTGGCCGGTTACGCCGGGTTCAGGCAGGAACAATGCCGGTTTGGGGCGGTCGGGACCGGGCAGGCGCATTGGACAGGGAATGTCGGGACTGGGCAGGATATTTGGCGGTGCGGACTGGCCGGAACTGAACGGGAAGGCCGGGAGCGGGGAGCATGAAAAGGGGCTTTCGGTATACGGGACAGAAGAGCCGGAAGGGGATGAAAGACCGGAAACCTTTTTCGGGAGAGCCTGCAGGCGGGGCAAAGAACTGCTGCTGCGTGCACTACGGGGGATGCAGGCAGGCTTCTGCTGGATCGGCAGGAAGTGTCGGGGTGCGGCGGCGTGGTGTGTGCGGCCTTTTACCGGCAGAGGAGCACAGGCGGATGGCCTGGATGTTGATGAGGAATATGCCGGTCTGCTGGAAGACGGCGAGTACGAGGGATCCGATGCTGGTGCGGAAAATGTTAAAAGTGACAAATGTGTCGCAAATAAAGAAAGCGCCGGATGCGAAAATTATGACGGAAATGTCACAAATGGCAATGCTTTACGAAGGAAGAAGGCCGGAATAAGAGAAACGAAAGAGAGGAGCAGTGTAATGGGAGGATTTTTCGGAGCGATGGGCCGGGGGATGGTGCAGATGTGGCAGTGGATGCTGGGTTGTTGTATTTTTGGGCTGCGGCTGTGTTGGAATACCGGCTGGCTGCTGTTTTCGCTGCTGTGTGCGGGGATAGCCATGATCATGCTGCTGGGAGTCGGCATAACGATCGTGTTATTGTGCTGTGGGTATCCGTTTACAGGAATTTTTATAACCGGTCTGGGAGGGCTTCTGTGCTTTGGCGCGCTTGCGGCCGGAGGATTCGGTATGATGATCCGGAAGAAAAAGGAGAACGAAGACGGAACAAAGGGGAAGAAGATGGAGGAGGTGCACTATGAGCAGACTGCATAAAATATCGATCATTGTATTCTGTTTCGGGGTTTTGCTGAGTGGAATCGGAGCAGGAGTGGCATTTATGGAATTTGGCGGATATACTTACGGGGGAAAATATATCCTGGGAGAACCGGATATGAGGACGGATCTGATCGATGTCGCATTCGAGCCGGAAGAGGAGGCCCTGGATATTTTCGGAGTGATTGGATCCTATAACCGCAGAAGTACCAGGATCGAAACGGACCGCAGTGTGCCAAAGAATACCGCACGGTTTTGCGTAACCTATAATGCAAAACGGGTGGAACCCTTTGCATGGCTGGAAGAAGAGGACGCGAGGATCGACTTTGGCTGGTACTGGAAGTATACCGGTGACGAGATGGGACTTATGATGGAAGCAAAGGATGTTATTCTGGAAAAACTGAAAGAAGGGGAACTGATTTCCTGCGATATTGCAGAAGTGGAGAGTGTGACGGTGCTGGTCAACCCGGCCAATGAGGGGGATGTGCGGATCATGTATTAAAGGTTACGATTCGGTTACTATGAAAGTCTTCGACTTTCACAGTATGGATGGCCATGCGGCCTGCCAGGCGGCAGGCTAAGCATGATGCAGGTTTATTTGCAGTGCAAAGGAATTCTTAAGAATTTTTCGTCTTTCTGTAGATGGCTTATTGTGTTATGATAATTGTAGGGTGTTTCCGCTGCTTTACGCGCAGGATAAATTTTCATGTGCAGGGAGAATGCATGAGGCGATGCTGGCAGTAGCGTTGTTTGAAGCTGGCGCGGCAGATGGAAATTCAGACATGTATAAAGCGTGGATAATTATTGTAGGTTATACTGGATGAGTCAAGCGTAACAGGCATGGAAACGGAGCTTACAGGTTAAAGCAGCAAAGTCATCAAAGGGGGATGAGGAAATGTATCGGAAAAGAAGAACAGCGGTTTTTCTGGCAGGGGTACTTCTGGCAGGTATGTTGAGCGGGTGCACCGGGCCGGCAGGAGGCGGAACGCCGGGACAGGTGGAAGGAGAAATCTCCGGGGAGCAGGCCGCGACCGGGACGGATGCCTCCGGGGGAAACCGTGAAAATACTGCAGATACAGATGGAGCGGGCGGCTTAGAAAGTGCAGGCGGTACGGATGGTGCCGGAGCGAACGGCTTAGAAAGTGCAGGCGGTACGGATGGCGCCGGAGCGGCGCAGACCGGCCGCAGCTGGTCACGCCTTCCGCATCCGACGCGGCAGATCTGGCGGCATTGGGTGTGACGCCCTGTGTGGAGCCTTATACGGTGGAGCCGGACTTAAGCAATATTGACAATCTGTGGCAGTTTTATCTGGACGATGCAATGAAGGAGAAACTGGTAGAGAACGGGTTTGTGGTGTTTGGAAATGCCGGGCGGGAGTTTTTCCAGACCTACGAGATCGACCGCTATGAGCAGATCGCTCATTTTGTGACGGTAGATTCTTTGATGCACACTTATCATCTGTATTTCAGTTATCTTTTGAAAAATATAGAAAAGACATATCTGTCGGAAAATATCCGGCAGCTGAGCCGCAGGATGCTTGACAACAGTGTGGCACAGTATGAGAAGTTAAAAGGCAGTGAGTGGGAAAATGCTGCGAAACGTAATGTTGCCTTTTTTACCGTGGGTATGAAACTGCTGGATGACAGTACTGTCATAAATCCGGAAGCGGCCGATATGGCATCGTATGAACTTGACTGTATCGGGAAGGCCGACAGTATTTACGAATCGGCGATTACAGGAGAAATGGAGGACTATACCCAGTACGTGCCCCGGGGCTACTATGAGGGAGACGAGGAACTGGAGCGGTATTTTAAAGCGATGATGTGGTATGGCCGGATTCATTTCGAACAGAGAAGTGAGGAACTGGACAGAAGCGCACTCCTGATCTCCCAGGCGCTATTGGCGGATGAGGAGGCTTACGGCCTGTGGGAATCCCTGTATGCCGTGACCAGCTTTTTTGCGGGGGCCAGTGACGATCCGGGGGTGTGCGAGTATGGGCCGGTGATCGAGAAGGCCTACGGCGACGGTGTGAAGGCAGAGGAGCTGGCCGGGAACGCGGAGGGGTTTGCGCGTTTTCATGAGATGACGGGAGCGCTTACGCCGCCGCAGATCAATTCCGTGCCCATCGGGGACGGGGAAGACAATGTGATTCTGGGCTTCCGCTTTATGGGGCAGCGTTTTACCATAGACGGAGCGATCATGCAGAAGCTGATCTACAGCGTGGTGCGGGAAAACGGAAACGGGGACAAACGTATGCTTCCCGATGTGCTGGATGTACCGGCGGCGCTGGGCAGTGATCTGGCGCTTCGTATTCTGGAAGAGAACGGAGCAGCAGAGTATGCGGGCTATTCGGAGAATATGAACAGGCTGCGGGAGGCGCTTTCACAGGAAAATAATGCCCTCTGGTCGGCCAGTTTGTACGCGAACTGGCTGCACACACTGCGGCCGCTTCTGGAAGTGAAAGGCGAGGGCTATCCGGTGTTTATGCAGAGTGAAGAGTGGCAGAAGAAGGATCTGGAATGCTTTGCGGGCAGCTTTACGGAGTTGAAGCATGATACGATATTGTATGCAAAACAGGTGATTGCGGAGATGGGCGGCGGCGGTTACGAGCAGGAACCGGACGACAGGGGGTACGTGGAGCCGGAACCTGTGGTCTATGCACGGTTTGTGGAGCTGGCGGACCGAACGGCCGAGGGGCTTAAGCGCTACGGGATGTTGAACAGCATTGAGGAAGAGAATCTGACACGTCTGTCGCAGATTGCCGGCCAGATGCTGGAGATTTCCCAAAAGGAGCTGCGGGAGGAAGTGCTGACAGACGAGGAGTATGAGTTTATACGGAATTACGGCGGCAATATCGAGCATTTCTGGTATGAGGCGGCAAAAGCGGCGAGCGGCGGCGAAGAAGGGGTGGAGGTACAGGAATTCCCGGCGGCGCTTGTGGTGGATATCGCCACGAATCCAAACGGAGAGGTGCTGGAGGCGGCCACGGACGTTCCGTCGTTTATCTGTGTGATCGTGAAGGTGGACGGCAAGCTGAAGATCGCCAGAGGCAGCGTGTATTCTTTCTATCAGTTCAGATGGCCCATGGAGGACCGCCTGACTGATACAAAGTGGCGGCAGATGATGGGTGTGATGGAGGGCGATGACGGCACATACAATATGGAGAAGCCTGTGCAGAAGCCGGCGTGGACGGAAAGCTACCGGTGGTAGATTGAAAAATCACACTGATGTGCAGATTTTTCAATCAAGGAGTTTGTGCCGAAGCGTCCCAAACTCCTTGATCGCAGCGCAGAATTTGAGATTCTGCACGCGTTCCTCAGCAAAAAAAGCTTCGGAATGGAAGGAATTATGAGTATTGAAAACAGATGCCCGGGATTTCATAAAGCGGCATGATGGGAAGCGTGAACTTTGAGAAGAAGGATGACAAAGAGAATTTGCATAGTGATAATGGCGTTGGTCTGTACCGGCGCCGTTTTCTATGGACTCTGGCAGACCGGGGCATTTCTGCCGGCGTGGATTTCCTGGGAGAGCGGGACGGTGTGCGACAGGTCGGGAGCGTATACGGCGGTATTGGAGAAAGGACAGGTTACGGTATTTTATGACAACACTGTCATATGGAATTCGCCCAAGGAGATAAAGGTGCAGCAGGTCCTGTTCGGCGATGCGGACAATGATCAGGAAGAAGAACTGCTGCTGCTCTGCTGGAAGATCGGACGATTCGGGGAGAGCAGGCCCTTCTGGATGGAGCGGGATGAACGGAACTGGTCGCAGCATATATATGTCTATCAGTGCCGGCAGGGTAAGGTGAAGCCGCAGTGGATGTCCTCTTATATTGGGCAGGATGTGACAAATATGTCAATTCGAGCGGAGAAAAGAATGACGGGTGACAATCGGGAAGGGGATGTTTCGCAGAAGCAGAACCGCCTGTTTCTGACGGATCCGGCGGGGAAGGTCAGCCGCTGGGTCTGGCTTTCCTGGGGCTTTACGAAGGAAGAGACGGAAGTATCCTTTGTGGTGTTCGGAGACAACCTGATCCATGAACCGATCTACCGGTACGGCCTGCGTCATGGCGGGGATTTCGGCTTTTTGTATGAAAACAGCAGGGAACTGATCGACAGGAATGACGTGGCGGTGATCAATCAGGAGACGCCGCTTACAGGCGATCCGGCCATGTACGGCGATTATCCCAGATTCGGCACGCCGGTTCAGGTCGGGGAAGCGATCGTGGACGCCGGATTTGATGTGGTCACCTGCGGCACCAATCATGCGCTGGACAGGGGGGCGGCAGGCGTAAATTTTACGAAACATTTTTTTGACGGACAGGGAATTGTCTGTCTGGGGATCCAGTCTGAGGAAGAAAAAGAAGAGCGTCCCTATGAGGTTGTGACAGGAAATGGAATCCGCTTCGCGCTGTTCAATTATACCTACGGAACGAACGGGATCAAAATACCGGACGAGTGCCCCGCTATGGTGCATCTGCTGGAAGACGAGGACAGGATTCGGGAGGCGGTCAGGGCAGCGAAGGAGGAAAGCGATATGGTGATTGTTTTCGCCCATTGGGGAACAGAATATGCGAAGGAGCCGGATGCTTTTCAGGAGAAATGGACGCAGATTTTTCTGGAAAGCGGCGTGGATGCAGTGATCGGCACGCACCCGCATACACTCCAGCCTTACGAAATGCTGCAGGACGGGGATGGTCATCAGATGCTGGTCTATTATTCCATCGGCAATTTTGTCAGCGCCCAGTATGAGCAGGCCTGTGTAAAGGGCGGAGCGGCGGAATTCACCGTGTCCCTGACGGCGGACGGCTATAAGATCACACAGTATTCGCTGCAGCCGCTGGAGATCACGCATGAGAAGGGGAAGTACAGTGTTGCACAAAAATCTATTCAATAAAACATTAATGAAGAAAGGCTTGTGATTGCGCTGCCGGGGAATTTTTTAACGAATATCAGTTGACTTTTTATAAAGAGATGTTATAATGTGTTTATAAAAAGGTGCCGGCCGTGAAGCAAACGGTTCACCTTGGTTATTTGTCAAAAAGCAACTTTACCTTGGTGAGGGGTGGTTGCTTTTTTGATTCTTTCGTTTCCTACAGGATTGTAATATGCTGATCATGGTGACGATGATGCTGATGATCGTCACTATAATACCTGCAAGATTTACAATGCCTGTGATTGTTTCTGATATCATATCCTGTACCTTTCACATGATTTTCCATTATGTACCACCTCCTCAGATACGTACCCGGAAGTTCTCAAAATGTACTCATTTTGGCGAAAGGTGAACCGCTTACAAAAGTATTTTATGTTGAATAATGGGATGAAATAGCCCCTTTATTGTGGTATACTTAGAACACTTGTGGCAACCATTTGGCTGTGGGAAAGTGTACGTGGCTGCCGTTTGTGATAAAACGCAGGAGGAGCGGAAAAGTGGAAAGAGAAAAATTTGGTTCAAGGATGGGGTTCATCCTGTTATCGGCGGGGTGTGCGATCGGAATTGGTAATGTGTGGAGGTTTCCGTATGTTGCCGGGATGTATGGGGGCGGCATGTTTGTGCTGTTTTATCTGCTGTTTCTGATCGTTATGGGCGTGCCTGTCATGACGATGGAATTTGCAGTGGGCCGTGCCAGCAGGAAAAGTGTGATCAGGAGCTTTACGGAATTGGAGAAACCGGGGCAGAAGTGGCATTTGCACGGCTATATCGGCATGGCCGGGAATTATCTGTTGATGATGTTTTACACGACAGTGGCGGGATGGATGCTGTATTATTTTTACCAGATGCTGACCGGAAAGTTTACCGGCAAAGATAAAGAGCAGGTGGCAGGCCTGTTTCAGGAGATGCTTGAGAGTCCGACGGTGCTGACAATGGTAATGGTGATCATTGTAGCGGCGGGTATCCTGATCTGTTCCCTTGGACTGCAGAAAGGGGTGGAGAGGATCACCAAGGTCATGATGCTGCTGCTTCTTTTTATCATTGTGGTGCTGGCGGTGCGCAGTATGACGCTGGAAGGCGGAACGGAGGGGTTGAAGTTCTACCTGCTTCCCGATGTGCAGAGAATGCGGGATGTAGGCATTCTGGAGACCATCACGGCAGCCATGAATCAGGCGTTCTTTACGCTGAGCCTGGGGATCGGCTCCATGGCAATCTTTGGCAGCTATATTGATAAGAGCCGTACCCTGCTGGGGGAATCGGTGAATATCGCGATGCTGGATACTTTTGTGGCGCTGGTTTCGGGGCTGATCATTTTCCCGACCTGTTTTGCTTTTGATATCAGTCCGGATATGGGGCCGAGCCTGATCTTTATCACGCTGCCGAATATCTTTAATCATATGGTGGGCGGACGCGTGTGGGGGACGCTGTTCTTCGTGTTTATGACGTTTGCGGCCTTCTCCACGATCCTGGCAGTGTTTGAGAATATCATATCCTGCGGCATGGATCTTTTCCACTGGAGCAGGAAGAAATCCTGTCTGATCAACCTGGTGGCGCTGATTGTGCTGTCGCTGCCCTGTGTGTTCGGCTATAACATCTGGTCTGCGATCCAGCCGCTTGGGGAAGGGAGCACGATCCTGGATCTGGAGGATTTTATCGTCAGCAACATGATGCTGCCGGTGGGATCCCTTGTCTATCTGTTGTTCTGTGTGACGAGATATGGATGGGGATTCGATCATTATCTGAAGGAAGCAAATACCGGAGAGGGTGTCAGGATGCCCGGAGGTGTGCGGTTCTATGTGACCTTTATCCTGCCGGTGCTGCTGTTCTTTCTGACGGTCAAAGGGTGGATCAGATAAAGTGTGATAAACTGTGACCTCCTATAATACATAACAGGAAGTTCTCAAAATGTACTTATTTTGGTAAAAGGTGAACCGCTTACCGTTTAAGAACAGCACCATGAGTATAGGATAATGAGGTGGGAATAATAAACCAATTAGAAATTAACAATATAGTGATAAATAAAAGAGCATTACTGTTCAGGTTCAACTGTACACTTCAGTGCAGGATACCGGAACCGGAGAAAGGGGGCTGCTGCCTGTGAAACTGCTGATCAAACAAAGAGTGTTTTCCTGGACGGATACTTATGATGTGTATGATGAAAACGGCAGGGCGAAGTATTTCGTTAAAGCGGAGTTTCTGACGCTGGGACACAGGCTGCATGTTTACGATGCGGCGGGTAGTGAAGTGGGGTTGATCCGGGAAAAACTGATGACACTGCTTCCGGTCTTCGAGATTGAGACAGGCGGTGCGGTGCGCGGCCGGATTGAAAAGCGTTTTACCTTCTTTAAACCAAAGTACGAGGTGGACTTTAACGGCTGGCGGGCGGAGGGAGATTTCCTGGGATGGGACTATGACGTTTATTCCGGATGCAGTGCGGTACTTCACATTTCAAAACAGTTGTTCCACTGGGGAGATACGTATGCGATTGACATTGTGAACCCCGCAGATGAATTGATGGGGCTGTTGCTGGTTATAGCTATAGATGCGGCTAACTGTACCCATGGGAACTAGTACAATGAATATTAAGTAACTGGCACCTTGACTTGCCTGATTGTTCAGCTACGACGTTGTCGTCAATCGCCGTAGCCACCGCTACGACTCTTTCCT
>OFFJ01001378.1_pt1 | contig 18087 bp, 17 predicted proteins | sample 1521261 | NCBI WGS metagenome assembly OFFJ01 (sample SAMEA3504122, study PRJEB24116) | mouse gut metagenome | biome: mouse gut; feature: mouse-associated habitat; material: faeces | place: Denmark | collected 2011 | reverse complement strand
CCCCCGCCGATGCAACGAGACACGCAACCTCTATGCCCAGGATGTGGAGGATTTGCGGCAGGGCTATGACCGGGTATGGCATGAGGTATATGACCTGATACAGAAATTCGAGGGTCTTTGACACGGAGGGGCGGCGGGAGCGTATCTTTTACGCTTCCGCCGCCCATTTTTTATTTGAAAACCTGTTTGCAAAATGCGCTTCCTATGCTATGATAGAAACAACTATTTAGTTTTGATGTTTTTGGATATAATTTCTCATAAGATTTTTCTCTCAATCATACATCAAAAAGGAGCATTAAGCATGGATGAGCAAAATGTAAAGCGCACGCGCCGCACCCCGCAGCAGATGGTCGAGGATATTGACGGCAAGATTCAAAAGCTGAATCAGGACTTGGAAGCCCTCGCCGCCAAAAGAGCCGCCGCCAACGAGGATTTTGACAAGAAGGAGGCGGCTGTTAAAGGGCGGATTGCGGCTTTGGAGCAGAAGAAAAAGGACATTCTTGCGCCAAAACCGCCGCGCAAACCCCGTAAGACCAAAAAACAGAAAATCCAGGATTTAATCAAGAGTGCCAGCAAAGCCGGCCTCAAGCCGGAGGAAATCGCCCAACGGTTAGGTTTGGATCAGCCGGAGGATTGAGTATTCCAGCAATCGCGGGATGCCGCTAAAATCAATATCAGTGTTTAACGTGAGGAACGGCCCGGAAGCCGTTCCTCTATTTTTGTGTTTGAAAGGGTGAATGAATGCCAGGAGTAACCAAAGAACAAATCGAAAAAGCGAAGGAGTGGGACTTGCTCTCCTATCTGCAAGCCTATGAGCCGCATGAGCTGAAACGGAGCGGCCCTAACGAATACTGCACCCGCACCCATGACAGCCTTAAAATCTCGCATGGGAAATGGTGCTGGCACAGCCAGGGGTTCGGAGGCCGCACGGCGCTGGACTACCTGATTAAAGTCAGGGGGATGGACTTTGTGGGAGCGGTAGAGGCCCTGTGCGGCTACCGTGCCCCGCCTCCATCGGAGCGTCCGGCCCCGAAGCCTCCAAAGCCGTTTGCGCTGCCAGAGGCAAGCCGGTGTGCCACAGCGATGGTGTCCTACCTGCAAGGCAGGGGCATAGACCCGGACCTGATCGGCGCGTGTATCAAGGACGGCACTCTCTATGAAAGCCGCAGGTATCACAACTGTGTGTTCGTGGGACGGGACCCAACAGGCCGCGCCCGGTTCGCCTGTCTGCGGGGGACACAGGGCAGCTTTCGGATGGATGTGGAGGGAAGCGACAAACGGTATAACTTTTCCCTCCCAGCCGCTGACCCAAAGTGTCCCCGGCTGGCCGTTGCGGAAAGTCCCATTGACGCGCTGTCGCTGGCTGCGCTGGTAAAGCTGTCTGGGGGCGACTGGCAGAGCAGTCACTATATTTCTCTTGGGGGAACCGCCCCACGCGCTATGCTCCAATTCCTCCATGACCACCCGGAGATCACGCAGGTCAGCTTGTGCCTGGACAACGACAAGGCCGGGATGCTGGGCATGGACCGGCTGGAGCAGGCAATCCGGGAGGACCCGGAACTGTCCCAGCGGGTGACGCTGATTTACCACAACCCGCCGCCTGCGGAATATGGGAAGGACTACAACGAATTTCTCTGTTCCCATATCCAGGCGGTGCGGCGGAAGCAGCACCAGCGAGAGGGGGTGCGGTAAATAAAACAGGCTAATCAGGCAAACACCTCATTAGCCTATTATTTGAACTGAACTATGTCATTGGGCGTACATCCGATGATGTTACAGAGTTTTTCCAATGTCAGTATGGTAATATTTTTGTTCTTCTTCAACGAATCCAGCGTTTTATTATCAATACCAGATTTAAGCAACTGATACTGTGTCACCTTGCGCTGTTCCATCGTTTCCCACAAAGGGCTGTAATCAATAATCAAAATCACCCCGCAACAACCTGATGAACAAATTATATTGGAGTTTTTGATAAATGCGTATTGTGATTATACCCACAATATGATATACTAACCAGAAAGGAGGAACAGGTGGCAATCTCAAATATACTTCCCCGGAAAACGATGCGAAACCGGACGCGCCTGCAATCCATGACAGAGCGGCACGACTACGATCAGAAAGCCGAGAAAACCAGGGACGGCGAATTGGTATCATCCTATATGTGTTCCCCGGAAACCGCCGCAAAGGAGTTTGAGGAAAGTAAGCAGCTTTATCATCAGTTAACCGGGCGAAAACAGCCGCCCAAGCGGGATGTTATCATGTACCGCATTATCCAATCCTTCAAGCCCGGCGAGGTGTCCCCGGAGGAAGCAAACCGAATTGGCTATGAGCTGGCGATGAAGTTCACGGGCGGACAGCATCAATTTGTAGTGTCCACCCACGTTGACAAAAAGCATATTCATACGCACATTGAGTTTAACAGCACCAATCTAAACTGTGATGGCAAATTCGTAAATCCCCTAAATTCATATCTTATCTTGCGGCGGCTCAATGATGATCTGTGCAGAGCGCATGGCCTCTCTGTTATTGAACATCCGAAGGAGCGGACAAAGCCGGAGGGCGAGGCGGCGGCAATTAAGTATGGTATCAGCTTCAAGGAACAGTTGCGCCAGACCATTGACCGGATGATTCCTGACTGCCGGGACTATGATGATTTTCTTGCAAGGATGCGGGCCGTAGGCTATGAAATCAAAGAGGGGAAACAGTTATCCTTCCGTGCCCCCGGACAGGAGCGTTTCACCCGTTCCTGCCGTTTGGGGGCCGACTATACCAAGGAAGCCCTGCGGGAGCGCAGCGCCACCCGGCGCGGGTACTCTGCGGCAGCGAAAAAGCCCGTCCAGCGCACAGGCCAAAAGATCAATCTCCTGATTGACATTCAAGCGAAGATGGCGGCGGGAAAGGGCGCAGGCTATGAACGGTGGGCGAAGATTTTCAATCTGAAAGAAGCCGCTAAGACGCTGAACTTTTTGATTGAGAACGGCCTGACCGACTATGACGAATTGACCGCAAGAGCAGAGCAGGCCGGAACCAGGTTTGATGAAACCTCCCGCCGCATCAAACAGTTGGAGGCGCGCATGGCCGAGGTTGCCCAACTAAAGACCCACATCATCAATTACTCCAAGACGCGGGAGGTCTACGCCGCTTATAAGAAGTCCCGCCACAAGAAGGAATTTCTTGCCGAGCATGGGGCGGAGATCGCCCAGCATGAGGCGGCGAAGAAAGCCTTTGACGCGCTGGACGGGAAGCCCATTCCGAAGGTTGCCCAGCTCTCCAAGCAGTACGCCGCTCTGCTGGCGGAGAAGCAGGAGCAGTACGCAGAATACAAGGCGCTCCGGCAGGATATGATCGCCTATCGGACGGCGAAGCAAAACGTGGATAAAATCCTCGGCTTAGTGCCGGAGGAACAGGACCAGAATAGAGAGCAGAAGCCGGAGCGGTGACTGAGAAAAAACTCCCGTGCCGCCTGGCATGGGAGTTTTTTTGTGTCAGAAATCAATAGCCGCAGCGAGATTCATTCGTCAAGTTCAAAATCTGCCTTATTGAAAAAATCCACGTTGTTCCTCACAAACTGCAAAAACAATTTCTTCCGTTTAGGGTTCATATTCTCAATCAAACAATTCAGTTCCTCGCAGAGAGACGCATCGACAACGGATAGATCATCACTCAGTAAAGAGTCAACGCTGACTTCCAAAGCATTTGCAATCGCCACAACTGTTTGCAAACTTGGTATATCGGTCGCTCTCTCAATTTTGCCGATGAAGTCCTCCGATACACCTGCTTTGTCAGCTAAAATTGCGATTTTCCATCCTCGTTCAGTACGCTTTTTTCGTATGGCCGCACCAAGCAATGTATAATCCAAGTATTTACCCTCCCCTCACAAGGTTGGCAAATTTAATATACAAGGCTTTCTCACATTTTCAAAATAGTAATAAACAGCAAACTTGACCAAAACTATTTTTTGGTGTATATTTTAGTGGTATACAGTGAATCAGCGCGGTGACGGTAAAAACCTCCCGTGCCGTCTAGCATGGGAGGTTCTTATATTCAGAAGTACATAGTTTCAACCAAAAATAGCTATGCGCCACTTACGTGGACGCATAGCCATCAAATATTCTTGAACAACTGCATGAAAAGTGCCTGTTGTGTTTCCGTCAACGCAGCCCAACAGTCAAGAAGTTCTTTCTGGCTTTCTGTCAGAGATACCGCATCATCATCGTTGGCAAGGAATTGAGATAGGGTAATTCCAAAGCCCAAACAGACTTTTTCCAATGTTTGTATTGTTGGAACCTGATTCTTTCTATACCAGGTAGAGATTGTTGATTGCGATATACCAGAATGTTGAGCCAACTGGTACTCTGACCAGTTCCGGTTTAAGCGCAGCCTTGTGATTTCAGCAAGAATATCTTTCAAGTTATCACCTCAATTACTTCGGTATACCGTTTATTATACTTTGGGAAAGCCTTGCATTCGAGTTGGCTATGAAGTATAATAAATACGGCATGACGTAGTATCTAAAACTTGAAAATATTAAACCGCTTTAAGAACAAAAATAAAATTCTCACTGCTGATCTTGCAAAAATAAATCTTTTAGCCGATTTACAACGTCCAAAATCGCCTGTTGCTGCTCTTTCCTCAAACCATCTAAATAAAAACAAGAGCGATTGTCAAGCCCCATCATATAGTCCAAAGACGCATTATACAATATCGCCATTCTTGTAAATTGTTCAAGGCTTGGGGTAATAGTGTTACTTTCGTATCCGCTTATTGTGGAGGGAACTACGTTCAGCCGAGTGGCAACATCTTTTTGTGATAGTTTTTTGGCTTCTCGAAGTTCTTTTAGTCTCAACCCAAAATCGTAAACCTCCACTATATCACCCCCTCTTATGGGGAATATTTTATACTACGGATAATCAGTTTCAATGAATAAAGCGATATATTTCTTTATTAAAACTGATTCTTTCTGTTTGTTTGGCAAATGACCATCAATAATCAGTATAGAGCATAACCCATTTGTTGTTATCAATGCACCCCATTTTTAACCACAGAATAGAGGGAGGGATAAAATTGCCACACATTGAAGGTATAGAGACTTCCGAGGAAGAACTACATAGCTGTCATGTAAGCACCGTTCACGTTCAGTCGGAACAGGCGGCGGAAACGCTTCAGAAGCCAATCGGGAGTTACATTACCATTGAGACGGGTAAACCTCTGAGCAGGCATGACCACATCATGAGCGTAGGGGAATGTCTGGCCGAAGTGCTGGACCGGGTGCTGCGACCTCATTATCACGGGAAACTGTGCGTCTGCGGAATTGGAAACAGGGACCGCTCTGCCGATGCTCTGGGGCCAGAGGTAACACGTAATCTGCCGTTGAAGGTACTTTCAGAAATTGGGCTGGAAGAAAATTTTCGAGAGATCGTTTCTCTGGAACCGGGTACAGTGGGGACCAACAACATAAACACCGAAGTGCTTGTAAATGGCGTGGTAAAAGCGGTAGGGGTTGATTGTCTGCTGCTTATAGATTCTCTGACCGCCAAGGAACCGGCGCGGATGTTTCAGACAATACAGCTTTCCACCAACGGGGGCCTCAGCCCCCACCTGACTGGACGAAAAGCGGATTGGTCTGTATTAGGGATTCCAGTGATCTCTCTCGGTGTGCCTATGGCAATCCCCGCTTCCGTCTTTTTGCCAGATCAAGATTTGGACAGCACATTATTTACAAGCACAGGGGTTCAATCCGAGATTGCTGCTGCCGGACGAATTATCGCATATTCAATTCTCCGAGTGTGCTTTCCTTCATACTCCATGGCAGAGTGCTTTATTTGGTCCGGGCTGAACAATGACACCGTTCTTTTTGACCTCGAAGCCTGGAACTCATAAACACGGTCAAGGAACTGCGGCCCACGTCCAGTCAAAGGAGACGGTGCTATGGTCATAGATAAGACAACGGGGAGAGGCTGTGCTTGGAGCATAGTCTCGAAAACGATTATCAGGAAACTGATTGCTGATGGTATCGTAGGTAAAGCAATTTATAGAAAACCTCGCAAAAACCGATATGAAGTGCTGGCGGTGATTGAGTTCGGAGAGAGGTTACACGTATGGCCCAAGAGAGATGGTGAGTTGGTGGAGGAACCGTTATGGACCCCATCTTTTATTGATGCGGAAATATGGGCGCGGGCGGTCAGCAGATTTCGCACCTGTGAGAGCCTTGATCGAAATGTGGAGAATCATCTGCTCCCAGAAATGGAGGAATATCTACAAAGTATCCCTGATGCGGAGCTGGTTTCTATCACAAGGGACTTCCTGTTAGAGTGTGGTGTAATTCACGTACCTATCTCTCAACGGGCAGGAAACACATATTATTTCAACGAAAATGAGGTTTACTCTCTTGACAAAAAATCAGAACTGTTTCCGTATGAGAAGCAAATTAAACACTGTCTTTTCACGGCTGAATACGAAACCTGCTTTAATGTGAATGTCTGGCGGAAAGCCGTTTCTCAGTTTGAAGTTGGAATGACGCTGCAAGAGTGCATTAGTGCTTTTCTGAAAACAGAGTTGGTTCATCGTATTCCGCAAGAGTTGTCCCACGTTGACAGATTGGTACAGAGCATAGCTCCACCTGCATATGAGCGCGTTCCAGGAAACAATAATAAAACTACATTTGACCATATTCGCATGACTGTGGGCCTTCCCCGCTATCAATTCAATTCATGGGAAGCCCTGCTAAATGAAGTTAAAAAGCATCAGAGGGGAATATATCAGAGAGTTGCACAAAGATTAGAAAAGGATCGCCAATTTAAGAAATATGGTATACCGATGAACTTCCTCAAAGTGAGCGATGTTATATTGCGGCGCGACTTTTCAATGGAGTTTATTTTTGAGTTAAAAGTCACCTTGCCGCAGGATATGGAGAAATAAAATGAATTACAAGTCGAAAAATCGAAACAATATTTGAAAGTGAGAGAAACCACATGAAAAGAGACATAAAAAAAGAGAGGATTGTCGAATTAGAAAAAATTCAAAAATCCTCTCAGGGAAAAATTTTCCCTGCTGACCTTCCTTTTGACCTTACCGTTGAATTGGGGGAGATTGTGGCGGCGGAATTGAAAAGCCCCGGCGTATATTACATCGGAGCCAAGAAAGAGGGAGATGTTCCAAGTAGTACGGAATTATACGTTGTGACAGCTGATGCTCCGGCTATTTCTGAGAAGGCACGAGCCTATGGGAAGGAATTACCTGGGCATCCAGGCTTGCGAATTTATGACATTCTCCAACCGGGCAGCGGTCGATTTGTGATAGATTTTGAAATGCGCCGGTATCAGATAAAATGTCACCTGCCGGAAATTGAGGACAAGGATTCTTTATACACCGCCGCGCTCTACGGAGCAGAAGAACACCCGGATTATTTTGGAGCTTTTCCAGTTCCCTCTTTCACTCCGAGAGGTTTTACAGTACGGCACAAGACAATTCTGAACGGTGTGTATTGGCTGGAAACAGATCACTGTGAGGAAATGCTGGCGATATGCTATCCAATCTGGCAGGCAGACATTACACTTTCCGAACAAAACCATGGTGAACAACTGGAATATGACCGGATACATGGGATAGACAATACTCTTGGTTATCTCTTTTTCTCTAAGCGGAACAGCGTCATCCCGTTGTACGAGCTTTCCCTTCTCCATTCAGAAATGAAGGAAAGCGGTGTGATTGATATGGCTGCGCTACTAAACGCAATCTGCGAATCTTACCCGGAGTATACCGCAATTCATAACGAGGAAGTATCAAAATTTGACAATAGAGAGTTCATAAAGGAAACGCCCGGTGCAGGTACAGATTTTATCAAGTTTTGATAGAGGATACAACGTATTAGCTGAAAGTTGGAGGGAATCATGACTACAAATCAAAATACCTGTGCATTTACCGGGCACCGGCCTAAAAGTTTCCCATGGAAATACAACGAAGCCGCCCGCGAGTGCGTATTACTGAAGGAGGCTCTGTCCGCGCAGATCACTGCTTTAGCAGAACGAGGTGTGACAGAGTTCCTATCTGGTATGGCCTTGGGGGTGGACCTTTGGAGCGCACAGATCGTCCTTGGCCTGCAAGAGAAGTATCCTACAATACGGCTCCACTGTATCCTGCCTTGCGAAGGGCAAGAAATTAAATGGGCAGATTCAGCGCAGGAGCAGTATCGTAGCATCCTGAGACGGTCCAGTGATGTGGTCTATGTAAGTCGAAAATACACCCAGAATTGTATGTTGGAACGAAACCGCTACTTGGTAGACCATGCGTCCATTCTGGTGGCCGTTTGCAATGGGACGCAGCGAAGCGGGACCGGAGCTACTGTGCGGTACGCTCAGAAGCAAGGGCGTGAAATTTTTATTATTGACCCCATCTCACGAACAACCACCTATTTTCCAATGAACTCAGTGCGTGGATAAAAGTCAAAGGGGATTGATAGGAGCATGACAAACCGTGAAACAAGGGAACTTGAAGCCTTGCTGTTTCTGTTCCGGCCTTATATAGACAAAGAGGCCCAGCCCGATTATGACGTTGTATACTCACGAAAATTCGGCTACCTGTTCATACAATTTTATCCAGAGGGAAATGGAGAGGATCAAATTACTTTGCTGGAAACCTCCCATGATCTGCTGTTTATGATGTTCTCATGGGTCACGCTGGATGTACTGGCGCTGGACTTGGAGGGCGAGCATTGGGAAGCGAAGATGAGATTGTTCCCATCGGAGGAAAAGGAAATCAGAAAGCGTATTTGCCCTGTTCTGGAAAAGTGCGGAAAGCGGAGCGAAGAATATAAAAAACTACTGAACAGGTTCTTGAGAAACTACCCGGACATTTTTCTGGATGATACTCCATTTTAGCGGTTGGCCACAGCGTAAAGCCAAGCTAAAAACTGCGCTGTCTGTACGACGCAGCTTTTAGCTTGATTTGCTATCTGAGCAGTTGGCGTGGTATACTAACTTCAGGCAATCGTTATTGGGAATGTCCACGAAACCTTAGCCCGCTTTTGAGGATTCCCCAAGAGAGTAGCCAATCTGAAAAGAGGGGATTTTTACATATGATGAATAGTGTGGTGTCAGGCCCAGCAGAGCGAATGGCGTATAAAGACAGTACCTATGTTATTGTCTCAAAAATTGCCTATCTGATCGGGGTCCCAAAACGAATATTTGAGAATCAGCATGAGCCTCCACAACTTGAAACATTTCAGCAGTTGGAGAATGATAAGAACGCCCGGATTATCCGTCATTTGTGCATCATTCGGACAGCGATTGAACGGAACTTCAAATACATCAATGATAAAATGAGAGTGGAATATAAAACCATACTCACCTTGCCGCAGTTTGTTCCCGCCGATTCAATCAACCAGCTATTGGCGGATGGCGTCAACTTCATCAGAAAATCAAATACAATGCTGGTTGGACATATCATTGAAATCAACCGCATTATTTCAGATCGTATCAATAACTGCAAGCAGTTATTTCCCCTCTGGCTTAACTGGAAATACATTCGAGAGCTTTTTATTATGCCGAATGGCTTGTGCGAAAAAGGGACCCAAGCGGCGGCGGCAGTCTATTATGAACATATACGGCTTTACCCCTATCAAATGTATATTCATTGGATGCCCAGCGATCAGGGCAACATCCTGTTCAACGACAAAAGATTTGTTTCCCTGCTCTACCACTGGCATGATGATGAGTTTACCGAGTATAACAAAGTATCAGATGCTGGCAGTTATATAAAAGATAGCATCTATGATTTTATTGATGCAAGCCAAAAAGCGGTGATCGTAGTCGATTGTGAAAATTCAGACCCCTATAAATTAAGTGCGACCCTGCGGCGGCTGAACAGCGCATACACTGAAAAAATCACTTCGATTATCCTCTTTGACGATATTCACACCGCCACAGCTTGGAGCATTCTGGAGAAGTTCACCTCCATCCCGGTGGAGCATATTTTGATTGAGCGGATCAAGCAAAACAAGTCCCTGGTGGACATTCGCCTAACGGCGAGAGCCTGCCAGGAATATTACGAAAACAAAGTGGATTCTTTTGTCATTGTTTCCAGTGATTCAGACTATTGGGGCCTTATCTCGTCTCTGCCCAAGGCCCAATTCTTAGTAATGATTGAACATGATAAGTGTGGGCCTGATATGAAAGCCGCGCTTGTCAATTCGGGAATTTTTTACTGCTACTTAGACGACTTCTATTCCGGCGATTCAGAAGAACTGAAAACGAATGCTCTGTTTCAGGAAATGCGTGATTACATGGAGAAGTCTGTCCAGTTGAATGTTATTGATATGCTCAATGACGCTCTCCGCGCCACTCGGATAGAAATGACTTCGGCAGAACGCCAACAGTTTTACGACAAGTACGTTAAGACACTTCAACTTTCAATCAGCGATGAGGGAAAAGTTTCGCTGGTTATCAAGGTGAAGTAAAGGCCCATCTGCTGTTCCAGTGGACCTTGTTTAATATGCACGGCTGCACACCAAACTCCTGCGCGAATGTGCGGGAGAGAGCGACCGAAGGGAGCGAAAAAGCCACGCCGTAAGGCGTGTTCGACTGTACGCAGAGCGGACGGTCCGGGGCTTGGGGGAACCCCAACAAGCGAGTGAGAATAGCCAAAAGGATATTCTTACTCATTGCTTGCCTTTTCCATCGGAACCTTTAACCCTGCCTGCGTCCTCAGAAACAACGCTTTTATTCTGGGCGGTGTATTTGACCGAATCTACTTATAATTACTCCTTGTAGGAACAATTTCCCGCAGGAGGCATACGAGCATGAAAATCGTATCATGGAACGTCAACGGGCTTGCCCGGTGCAGACGGAACGGATTCTTGAAATTCCTGGCAGACGCAAAGCCCGATGTGCTGTGCTGTCAGGAAATCAAGGGGGAGTGCCCGCTGAATGTTCCCGGCTATCTGCTGTTCTGGAACCCGGCGAAACGCTCCAACTACTCCGGGACGCTGGTACTGTCACGGCGGCAGCCCCTCTCCTGCCAGTACGGTCTTGGCATTGATAAGTTTGATGATGAAGGACGGCTTATCACGATGGAATACAAGGACTATTTCATCGTCAATGTTTATGCTCCGAACCTCAACACACATTCGTCCCCCGAACGACTGGACTTCCGCATGGAATGGGACAAGGTCCTGCGGGAGTTTGTTACGAAACTGCCAAAGCCTGTTATCATGTGCGGGGACTTCAACGTGACACGGGAGTACATCGACATTTACCCGGAGAACCAGAAGAACACGCCGGAGGAACCGCTGTTTCAATCGGAGGAACGAGCGAGTTTTGAAACGCTTCTCTCTGCTGGCTACATTGACGTATTCCGGGCCTTTTACCCGCAGAAGGAAGGGGCCTATACCTGGTGGGGGCCACGGCCTAAAAGCCGTCAGGAGAACAAAGGCTCACGGTTGGATTATTTCCTCGTTTCTGGGGAACTGCTGGCCTACGTTCAGAGCATTAAGCACCATACGACTACTCTGTGTTCCGACCACTGTCCCATTTCCATCATCCTGGGGGCAATCACCTTTCAGCAGGAAACCACGGATGAAGATATGGCTGTCAGGTGGCGCACGATAGACTGGCCGAAAATGGAAAATGAGCTTTTCCGCAAGCAGAACAAATTGGCTTTTGCCGCTTATAACCGGGATTGGGAAAACGTCAAAATCATGCAGGATAAGCTGGTGGCTTCGTATGCCGCCAGGGTACTTGCCGTCCGCTTCGTTGCCGACACAAATTCAGCAGCGGGTATTGACGGCGTAAAGCTGACCAGTGACGCACAAAAAATGAAAATGGCCTTATCCCTGACCCGCAGAGGATACCAGCCATTACCGAACCGATATGAGAAGGTCACGGAGCGGGGGAAGGAATTGACGTTGCATATCCCCGCCGCCAGGGATAAGGCTATGCTGGTACTGTATTCTTTCTCTCTTGACCCGGTAGCTGAATCCACAGCGGATAAAAAATCCTTTTTCGCCCGTAAAGGCCGCTCGGCTCATGACGCTTACGCTTACATACTCCGGGAGTTGAATCAGGAGAATCCGCCCAAGTTGATCGTCAGGGCCGATGTTGCCGCTTTCTTCGATAACGCTATGCACAACTGGCTCATTGAAAATATTCCAATGGACAAGACGGTGTTGCGGAAATTTCTCCGGGCAGGTGTTGTCAAGGACGGTGAATTGTTTGAAACGAACAAGGGAATTTCCTTTGCGTCCAGCTTGTCCCCTATCCTCGGCAATATGCTGTTGGACGGCCTGCAATCCCATATCTATGACAGTCTTTACCCGATGGGCGGTGTTGATTATTCTAATGGCTGCATGGTCAGGTTTGCCGATGATATAGTGGTTACGGCGAGGTCAGTAGAGAGCGCAGAGCGGATTATGCAGAGTGTCAGCGACTTCTTAGCCAGCCGGGGCCTAGGATTCAATCAGGAGAAAACCTATATCGCCCATATTAGCGAGGGCTTCACGTTTTTGTCATGGCACTTCCAAGAGAAGAAGGGCATTTTGACAGTCGAGCCGACTGACGGCTCCATTAAGAAGATTGAGCGCGAGTTGGAAAATCTGATTTTGAATTTCAAGGGAACACAAAGGGCGCTGATTGAGAAAATTAACGACAAGCTGAGCGGATGGGCGGCGTACCACCGCAGTACGGACGCCTATATGATTTTCCGTCACATTGACGCTGTGGTTGAGGGCCTGCTTGTCGTGAAGATGTGCCAGAAGTATTCACACTGGCACAGGGAAACCGTACTGCGGAAGTTCTGGATTTATGTGGGCGGGTATCACGTTTTTGCCCTGCCCGATGACCCGACTTGCCGGGTGGTTCGGCTGGCTCCTCTCGCCATCGTTCAGCACAAGCCCTGCAAGGTCAGTTTCAATCCGTATCTGGACAAGGATTATTTCTCTCAGCTTCAGCATCGCCGTGACGAGCAGAAAGCCAACGGCAAGTATAAAGCGGTATGGCAGCGGCAAGGGGGCCGCTGTGCGTTTTGCGGAAATCCTATGCTGGCCGACCAGGAGGTTGAGGTAATCGAGAAGGTGATCGGCAAAGGACGGCGGGTACAAAATCTGATTTACATTCACCGCCAGTGCGCCTACGATATGTTCTCGGATTCGGATGATGCTTTTGGGGAGCATATCGACCTCTTTGAACTGCTGGGAGATTTCGTTGACACCGCCCCTTTGAGGGAGTCTCCCTACCTCGAATTGCGGGAATACTTCCGACTGTCTGACAAATCCCCTCTCACTCTGACCTTTCGCCAGATTGAGCAAATCCTAGGAGACAGCTTACCAGCAGAAGCGTACTTCTACGATGCTTTCTGGTATGAGAATATGCCGGGAATGACCTCGCCCATGTGGCGAGAGGAAGGATACCCTTTCCATGCGATTATCCCGGACGAGATTGACTACTACATTTCCGATTCCTGGACAAGTCAGGGATATGAGATAAAGGCCCTCCACCGCCATGACGAGCGTGTGGTGTTCCGCCGGGTGGTCACAGGTGTGTCCGGCGTAAGAATCCCCAAAGCCCTGACCACCCGGAAATTGCCTGACGCGCTCGTCTACAAATTGGAAAAGCTGCTAAAACAGTTTGTTCGGGAGCATGGGTTGTAGCGTTCTTTTGCATAATTTATAGAACCTAGACAATACCCGATTGATGTGGTATGATAATTCCATGTTGAGAATATGCCGAAAGGACATTTCATTGTTGTTCCAGAGGTATCATCAGAGCGGCGACGCTATGTTCCGATGGGCTTTATGGATGATTCAGTGCTGTGTAGCAATAAGGTTCGGCTGATGCCGAACGCAACACTTTATCATTTTGGCATTTTAACCTCAAATGTTCACATGGCTTGGATGCGGGCGGTTTGCGGAAGATTGAAAAGCGATTATGACTATTCGATAAAAATTGTCTATAACAACTTCCCCTGGCCTACTCCCAGGGACGCACAAAGGGCCAAAATTGAGCAGACCTCCCAGGCGATTCTTGACGCCCGCACCCTCTACCCGGATGCCAGCCTTGCCGACCTCTACGATGAAACCACCATGCCCCCGGAGCTGCGGAAGGCCCACCAGCAGAACGACAAGGCGGTGATGATGGCCTACGGCTTTTGGGGCAAACTAAACTCCGAACCAGCCTGCGTGTCGGAGTTAATGAAGATGTACCAGCAAATTGTTTCCCAATAGGGCAAATATGAGGTTGAGAAAACTATAAGTTCGTCAATTTGTTTGCTTTAGAGAATTAAAGATTAAATAGTATTAACTTTCTTGATCTGAAATCATGTGAATAGCAACAGGCATCAAAGGGTACATTCTTTGATGCCTGTTGCATTTATTTATTGCCGACACCTCCATTGCGTAAATATTTTGTGCTTTCAGTGCAAAAACTTTGGGTGCTACTGGCAAATATGCAAATCTAATAGCACAATGTAAAATTGGACTATTAGAATGTAACCAATATTTCCACTAAAAAGGGGGGTGCATAGTTCTTGAAAGGCAAGGAAGTATTAAGAATTGAATTTGGTCAGCGTGTGAAACAATCGCGAGAAAATCTTAACTTATCCAGAAAAGACTTTGCGGAAATTATTGGGATTTCTGAATATTTTCTGGTACAGATTGAATTAGGAAAGCGTGGGGCATCCAATGTAACGCTTTGCAAAATGTCTGAAGCTCTATGTACTACTACGGATTATTTGCTGACTGGGAGAGCAGAATTGTCCAACATTTCTGCAATCACTTCTCTGCTGGCAAAAATAGACGAACCCCTCTTAATCGGGGCGGAAATGTTGCTGAAAGCATATATCAATAGCATTAGTTTTATAAAAGCTAAGGTAAACGAGCAGACGGAAGGAGAGGAATAGCAGCCCCACTAATTTTATTACGTGCGTTTGCACAGGTTTTATTCAAACTTTCTCAATTCTTTTGAACCGTGAGTATCATGCGATTAAGGCATCGAGGGAGACAGCACTCCCTCGGTGCCTTTTTATTTTTACTGGAAGGGGGAAATCTATTGAAGCGGCCCTTTTGAGACAATCTATTTCGACGTAAATTGGGATAATATATATAAACCACCCCCTTGGTTTTTCAAAGAAGCGCGAACAACTTTACGGTTGTTCGCGTCCTTTTTTTCTTTCGACTGGTTTCGACTGTATTCTCTGTTGTATTTCGGTGAATGTAGTCGAAAGCAGTCGAATATTTTTGCTCATTTTTGCAAATATAAGCGGATTCTATTTTATTTTGGCGAAATCAGAAATTTATTTGCTGTCTGTGGCAAATCGTGTTACTACGCTCGTGTCCGCGCTCCTCCCCGGAAATCTGAACCAGGACCTAACCCCATTCAGATTTTCGGAGGCAAGAAAATGTCAAAAAATACACATCTAAAAATTTTTCAAAACTTTTTTCAAAATCACCAAGTGAGCCTTGGTGTATTCCTGTTAGGATTATTTATAGGGCCGGAGAGGAAGGGGGTGAGTACATGGGCGTGTACGAACGCCGCCTGATGATCGTGGAAATGCTATCCGTTGCAAAGCGGATTACATATCATTATCTGGCGCAGGAACTCAATGTTTCCGTGGAAACCATTCGCACGGACATTATCGCGCTCATGTGCATCTACCCTATTGAGATCACCCGTGGCCGCAACGGTGGTGTTAAGCTGGCGGATGGCTACCCTGTCCGCCGCAAACCGCTGGGTGAAGAAGAAACCGCGCTACTTATGAATTTGAGGGCGCAGCTCACTGGCGAAAAACGGGAAATGATGGATAACATCATCCTCCAACTCGCAGCCCAATAACCTACTGGTAGCACCTTGACAAACAGCGGGACAAGCTCCCGCTCATAATCAGTATGTAAGTGCTGTATCCTGCATCAGCCGCACAATCGCCAAGACTGCCTGCGGGCCGGGGACGAACGAAAGGGGGTGGACCCTCGTTCCCTGCCCGTTAAAACGATAGTATCAAAGGTACGAGCGACACCTGGGCGGCTGTCCGGCGTTGGCAACGCCGCAGACGCGGGATGCACCGCAAACACCCGTATCGCAGGGTAAAAGGGAGATGCTGGGGGAACGGCCTGGGCAGCTTAGTCACCTGCCGCCACCGTCTGTTGGTATCGCGCCGCCACGCCAAAGGTGGGCTTACATACTCCCGTGCCGGGGGAGAGCAGCAGGGCGGTCATGCCGCCTGATAATACGGCACACATTCTTTAGAAAGGGTAATCAGGGAACCCGCGCCGGTCACATTTCCTCGCAAAATGAGGACACAACCAGGACCGGCGCGGTGTTTCCCGCCCGTCAGCCGGATGAAAGACCTGACGCCATAGGCAACTGTGGCTTTAGGTGTTCCATCCGGCGAGGATGAACGAAACTGCGGCCCATGGCCGGGGAGGTGAGGATATTGCTTGTTCCTATCAGCGAGATCACGGTTAATCCCGGACGGCGGGAGGCCGCGCCGGGAGACGTGAAGGAGCTGGCTGACAGCATTTTAGAGGTGGGGCTGATTAACCCCATCATGGTAAATCAGGCCCATACCCTGATTGCCGGACTGCATCGGCTGGAAGCTATGAAGCTGCTGGGCCGGACGGAGATCGAGTGTACCGTCAGCGATTTGGACGGCCTGCAAGTGGAACTGGCGGAGATAGACGAGAATTTTGTCCGCAAGGATTTATCTGACGATGAATTTCGGGAGCTGCTTCTGCGGCGGAAGGAAATATACGAAAGCCTGCACCCGGAAACAAAGGCAACCTATGATGGCGGCGTTTTCCGTGGCAATCAGCATCAGAATGTGGTGGGCGAAAATTTTTCGGCCACCACAAAATCATTTGTCCAGGATACGGCAGATAAACTTGGTGTCAGCCCACGGACGGTAGAACTCCAAATTCAGACCGCAAAAAATTTGACACCAGAGGCAAAGAAGATCATCAAAGGCGCCAAGGTTACAAAATCGGATGCGCTGAAACTGTCCCGGCTGGCCCCGGAGCGGCAGACAGAAGCGGCCAGCCGGTTAGTATCGGGCGATATTCGCTCCATAGACGAGTACCAGCCGCCACCGGCAGCCCTGGAACCAGCGGAGCCGGAAGCACCAGCGGAGGCCCCGCCGCCCTCCGTTCCCTACTCGTCCAGCGGCAGGCACTTCGCAACCATTGAAGAATCCATAGCTGATTTGAAAAATCCAGACAAGGATTGCAGTTACACCCCGGATTCTCTGCTGGCAGAGTTGGATTCTTTCATCCAGAAATTCCACCGGGAATTTGAATGGTACAGCGACCCCTTCTGCACGGTGGTTTTTCCCGACATATCCCAAGTACAATTCGACTACATTCAAAAGCGGTTCGGCACGATCTCCACCGCTATCCATGGTCTACTACAACAAATGAAAGGAAGCAGGAAGAAATGAGCTACCGTAAAAAGCACAGCCCGCCCAAGGCGGGGCAGCAGACCCTTTTTCCTCCCGCCGAAGTGGAGTACAGTAATCCCGGCACAGTCCGTACCCTTTCCACCAGCCGCCTGACCTCTGGCCTGCCCTACCAGCGGCCTGTGGAGCAGAAGAACGTGGACAAGCTGATCCGCAACTGGAACAGCCGGGAACTTTATCCCGTCATCGTCAGTTTCCGGGACGGCAAGTTTAACGTGGTAGACGGCCAGAACCGGATCGCCGCTATGCGCCAGATGGCGGGCGGCGGGGATGTAATTGTCCCCTGCATGATCTACACTGGCATGACCTATGAGCAGGAGGCCGAACTGTACGCCAAGCTGGACAAGGGCAAGCGACCTCTGACCCCTCGCCAGCACACCAAGGCCTTGGTGGAATCCGGTTCGGACGCCAAAATCATGGAGATTAAGTGTCTGGTGGAGAATGTCGGTTTTGTGTGGGCGCTGGGGGAGCCTACCGGCGAACCCTTTGAGATTGTCCCCATCCGCGCCCTTATCAACGCCCACCAGCTTCTCGGCGGCGAGGCATTTGCCCGTATGCTGTCCCTGCTGGCCGGGGCATGGCAGGGGATGCCCAACTCCCTCCGGGCCTCCATGCTCTCCGGCATGGCCCTGTTCGTCAAGACCTATGAGGCAG